>Ga0209014_10000500_pt1 | contig 22905 bp, 16 predicted proteins | sample BarGraNGADG00212_FD_184491 | JGI IMG/M metagenome (GOLD analysis project Ga0209014, IMG submission 184491) | Arctic peat soil microbial communities from Barrow, Alaska - Barrow Graham LP Ref core NGADG0002-212 (SPAdes) (version 2) | ecosystem: Environmental > Terrestrial > Soil > Wetlands >...
ACCACACTGTGAATGTCATGACCGACACTACGCCCACAACCGAAATCGCCACTCTGGGTGGCGGATGCTTCTGGTGTCTCGATGCCGTCTACCGCGGGCTGCGCGGAGTGATCAGCGTCGAAAGCGGATACGCCGGCGGCACACAGGCCAGTCCGAGCTACGAACTCGTGTGCACCGGCCGCAGTGGACACGCGGAGGTCGTGCGGATCACCTTCGATCCATCGCAGATCTCCTTCCGCGAGCTGCTCGACGTCTTCTTCGTCATTCACGACCCCACGACGCTCAACCGTCAAGGTGCGGACGCAGGTACGCAGTATCGGTCGGTGATCTTCTACAATTCGCCGGCCCAGGAGGAAACGGCGGAGACGATGATTCGCGAACTCGACGCGAGTGGTCGTCACGACGCGAAGATCGTCACGGAGATTTTGCCTGCGCCGGCGTACTTTCCCGCCGAGAAGTACCACCAGGATTACTTCACGAAAAATCCGGGCGCCGGCTACTGCCAGGCGGTCGTGGCGCCGAAGGTGGCGAAGGCGCGCAAGGCTTTCTTCGAGAAGTACTCGCGCGTGTAGCGTCTCGCTCGGAGCGGGCCTCGCTCTTGCCTCATCTGGCGCTCATGGCAATTCAACTCGCTCACGCTGCACGCTCGCTCGCGCCCGCCCTTCTCGCCGCTGCGCTCGCGTCGGCGTGCGTGACGATCGAGGATGGTCCGCCGAAGAAAGCCGACACCGCGCTCGCCTCGCCGACGCCGGTGGATTCGTCACCCATCTCCGACAAGTCGCTGCGTCCACCACCGGAGGGTGCGGAGCCGACGATCAAGTTGCGCGGCATGCCACAGCAGGATACCGCCGCGCGGCGCATTGACTCCGCATCGGCCTTCTCGGTCGTCGACTCAGCGCCGGAATCGCGCGCCAGCGAGGTCGATCTGACCGTCCTGCGGCGCGAGATCGCCGTTCCAGTCGCCGGAGTCGCTGCATCGGCGCTTCACGATACGTACAACGAGCTGCGCGGCGGAACGCGTCCGCACGAAGCGCTCGACATCCTCGCGCCGCGCGGAACGCCAGTGTTGTCCGCCGCGAACGGGCGTGTGCTCAAACTGTTCACCAGCAAGCCCGGCGGGTTGATGGTCTATGCGACCGACTCGTCGGAGCGCTTCATCCTGATGTACGGGCACCTCGATGCGTACGCGCCCGGACTCGCCGACGGGCAGGCGCTGCGGCAGAGACAGCAGATCGGAGTGGTGGGAACGACGGGGAATGCGCCGGTGACCACGCCGCATCTCCACTTCGCTATTGCGCGTGCCACAGACCTGAAGCAGTGGTGGAAAGGGACGCCGGTCAACCCCTATCCACTGTTGATCCACTAGCTCTGCGTGCTATGGGGACTCAGCCTTGTCCCTGCCGCCCCCCTCACGGCTAAGTCAACATCGCGATCGCATCGAGAAGAGCGAGGCCGAGCACGAGGTGCAGTGTCGCGCGTCGCATCTCGGCACGCTTCGCTGTCGAACCCGTGGCATTCGGTCATCGTTGACGAGCGGGCAGTCGCGACGTATTCTACCCGCACGACAATTATATTCACACTCTTGCCCGTAAGCTCTCACTGGGTGCGTACGGGTGGGCCGTCTATCTCTAGGAATCGTTGGCCGACCGCATTGAAGCATCTGACGTCATGGTCAAGAAGAGATTGAAAGCTCTCGGCCCACCGCACCCGAAGTGGGAGCGGCGCCCGGACGAGCGCCCGAGAGAGATCCTGGATGCGGCGCTCCGTGTCTTCGCGGCACGTGGCTACAGCGCCACCCGACTCGAGGATGTCGCCGCCGCTGCCGGCGTCACGAAGGGTACCATCTACTACTACTTCGAGAACAAGGAGGATCTCCTCTTCAGGTTGGTCGCCAGTCGCGACCGGGAGATCTTCGCCAATCTCGAGGCGCTCATGGACGACGTCACGGGGCCGGTTTCGTCGAAGCTGCGAATGTTGATGCGCAAGGGCTTCTGTGAGGCGACCGACGAATCGCGGCGGCTATTGTACGTCGTCTTCCAGGAACTGCACGCCTACGCCCCCAAGGTCTTCGCGCGCATCGTCCAGAACAATCTCGTGGAGGGATGGACGCTCATTGCCAAGCTGATCGAGCGCGGCAAGGCGTCAGGCGAGTTCCGGCAGGACGCGGACGCCGAGGTGGCTGCGCGGGTGTTCACCTCCGGGCTCGTGCTCCAGCAGCTGTGGCGCGGCGGCATGGGACTCGACGAGCTCGACCCGTTCGACAAGGACCGGATGGTGGACTCCACCATCGAACTCTTCCTTCACAGCCTTCGCCCGACGGTCAGCGTGCGGGCCGCCGTCGGCAAGCGCAGAGCAACGCACTCGTGAACTCGCCCTACCCAATATCTCTCTCGGTCATGAATCCACATCCGACATACGTGCGCCGTTCCGTACGGGGCGTGTGCTCCATCCTTTTCGCTGCCGCGTTCGCCGCGTGCGGCGCCCCCAAGGGTAAAGACGCTGCGAGCGCGCCGCCGAGCGTGCTCTTGAGTGCCGCAGACGTCGTGGCCGCGACCACCGCCGACATCGGTTCGACTGTCGTGGTGAGCGGCGCGCTCGACCCCGCCGATGTCGTGAGATTGCGCGCCCAGGTGGCCGGTACCATCCGCGACCTTCGGGTGGACCGCGGCACGAAGGTGAGCCGAGGCCAGGTGCTGGCTCGCGTGGAGGCGCAGGGCGTCACGAGTCAGGCGCTGGGCGCCAAGGCCAACGTGGCCAGTGCGGAGGCGGCGCTCGCCGTGGCCACGCAGCGGCTCGACGCCGGCAAGCGGCTCTACGCGGCAGGCGCCACATCGCAAATCGACCTCAAGACGGCAGAGGCCGGCCACGACGCCGCCCTCGCACAGGTGGCCGCCGCACGGGCGATGAACGCGAGCGCGGGCGAGGCCGCCGCGCGCACAACCATCCGGTCGCCGCTCGACGGTTGGGTCAGCGAGCGGAACGTGGAAGATGGCGAATCCGTGAAGACCGAGGATCCGGTGCTGACGATCGTCGACCCGCGCACCCTGGAACTCAAGGGACAGGTGGGCGCGCTCGACGCCGCACGCGTGCGCGCCGGGCAGAGAGTGACCTTCAGCCTCGATGCCATGCCGGGTCAGGAATTCAGCGGCATGGTGGCGCGCGTGGATCCCGTCGCAAGCGCCGCGACGCGCCAGGTGGGCGTGTTCGTGCGGCTGCCCAACGCGACCGGCCGGATCGTCGCCGGCCAGTTCGCGCACGGCCGCATCCAGACGGGCGCCGCCGCGCGGGCGGTCGTCGTGCCGTTGACCGCGGTGCGTGCCGGCGAAAAGGAGAGCTACGTGCTGGTGGTCTCGGGCAACGTCGCCCTCCGCCGCGTGGTGGTTCCCGGAGCGCGCAACGACGACACGGGCATGGTCGCCATCACCAGCGGCCTCACGGCGGGGGAGCGCGTGATCGTCACGTCGGGCGTCGAGATTGCCGATGGGACGAAGATCACCGAGACCAGGGAGAAGTAGGATGCCCACCAGCCCTCCCGCGGGCGGCCTGAGCGACCTCGCGATCCGACGTCCCGTGTTCACCGCGATGGTGATGACGGCGCTGATCGTACTCGGATTCTTCAGCTATCGCCGCCTACCGATCGACCAGTTTCCGGCCATTGACCTGCCCATCGTGACGGTGCAGACCACGTACCCGGGCGCGAGCGCCGGGACCATCGAGCGCGAGGTCACGCGGCGTCTCGAGGAGGCCTTCAATCCCGTCGAGCAGGTCAAGAAGATCACCTCGGTCTCGCTCGAAGGAGTGTCGCAGGTCATCGTGGAGTTCGAACTCACGCGCCCGGTGGACGTAGCCGCGCAGGATCTGCGCTCGAAGATCGACGGCATCCGCCGGAACCTGCCGGTGGGAGTGGACCCGCCGGTGGTGCAGAAGCTCGACCTGAGCGCCGCGCCGATCATCTCGCTCGCGCTCTCGAACCCGAATGTGCCGCTCGTGCGCCTCACCGCCCTGGCCGACGAGACGATCCGCCGGCGGCTCGAGTCGGTGCCGGGAGTGGGCGAGGTGCGCCTCTCGGGCGGGCTCAAGCGCGAGGTACGCGTCTACCTCCAGCCCGCTCGAATGGAAGCGCTGGGCGTAACGGTGCCGCAGATCTCCGCGGCGCTCCAGCAGCAGAACATGGAGGTGCCCGCGGGACGGGTGGAACAGGGTGCGCAGGAGCAGCTCGTGCGCGTTACCGGGCGAATCGTCGATCCGCAGCAGTTCAACAACGTGATCATCACTACGCGCGCCGGGCTCACGGTGCGGCTCTCGGACGTGGCCCGCGTGGACGACGCCACGGAGGAGGAGCGCTCGCTCGCCCTGGTGGACGCGCGCCGCACCATCGGCATCGACCTCATCAAGGTGTCGGGCGCCAACACCGTGGCCGTCGCTGACGGGGTGAAGCAGGTGATCGGCACACTCCAGGCCGACCTTCCGGCGGGCACGCAGTTGCAGATCGTGCGCGACAACTCGGTGCTCATCCGCAACTCGGTGCACGACGTGATCGACGAGTTGCTGCTCGGCGCCCTGCTCACCGTGATCATCGTGATGCTCTTCCTGAACGACTGGAAGGCCACGGCCATCACGGCGCTCTCGCTTCCGGTGTCGGTGATCTCGTCGTTCATCCTGATGCGGGCGCTCGGCTTCACGCTCAACGTGCTCACGCTGATGGCGCTGTCGCTGTCGATCGGTATCCTGATCGACGACGCGATCGTGGTGGTGGAGAACATCGTGCGTCACCGCGAGATGAAGGAGGACCACTTCACGGCGGCGGGGAACGGCACGCGCGAGATCATTCTCGCCGTGATGGCCACGACTCTGTCGATCGTCGCCGTGTTCGTGCCGGTGGCGTTCATGGGCGGCATCATCGGGCGCTTCTTCTTCGCCTTCGGCATCACCGTGGCGTGGGCGGTGCTGGTGTCGCTGTTCGTATCCTTCACCCTCACGCCCATGCTGAGCGCGTGGTGGGGGGTGAATCCGCACACCGGCGGCGCGTCGCACGGGAACCTGATCACGCGCACGCTCGGCCGGTTCAACCTCTGGTTCGATACCGCGAGCACGGGCTATCGCGGAATCATCCGGTGGGCGCTCGGACACCGGAAAACGACGATCGCGGTGGCGGTACTGAGCCTGGTGGCAGCACTCGCACTGGTGCCGTTCATTGGCGGCTCGTTCTCGCCGGAGTCGGACAACAGCGAGTTCACCGTGCACTTCGAAACGCCAGAGGGGTCGAGCCTGGCCCAGACGCGAACGAAGGCCGAGCAGGTGGGAGCGACGCTACGGGCCATCACGGGTGTGGCGTACACGTACACCACCATCGGCGCCGGCCCCACCGGAACGGTGCGCGCGGGTGATATCTACGTGCGCCTCACCCCGCCGAAGGAGCGTTCGCTCTCGCAGAGCCGGATGATGATGGTGGTGCGTGAGCGTCTCGCTCCGATCTACGGCGTGCGCACGTTCGCACTTCAGAATTCAGGCCCGGGAGGTGGACAGGCGCCGCTGCAGGTGGAGCTGCGCGGCCCCGACATCGGCGAGCTGCAGCGGCTGTCGCAGTTGGTGCTCGCTCAGGTGCGGACTATCCCTGGGGTCGTCGACGTGACATCGTCGCTCGGAGATCCGAAGCCCGAGCTGCGCGTGGAGGTGGACCGCGACGAGGCCAACCAGGTGGGACTCGACATCGGCGCCATCTCGTCGACGATCCGTCCACTCTTCGCCGGCGAGGTGGTCACGCGCTGGGAAGACCCCACCGGCGAGGAGCGCGACGTGCGGGTGCAGCTCGCGCCGGAACTGCGGCGATCGATCGCGGACGTGATGGCACTGCCAGTCCCGACCGCCAAGGCGGGACCGAACGGCGTGACGTCCGCCAGGCTCGGAGACGTGGCGCACATCAGCATCGCCAGCGCACCATCGCAGATCGACCGCATGCGACTGGAGCGCGTGGTCAGTATTTCCGGCAACATGTCGCCCGACATCTCCCTGTCGGAGGCGTCATCGGCGATCCGCGGGAGAATTTCGGGGATTCCGCTGCCGCCGGGCTACTCGATCAACCTCGGCGGGCAAACGCAGCAACTGGCGGAGACGGGCGGCTACGTCATCGAAGCCATCTCGCTCGCGGTCATCCTGATCTTTCTGATTCTCGCGTCGCAGTTCGAGTCGTTCACGCAGCCCGTGGCGATCATGCTCTCGCTCCCGCTCTCGCTGGTGGGCGTATTGCTCGCGCTGCTGCTCACGCGCACGACACTCAACATCATGTCGATGATCGGCGTGATCATGCTCATGGGGCTGGTGACGAAGAACGCGATCCTGCTCGTGGACAACGCGAACGAACGGCGCCGGCAGGGGACGGACCGTTTCACGGCGCTCGTCGAGGCAGGCGCGGTGCGACTCCGGCCCATCATGATGACGACGCTGGCGATGATCGCCGGGATGCTGCCGATCGCGCTGGCCCTGGGCGAAGGCGGAGAGTTCCGCGCGCCGATGGCCCGCGCCGTGATCGGCGGGCTCATCACGTCGACGATGCTCACGCTGGTGGTGGTGCCGGTAGCGTACAGCTACCTGGACGACTTCGGGCTGTGGGTCAAGCACCACTTCGTGTCGAAGGAGCGCGAGATGGAAATCACCGCCGAACGGGAGGTTGCCGGCCTCGCGCCGTAGGCGAGTGGATCAGGGCGCGTGGTCCGTGGTGAGCGGCTTCTGCCTCACCCGTCGCACTCGTTGGAGTAGTACCGCGACCACCAGCGCCGTCAGCACTGTCCATATCCCCGTAAAGATCATCTTCGTCCGCTCCGGTGCGTGCACGATCGCGGCGTAGTACGTCAGCATCGCGATCGCATCGAGCAGTGCGATGCCGAGCACGAGGTGCAGCGTCGCGCGCCGCATCGCGGCGCGCTTCGCTATCCGTGCAGCGTTCGTCGTTTCCATCCCGGTTCCGGCCATGGATCTAGTCGTCGCCCATCGCCGGCACCGCGCCATCCGGCACAGGATGCTCGGCGGTCATCGGCGGATTGAAGCCGAAGCGTCGCGCCAGCCCCTGGCGCCATTCGTCCATCACTTCATAGAAGGTCGGGATCACGAGCAGGGTGAGCAGAGTGCTCGTGAGCACGCCGCCGATGATCGCGACGCCGAGCGGCGCGCGGAACTGCGCACCCTCGCCCCGTCCCAGTGCGACGGGAATCATGCCAGCGATCAGCGCGAACGTCGTCATGAGAATCGGGCGCAGACGAATCGCGCCCGCTTCGATCAGCGCCTCGCGCAACGGCATGCCCTCCTTCTCGCGCGCCCACTTCGCGAAGTCGATCAGCAGAATCGCATTCTTCGCCACGATTCCCATCAGCAGGATCACGCCAATGAGCGACAGCAGGTTGACCGTGTTGCCCGTGATCGCAAGCGCCAGGAGCACACCGATCAGCGAGAGCGGCAACGACACCAGAATCGCGAGCGGATCGAGGAAGCTGCCGAACTGCACGACGAGGATCAGATACATCAGCATCACGGCGACGCCGAGCGCGAAGAAGATCTGACCGAACACCTCCTGCTGCGCCTGCGCGTCGCCGCCGAGCGAGAGGCGCACGCCGGGCGGAAGGGTGAGCTTCTTGAGGCGCGCCTCGACATCCGACGTGACGTCGCCCGAGCCGCGCCCCGACACATTCGCCTGCACGGCCACGACGAGATCGCGATCGAGATGATCGATGATCGCGGGTCCCACACCCTGCTTGATCGTCGCGACCTGTCCAAGCGGCAGCGTGCTCAGTGCTCCACTCGGTCCGGCGACGACGAGCGGAAGCTGGCTGAGATCATCGGCGTTGCGGCGCGACTCGGGCTTGAGCCGCACCTGTACCTTCCGCATCTCGCCACTGGGATCCTGCCAATCGCCAACGTCGATGCCGGCGAAGGCCGGCCGCAGCGATTGGGCGATCTGCCCAACGGTGATGCCCAGACTGCCGGCCACGCCGCGATTCAGATCCACCTCGAGCTCGGGCTTCTGGCCCTTGGTGCTGAGCCCCACGTCCACGGTGCCCGGCGTGCTCTTCACGATTTCCATCACCTGCTCTGCCGCCTGATTGATGGCCGCGAGGTTGTTTCCGCGGAGCTGGAACTGCAGCGCCTTGCGTCCGCCACTCATGTCGCTGGTGAACACCGAGAGCGTCACGCCGGCGACGCGCTTCATCTCGCCGCGCAGGTCGTTCGCCAACTCCTCGACGCTCTTGCTCCGCTTGTCCTTCGGAACGGTGTGCACGAAGATGTTGCCTTCATCCACACCGCCGGAGGTTCCGCCGCCGAGCGTGGTGTAGGTGTAGTCCACTTCGGGATGCGAGCGCGCGATGCGCGCCGCCTCCTGCGCCTTGAGCCGGGTGTACTGGAGGTTCGACCCCGGCGGCGTCTCGATCGCGATGATGAACTGCGAGCGATCGCTCTCCGGGAAGAAGCCAACGCCAACCGTGCGCACCGGCGGGATGATCTTCGGCAGCATGACGAACATCACGACGCCGACGATGCCGATGCCGATTCTTGCCAGCACTGGGAGCCGCTTGCTGGTGAGCGCGAAGACGAGCACGCCCATGCCGGCCAGCGCGCCGAGGAGTCCCGTCACACCGCCGGAGAAGAGCGTGAACGACGCGAAGAAAGTGCCCACCGCCAGCGCACCCATCGCGGCGCGGTGATCGAGCGCCCAGGCAATCACGTTCCGGTAGTTGTTCGCCTGCCGGTTGAACCAGCGATTGAAGATGTCGAGCTTCTTCGTGATCCACGCCTTCTGCTCCTCGGTGGGATGCGGATCCGGCCAGTAGGCGGAGAGCATCGGGTCGAGCGAGAAGGAGACGACGAGCGACACGGCCACCGCGCAGGCAATCGTCAGCGCGAACGGCTTGAACCACTGCCCGCCGACGCCCGGCATGAAGCCGATCGGGATGAACACCGCGAGAATCGAGAAGGTCGTCGCCGAGACGGCGAGTCCGATCTCGTCGGTTCCCTCCATGGACGCGAGATAGTGGTCTTTCCCCATCTGCACGTGACGGACGATGTTCTCGCGCACCACGATCGCGTCGTCGATCAGGATTCCGATGGCGAGTGAGAGTCCGAGCAGCGACATCGTCTCGAGCTTGAACCCCATCACCCAGACGGCGATGAAGCTCGCCAGCACCGACACTGGCAGCGCAAGACCGGTGATGACGGTCGATCGCCACGAGTTCAAGAAAAGGAACACGACGAGCACGGTGAGGAGCGCGCCCTCGAACAGGGCCTCTTCCACGTTCTTTACAGCGCGATCGACGCGGGTGCCCGAGTCGCGGACGAGCTCCAGCTTCGTTCCCGCGCCCAGCGTGGGCTGCAGCTGCGCGACCCCCTCGCGAATCTTGTCGCTCACGTCGGTCGTGCTGTATCCCTTCGACTTCTTGATGTCGATGCCGACGGCTTCCTTGTCGTTGAAGAGCGCCAGCGTGCGCGGCTCTTCGGTTCCGTCGCGCACGTCGGCCACGTCGCCAAGACGCGTGGCGACACCGTTGCGCTCCGCCACCACGAGCTGCTTGAACTCCTGCGCATTCTCCAGGCGTCCCTTGAGGCGGATCGCCCGCTCGTCCAGCGCACCGGTCACACGTCCAACCGGCGCGGCGAGATTCTGCAGCGACAACGCCTGCACGATCTGACCGACACTCACGCCGGCGCTCTGCATCCGCACCGGGTCGAGCTCCACGGTCAGCTCGCGCTCGACCTTGCCGCTTACCGCCACTTCGGCGACGCCGGCGATCGAGCGCAGCTCGCGGGTGATCGTCGGATCGGCGAGACGCGTGAGTTCGGCCTGGCTCAACGTCGTGCTGGACAGCGCGAGCGAGACGATCGGCCGATCGGTGTCGTTGAACTTCTTGATGATCGGCTCCTTCATCTCCACCGGCAGGTCCGCGCGTTTGGCGGAGATCGCATCGCGGAGGTCCTGCGTGGCCTCGGCGAGATCCTTGTTGTACTCGAACTCGACGAGGATGAAGCCGAACCCGTCGTAGGCCGCTCCGTTCACGTGCTTCACGCCGCTGATGGAGGTAATCTGCTCCTCGATAGGATCGAGGATCTCCTTCTCCACGCCGTCGGGCGACGCGCCCGGATACGGAATGCCCACCGTCACCACCGGAGGAGCGACGTCGGGGAACTCGTCGGTCTTGAGCTTGAGCAGCGCGAACAGGCCGAAGACCGCCAGCGTGACCATCGCCACGACGGTGATCAGCGGCTTCTTGATCGCAAAATCAGAGATGAACATGAGAAACCCTGCGTGGGTGTATTACTTCCGTTTCACGTCGGACGGCGACGAGACCTTCACCGGCGTGCCAGGCGAGATACCGCGCGCCGCGCCGAGGAGCACCGTGTCTCCCTGCGCGAGCCCGGAGGTGATCTCCACCGTCTCCGCCGCTGCATCCCGGATGCCCAGACCGACTTCGACCTTCTCGATTTTGCCGTTCTTGAGCCGCATCACCGAAGGGCGAAGTCCGGTCTCGTCCACCGCGACGAGCGACACGGTCGGCGCAATCTTCGTCTCCGTGGCGACACGTCCCTCGGCGAACAGTCCACCAACGAGCGTGTTCCCCGCATTCGGAATCGCGGCAACGATCTTCACCTGAAGCGTGGCCGGATCCGCGACCGGGTTCACACGCGTGATGCGGCCCGTGAAGGTGCGATTCGGGTAGCCGTTCACCTTGAACTCGATGGGCATGCCGACGCGAATCTGTGCGAGCTGCGCGGCGGGCAGACTGGCCTCGAGCTGCATGCTCGCCGGATCCATGACGGTGAACAGCGCGCCTCCCGGAGAGACGACGTCGCCAGCGTTGACCTGCCGCTGCGATACGATGCCGCTGAACGGCGCCCGTACACTCGCCTTGTCGAGCATCTTCTGTACGTTGGCGAGCTGGGCGCGCGTATTGGAGAGCTGGGCCTGCGCGGCGAGCAGCTGGTTGCGCGCGCGCTCGACCTCCCGCTCGGCGATAGCGCCCGCCTTCTCGAGCGTCTCCGTGCGAGAGAGATCTTGCTTCGCGATCTCGTAGCTGCTCTCCGCGGTGGTGACCGCCGACTTCGCCGAGAGCGCCTGATCGCGGACGACGGACGCGTCGATCTGCGCGAGCGCCTGTCCCGCGCGCACGGGCTGCCCCACCTCGGCGTACGTCTGCAGCACCGCGCCCGACATTTCGGCGCGAATGGTCGCCTGACGCTCCGGCATGAGCGAGCCGGAGATCGCCGGGCCGGTCTTGATCTGCTCGGCCTTTACCACGGTGACATTTTCCGGACCGACGAGCATCGTCTCGACCTTTGCCGCGGCGGCGCTGGCGTCGTCCGTCTTCTTGCATGCGACCGCGGACAGCGCGATCGCGGCGATGGTTAGCAGCGCCGCCGAACGGGGCGCGAGAGTGCGGTGCTCGATCATGGCGTGGGGCTTCCGATTTGTGCCGCGCCAGTGGAACCGGCGGCGGAAGATTGTGTCGGTTGCTGCTGTGATTGCTGCTGCGTTTGTTGCTGCTGCGCCGCGGAACGCTGTGCCGCCGCTCCCAGCGCGTTGGTGTTGATGGGCAGATCGCGAATGAGCGCCATGCGAGCACGCGCGACCGCGAGGTCACGCGCCGAAAGCGCCTGATTCGCCACCGCCTGCTCGAGGAGCAGCCGCGACTGCGTGAGATCCGTCTGCGTCGAGATCCCTTCCGTGTACCGGAGCTGATCGATGCTGTACGCACGCTGTGCCTGCTGCGCCGTGCCGCGACTCGCCTCGAACGACGCCTCGGCCGCCTCGAGCTGGTTCAGCGCGACGCGAGTATCGAGCGCGGTCAACTCCTTCGATTGCTGGAGCCGCGCGCGCGCTTCGTCGAGATTCGCCTGTGCGACTTCCACCTGCCCAGCGACTCGGCCGCCGCTGAAGAGCGAGAAGTTGATCGAGCCGCCGACCGTCCAGTTCTCGCTGTACTGATTGAGCGACGGGAATGCGCCGCTGGGGAAGAAGAGGCGTTGGTAGTTGGACGTGAGCGAGAGCGAGGGAAGCAGATCCGCCTTCGCCGACTTGAGCTGGCCTTCCTGCGCACGCACCGCTTCTTCGCTCTCGCGCACGGGCGCACGTCGCGCGGTGGACGTGTCGCTTGCCGCGATGCCGGCCGGGGCATCTGCACCCGACGTCGCGCTCGTGGCGATGATGCGGGTGATCGCGGCCGGCTCGTCGATGGGAGTCGTGAGCTGGACCGGTGCGTCGAGCGGAAGGTTGAGAAGCTGCTTGAGCCGCAGGTACGCGACGTCGCGATCGCCGCGCCGAGTGATGAGCACGGGACGCTGATTGTCGCGGGTCACCGTGGCGCGGAGCAGGTCGAATTCGCTTTGATTGCCGACCTGTCGCGCGATCTTCGTCTGGCGGAGGAGCTCCTCCGTCTGCGCGAGCGACGTGTCAGCGATCACGACGAGGCGGTCGGCGAGCACCGCGTCGAAGTATGCTTGCGTCACGTCGAGCGCGAGCTGTGCGCGCTGCGAACCGAGATCGATCTGCGCGGAGCGCTGCTGCGCGGCGGCGGCGGCGGTTTGTCCGGCAACGCGGCCACCGGAGTAGACGCTCTGCGACAGCGCGAGCCCGAACGTGTATTGATTGCGCGCGCCGAAGCCCACCTTGCTGAAGTCGATCCCCTGCGCGGCAGCGCAGGTGGACGCCTGAGCCAGCGCGGCGGCGCGTTCGGCGGGCGTCGCGTTCGCGGCGATCTGCGGCGCGCAGACCGACTGCGGCTTGGGCGCGGACGTCGTCGTGGAGCTATCGGGCGAGCCGCCGGCCAGCGCTGAAAACTGCGAGCGCAGCGAGCGCGCGTAGGCGAGGTTCGAGTTGAGCTGCGGCAGATACTGGCTGCGCGCCTGCTTGAGCTGCCCGGACGCGCGCGTGATGCCGGCTCTCGCGATCTGAAGCACTTCGCTCTCGCGCGTGGCGAGACGAATTGCCTCGTCGAGCGACAGTGTGGTGGCCGGCGGAGCGCCCGCGGCCGGCTGCTGTGCGCCGGCGATCGCGGGTGACATGACCGCGAGCAGCAGGCCGAGCGCACGTGCGCGGCGCCTGCCTCGTCCGGTCCAATCGACATTCATTGCGATGGGGGGTACAGGGAAAGGTTGAGTCATGCGATGCGAGCCCGCGACTTTCTCTTTACGGAAACGGCGGCGCTTTTCTTCACACCGATCATCTGAAGAAAGCATTGCACATATCGCCCGGCGGCTTCGTCGAGCGGCGGATACACCTCTGGCACGAAGCTGCGGGTGATGGCGTCGCTCATGATGGTGCCGGTGAGCATCACCGCGGCGGCCTCGACGTCGGCATCTGGATTTGCCATGCCGAGTTCCTGGAGCCGGCGCAGGTAGCCGGTGATGGTGTCATGCGCGGTACGACGTCCGCGGCAGGCAAACTCTGCCGCTTCGGGACGCTCCTCGATCTCGCCCATCGTATGCACGAGCAAGGGCCGCATTTCGCGAACGTGGTCGAGGCTGATCTGCACGAACTTGGTGAGCTCGGCTTCGGGATCTCTGGGGTCCGTCGGGAGTTCAACGGGCTGAGTGTTGGCGCAGTGTGGTCTCAAGACCGCTTCGAGCAGCGCCCCCTTGGATCCGAAGGTTCGGAAGAGGGTGACTTCGTTGACGCCGGCTTCGATGGCGATGAGGCGGGTCGTCGCGCCGCGGAATCCGTGTTTGGCGTAGACACGGGCGGCGGCTTCCAGGATTCGTTCTCGGCTGATCATAAGGAGGGGCAGTCTAGCGCAAACGGATGTGAATGCAAGCACCCACTTGCACCACTCTCAGAGTGGGGACGGGGCTTTACTTTTCCCTCCATGACCGAATTCACTGCGCCGCGGCCCTCGTCGCACGTCAACCGCCGGGCCGAGCTGTTCGTCGCCGCGCTCTGGATGATCGCGGTCGTCGCGGCCACGATTCAGCAGGGCGTCGCGCACCAGAACAACAACTTCCTGATCTTCCGCGCGGCGTCGATCCACCTGCTGCACGGCCAGGACCTGTACGCGGCGTACCCCGCGCTGCACTTCGATTTCTACAAGTACAGCCCAAGCTTCGCGCTGTTCTTTCTGCCATTCGCCGTGCTGCCGCTCGTGCTCTCCATGCTGCTGTGGAATGCGCTCAATGCCGGCGTGCTCTGGATCGCGATGGGGATGGTGCTTCCACGACGAGGGGCACTGATCGCGCGCACAATTGTCTTTCTGGACATGCTCGGCTCACTGCAGAACGTGCAGAGCAACGCGCTCATCGCCGGTCTCATCATTCTGACTTTCGGCGCCTACGAGCGACGTCACACCGTGCTCGGCAGCGTCGCCGCCGGCCTCGGCACGGCGATCAAGATCTTCCCGCTCGCCGGCGTGAGCTTCGCGATCTTTCATCCGCGCAAGCTTCGCGTCGCGATCGCGGTGACGCTGGGAATGGTCGCGCTGGTGCTGCTTCCCCTGCTCGTCACGTCGCGGGCAACGCTGCTCGCGCAGTATGCATCGTGGCGCGCCATCGAATCGAAGGACGCAATCGATCGCGGCTTCACCGTCATGCAGATGGTGCAGCTCATGCTGCGCCAGAACTGGCCGAACTGGCCGCAACAGCTCGGTGGAGTGCTGCTCCTCGTCGCGCCCGTCCTCGTGCGACGCGAGCGATGGGGCGAGTGGTCGTTCCGGCTGGCCTATCTGTGCTCGGTGCTGGTGTTCTGCGTGATCTTCAACCACCAGTCCGAAAGTCCGACGTTCGTCATCGCCGTCGCCGGCGCGGCCATCTGGTTCGCGGCGCTCGAGAGGCCCTCACGCGGCGAATGGGCGCTGTTCGGATTCGTCGTCGTCTGCACCATTCTCGCGTCGTCCGACGCGATGCCGCGTGCGATTCAACGGGCAGTGTTCGACAAGTATCACTTCAAGACTGTGCCGTGCATCGTGCTGTGGGTGGTGTTGCAGGTTCGGCTCTGGAGGCGCACGAAGTAATGGGCAGTGAGCCTTATCGGCGCCTGATCTCGGGCAACCCGACAGGGCGCAGCAAGTCCCGTCAGCCGAGGTCGCCGAAGTGCACCAGACGCAAGTCCCCTCTCGAGATCCGCTCGCGCACCGCGGCTGAGCAGAGTGCCGCCACCTCTCGCTCCCGCTCGTGGCGATAGGGATCCTGCTCCGCGAGCACTGCATCGTCGTACCCCGGATGCATCATGATCTCCGTGGCTCCTGCCGGCAGCCTGTCGAGCAGGGCAAGCAGGCGACGCTCGACGTCGGGCGCTCCCTGCAGCGCAATACCGCGAAAGTTCGGCGAGCGCGAGAGAAGCACTCGATCGTCCGCCGCGACGCCGCGCATGGCGACTCTCCAGGCGCCGTGGAGCACGAGCATCTTCGCACTCGCTGCCGGATCACTCGTCGTCGGCTCATCGAGCGGGCGACGCACGACGCGCACGCCGGCCGCGCGCGCGCTGGCGAGCACCGCGGGGAGGACGCCTGGAAGTGCGTGCGTGTGCCGGTGGCTATCGAGGTGCGTGATGCTGATTCCCTCGGCCGCGAGTGCCGCGAGCTGCGCGTCGCACTCGCGCCGAACGTCGCTCGCACTCACTCGCCCGATCATTGCCCGTCGCGCCAGCTCGCCGAACGAGTAGAACTCTCCGCTTCGCGGATCGGCGAGCGTGGGCACGACGGCAAGCGGCCGCCCCGCGAGGAGATTCAGGTGCAGCCCGACGCCGAGTGTGGGCACGCGCTCGCGGACCAGCGCCGCCGCCTCGCCGAATGCGGGGGTGTTCACCATCATCGACGCCGAGGAGAGTGTGCCCGCCTCGTGCGCCTCGACGATGCCGCGGTTGACGCCCGGCGCGAAGCCGAGATCGTCAGCGTTGATCACCAGGAGGCGTTGCATACTGGAAACTACTGGGCGCTTCGCTCTCTGGGCGCTCGGCGCTGCGCGCCCCAAGCTTTACCGAGTGATCAGTTCCGGCGCCCGAATTCCATGCGGGGGCGTATGGATCCCTGCGCCCCACTGATCCTCTACCGGGAACACGAAGCGCTTGTTCGCCACCGCGTACTGGCCGCGCCAGGCATTCGTGCGGACGCGCCAGATGTCGATGAACATGCGCCTGCTGTCGCTCGCGAAGCGCATCGTCGTCGGCTCGTCGTCGTAGCGGAAGTTCACCGCCGTCTGCTTGATCGCGAGCCCGTGCTGCTGCGCGATATAGAGACACTCGATGTCGAAGCCGAAGCCCGGAATCGTGGTACGCGAGAAGCAAAGCTTCGCCGCCTCGGCGGTGAAGCCCTTGAGACCGGCCTGCGTGTCGAGAATGTCCGGCAGCAGGAAGGCCTGCACGACCTTGTTGAACACGCGACTCATCAGATGCCGCGTGTACAGGTAGTGGAAGAAGCTCGGGCTCAACAGATAGCGCGACTCGGGGAGCACGCGGCAGGCGATCGCCACGTCCGAGCCGGCCTCGAGCTCCCGCACGATCTTGTGCACTTCGTCGAGCGGGTACGCGAGGTCCACATCCGTGAAGACGCGATACTTGCCGCGCGCCGCGACCATGCCGCGCGTGACCGAGAAGCCCTTTCCGCGATTCGTCGCATTGCGCAGCAGGCGGGCGTAGCCACGCTGGCGAGTGAAGTCTTCGAGAATGAGCCGCGTCTCGACCTCGCTCGAGTGGTCGTCGACGAACAGCACTTCCACAGTGCCGGGATACAGCCTCGCGAACGCATCAACCGCCTTCAACGTGGCCGGAAGCTGATCCGCCGCGTTGTACACCGGGATGATCAGCGACAGTGACGGCACGTCCGTGGTTGGATCGAACATCAAGACCTCATTAACAAATGCAGACGGCCGGCGTCTGCCAGTGGAGTCCAATATTTATCGCGGAGCGTGCGTTCTTGTGGGGAGACGCGACTTCGCGGTTGCGGCGTGAGGTACGGTCTGCACCGCGTGTCTGTGATATGACGATCTCGTCCCGTCCGCCACTACACACAGAGCAGTGGTGAATGTAATGAGAACGCTCGGCGCGACGCCATGCCGGGGCGTTTATTTGTATACACCGGGGCCTTTGGTTCGTCTGGTCCGACCGCGTCCGGTCAGTCGTCCCGACGGCCCGTCCGTCGCTCGAGCACGACCTCGCCCTTCAGCACCATGTACTTGATGAGACGCGTCGCCGCGTCGGGAAAGGCCTTCTGCCGGTCGCGGAACCGGTCGTTCGACACGATCGACGCATCCAGCTCTCGCGCGAAGGCCAGGATGAAGTAGTCGGCGTCCGTGCCCGCCGGCGCCTGCCGGATCAACCCGGCGTCGATCATGTGCTCATACTCGGCGCGGTCGTCGATCTGATGGCGCAACGCCGCGTCCGTGAGGACGAGCGGCTCATAGCCCTCTTCGCGCAGCTTGTCGCAGACCGCGACGATGTTGGAGAGCAAGACCCGCTCTCCCTCCGTCGAATGCGCGACGTTCGAGCCGTCCACGACGACGACGGTGCGATCGCTCCGCTGTTCTGCATGCCTCTGGTCCGGCGTTGACGACGCCCCCATCGAATCTCCTTGCGATGTACGATTGCCACTCGGCACGCCCGAACGCACAGAGCGCTCGGCAACTTGCCGAGCGCTGAGGAAGAGAGGAAAAAAGAGACTGCTTTCCTTTCTTTCTTCCTTTCTTCCAAGTGCCAAGCCGGATCAGGGCTTCGACTGGATCGACTTCGCGTGGTCGAGATGCGCCTGGATGGTCGGCGTCGCCTTCGTGATCAGATCCTTGAGTTCCACGTTCTGCGCGGCGGCCAGCGCTGCCTGCGCCGTGTTGAGCAGGGTCTCGTGGTACGTGACCTCGTGATCGATGTACGCCTTGTCGAACGCGGCACCCTTCGGCATCGCATTCAGGCTGTCCTGCCACGCCTGCGCCGCCGCGGCGCTGTTGTCGCTCACGGGCATCTCGGGAGTCACGTTGAGCTTCGTCGCGAGATCCTGGCAGGCTTTCCGCTGCGCATGGTGATCGCGCATCATGTCCCTGGCGAACGACTTCACATCGGCCGCAGTCCCCTTCGCGGCCGCGACGGAGCCCGCCGAACTGTCGGCGGCATCCGCGCCATCGAGAATGGCGACGATGTTCGCATCCGTCAGCGTGGGCGCAACGGGAGCGGGCGCAGGTGCCGCAGCAGCGATGGAATCAGCCTTCTTGGCGCTGTCTGCTGCCTTGTCCGCTTTGCCGCAACCGGAGACGAGCGCGGCGGCGCAAAGGGCGAATAGGGGGGTACGGCTGAGAACTCGGCGTAGCATTGGACCTCCAGACGGTGTCATGACGGACGTGCGAATGAACCCTATATGCACCCGCAAGAACCATACGCCGAAACTGCGACTCATGCGCTGAGCCCGAAGCGAGCGCTGCTGCTCCGTTCGATCCGCATCTCTCCCTCTCACCAAGTGTATGAGAGTGAAGCAAAGGAGTGTGCCGACAATGCGCTGCAGTCGAAACATGATTTGCATTTTGGCGATCGGCGCAGCCATCGGCTGCGGCGATGGCCGGTCGCCGCGCGCATTGATCGCCGACGTCTCTGCGAACGTGGCAGAGTTCGCCGCGGCCGCCACCGGGCAGAAGGCGGTGATGGCGGACGAGGTGAAGAACGCCGGCCATCTCGGCTTCGACACCGGCACCTATCCGGGTGACCACGCGATGCTCGCGTGGCGCACCGGCGGCGCGCCGTACGAGTGGACCGGCTACTACCTCCCGAGCCCCTGCCACCCCGATGAGGGTTGGTCGGGCAAGCGCGAAGCACTCACCGCGATGGGGTACGGGCTCGCCGTCGTTTACGTCGGCCAGCAGACGTGGGGGCGCATGCCTGGGGCGCCGCACCTCGTGCCCGTGCAGGTGAGCAAGCGCGTGAAGCAGCGCGTCGGACGCGGAGCGCAGCGCCGCAGCGTATGGCGCACGGTCACACGCACCGTGCTGCGCCGCGCACCAGCGCCCGCACCCGACGCGACATGCAACGCGGACTTCGTGAGCGCGGCGCGCGGCGAACGCGATGGCGCCGACGCGGTCGCGCGTACGGCACGTGACGGCTTCGTGCCGGGAACGACGATCTTCCTGGATCTCGAGCACATGGACGTGCTGCCCCAGGTGATGCGCGACTACTACCGAGCGTGGGTTCGTACGGTGCTCGCCGATGGCCGGTACCTGCCGGGCATCTATGTCCACACCTTCAACGCGAACACCGTGTACGCGGACGTGAAATCGGTCTACCGCGCAGCCAGGGTGACGAACGAGCCCCCGTTCTGGGTGGCCAAGTCACGCGGCTTTGACATCACCAAGTTTCCGAGCGAGGTGGGGCACGCCTTCGCCGCGGTGTGGCAGGGCGTGCTCGACGTCGAACAGACCTGGAACGGACACAAGATCCCGATCGACGTGAATGTCTCGGCGACCAAGTCTCCGTCCGCGGATGCGAGAGTGCCGATCACGCGGGTTGGGAACTAGCTCGACGCGATCTTCTTCAGTTGTTCCAGCGCCGTTTTCGCGGCCGGACTCTCCAACGCTGCCGACGCCGCAGCTTCCACCAGCTTATCGTCACGGTGATAGAGATCGTTCCCGAAATAGAGTTGCCCGTCGCGCACGAACGCGGTTCCGTAGGTGATGTACACCGGAATCTTCTTCGGCAGCTTGACCGTGATGTTGTCCTTGCCGTTCATCATCGCGTCCTGGACCTTCGCGGCATCCCAGCCCAGTACCCACTGCGCGAGCTCGGCGGGCTTCTCCACGCGGATGCAGCCATGGCTGAAGGCGCGTACGTCCTTGTTGAAGAGCTCGTGGTTCGGCGTGTCGTGCAGATAGATGTTGAAGTCGTTCGGGAACAGGAACTTCACGAAGCCGAGGGCGTTCTTGGGACCGGGCTTCTGGCGGATGCGCCGCACCCCACCTTCCCTGTAGTACTCCAGATTCTCGCGATCCATGTAGCTCCGATTGGCGGCGATCTTGGGACCAACCTCCTTCGCCTGAATTTCGGGCGTGATGTTCCAGTACGGGCGGAACACGACGAACTCCATCGAGTCGCTGAACACTGGCGTCGCCTTGTCCTCGTACGACTGGCCGACGATCACTTTCATGTCGAGCGACTTCTCACCGCTGTCGTAGGCGGTGAGTTGAAAGGCGGGTACATTCACCAGGACGTAGCGCGAGCCGAGCGTACGCGGCATCCACCGGAAGCGCTCGAGATTCGCCGCGATCTGTCCGAGGCGATACCCGGCCGGCACGTTGAGCGAGTTCACCGTCTCGGGGCTCAACGTCCCGTCCACGGTGATGGCGTGTCGCGTCTGATATTTCCCGATCGCGTCGGCAAGGCTCGCATCGTACACGGCACGCGACGTCGCCTTCACGGTCGCTCTCGTTCCGCCAACGGCGGACGAATCGGGCATTGAATCGCCGACCGTCAGCCCCTCCGCGGCAAGACGTGCACGAAGCGCGGCGATGCGCTCCGGCGAGTCGGACTGTCCCTTGTGAAGGGTCTTTCCCGCGGGGACGCGCGGGAAGTCACCCTTGGCGACGATCTCGCGATAGCGCGCAAGCTCCTTCTGGAGCGCGGCGTACTCCTCGTCAGCCGGACGCATCTCGGCGATGCCTCGCGAAAGCGTATCGCCGAGCGAGTGAACGAGCGCGCTGTCCACGTCATCGCCGGTGGGATCGATGTGCCAGGCTTGCCCCACCGACTTCGGCGAGATCTGGCCGACGAGCAGGTCTTCTCCCAATGACGCGTACATGGTCGAGAGAAGCACGTCGGCGTTCGCGAGCTGCTCGGCGGTCGGCTTCGCGATCTTCACCGCGTTGAGCGCATTGGCGAGCTCGGTGACTGGATATTCATCAGCGCGCAGCGCGTCGTCGCTCACGCCGAGCACGGCGTCGGTGAGGGCCTTGGCGCGGTCCTTCGCGACGCCGTCGCTCGTCAACCATAGGGGCGTCTCGCCGAGGCTCTTGTACAGCGCCTGAGTGTGATGCCATGCAGCATTGTTCACGCCGTCTGGCGGATTGCCGGCGAGGCGCTGGGTGAGGGCGGTCTTGAGGTCAGCGATCGGGACGCCCTGGACGTTCGTCAGCGTCGCTGGAGACCAGACAGCGGCGTGTCGAAAGCGTTTTCCGCCCGCGATGCGTTTGGCCTCGGAAGCTTGCTTCGAGCAAGCGCCGAGAACGGAGATAGCGAGGAGAAGCAGAGCGGTGCGGCGCGCGAGCGCCATCGTCGCACGTGCGGTCATTTCAATTTCTGGAGAGGTGAGTCGCACAACGGAACCGGCCGTGTCCGCTGTAGAGGCGAGAGTCGGGCCATGACGCAATGGCACAGGCTGAGACCGCTTCGTCAGAGCACACCCTCACCGCTGGCCCGACGAGGGTTTATCGTCCACCTTGGGAAACCCGATTTGTACCACCGCTCGCCCAATCCTTGAACGTGACATCCCCTACGCGCGTCTGGTGGCCCTGGGCGCGATGGTCGCTGGCGCGACAGCTACCGCTGATCACCGCCGCGATCATCGTGCTCGTGATGGCACTCTCGCTCACGCTCACATACGAAGCCCTGGTACGCGCCCGCACCGACGCATTGCATTCGCGCCTGAAGGGTTTGTTGAGGGTGCTCGTGCAGTCCGGTGAGAACGGCTCGAAGGCGCGCGTCGCCGCTTTGAACAAATTCGCGAAGGACACGACGCTCGTGCGCGCGCTCACCGCGCCGGCCGGTTCTCGCTCGGCAAAGGAAGATTCCGCGGTCATCGCCGCGCTCAGCAAGGTGGCCATTCCCGCCGACTCGGGACTTCCCGTCGAGCTGTGGACCGCTGACGGCCGTCGCGTGGCGCACATCGGAATGGATGTTCGGGACGATTCGATCGCCGCGCTGCCGCCGGAGCTTCGCTCTCGCCAAGGCACTCGAGTGAGCGAAGTGCCATCAGGCTCGCCGACCGATTCTGCCGTGCAGGTGGGCGCTCTCTATCCGTCGGCGGGCCATGTGTACTACTGGACGGTTGCGCCGGTGATGAAGGACGGGCACCGCGTCGGTGCCATCGTGCAGCAACGGCGCATCGTCTCGAATCCGCAGATGAAGCAGATGATCCGGGACATGTCGGGTGAGGAGTTCACGGTCTACCTGCGCAACGCGACCGACAGCTTCTGGTCGTCGCTCGATGGACAGCCCGTCCTGCTCCCCGTGCGTCGCGACACGACCGATTCCGGATACCTCGCGACGCGCGTTGCGGGCGAGCCGCAGATCGGCTCCGAGAACGGGGTGCGTGGGACGCCATTCATCTTCGTGCTCGAGGCGCCGAAGAGCACCATCGTCGCCGAGCCACGCGTGACGCTTCGGCGACTCGTTTTCTTCAGTCTTCTCCTGCTGATCGGCGGCGTGGCGGCCACCTGGTCGCTCAGCCGCCAGATCACGCGTCCGCTCGTCGAGCTCGCGACGGCGAGCGAGGCGATGGCGCAGGGTCAGTATGGACGGCGCGTCGAGACCAGCGGGGCCACGCCGGACGAGGTGCAGCGCCTTGGCGCGAGCTTCAACCGCATGGCGAACGAAGTCGAAGCGTCGCAGCACGAGCTCGCGTCGCAGGTCGAAGAGGCGCTCGCGACGTCCGAGCAGCTCGAGCAGACGAACGAGCAGCTACAGCAGGCGTCCACCGCCGCGGACGAAGCGCGTGACGCGGCGCTCCACGCGAATCGCGCGAAGAGCGACTTTCTCGCCGTGATGAGCCACGAGCTTCGTACCCCGCTCAACGCGATTGGCGGATACACCGAGATTCTTCAGCTCGGCATCCATGGCCAGCTGAACGAGTCGCAGCAGGATGCGCTGGCTCGCATCGCACGCAGCCAGCAGACGCTGCTCTCGCTCATCAACGACGTGCTCAACTTCGCGAAGCTGGAGGCGGGGGCGGTCAGGTACAGCATCACGGACGTGCCGCT
>Ga0209014_10000503_pt1 | contig 22846 bp, 19 predicted proteins | sample BarGraNGADG00212_FD_184491 | JGI IMG/M metagenome (GOLD analysis project Ga0209014, IMG submission 184491) | Arctic peat soil microbial communities from Barrow, Alaska - Barrow Graham LP Ref core NGADG0002-212 (SPAdes) (version 2) | ecosystem: Environmental > Terrestrial > Soil > Wetlands >...
ACCCGCTGGTGCGCGAAGATTGGTGAACCAGGCGACTCGAGACAGATGAGCGCGGAAAGCACCGCCAGGAGTGGCGCCGAGACGACCAGCGCGGCAGCGCCTCCAACAACGTCGAACGCACGTTTCACCGCCAGCGCCCACCGGCGCTGAAGGATTCTCGTGAGCTGAACGACTGGGCTGTCGCCCGTCCACACGATCACGGGATCGTGGTCGGCCAGCACGTCGGTGGGCATCACTGCGAGCAGCTCGCAATGATGCATGAGCGCGAGGTCGGCGATCACGCGCATCGTGGACCGGCCGACGGGGCCGGCCATGAGCATGGCGTACACGGGCTGTTGCCGCAACAATTCTGACAAGCGGGGCGCGATGTCCGCGGCATCGTCGGTATCGACGTCCACCGCAAGTATGACGTCCGCCGCGAAGCGGCCCGATGTGACGGCGGGGTGCTCGAGCGCACGGGGAATGTCGCCTGGCGCACCGATCACGATGATCCGCCGCTGTGCCGCGCGCGACGCCGCCTGTGAGAAACTTCTAATGGTCTCGGGCGGCGCGTCTGGCTTCTGCCGCGGCTCGACCGGGGGTTGCTTACGAGTCATTCGCCTGCGGCCGTTCGTCTTCAGGAATCATCATCCGAATGTACTCGGGGGTGCGAGGGTATCACAATGTCGTGCGGCAATACGTCCTTTACCGCAGAGGGCACAGAGGGTCGCAGAGGGACTGCTCTGACGGCGAAACTCGTACACGTTCCGTGCCCGAGGTGCTTCTCTTCTCCGCGACCTCTGCGACCTCTGCGGTTCATTACTCGGTCGTGCCAAGACAGAGGCGAAGCTGTGATTCCCACGAGGGCAAACGCAGACCGAACTGCTTGGCGAGCTTGGCGTTACTCAACACCGACCAACGCGGTCGCGCGGCTGGCGTGGGGTATTCCTCGGTGGGGATGGGGATGAGACGCGTGCACCGCTGCTCCTGCCGAGCTGGGTCGTGCGCGAGGATGGCGGTCGCGAAGCCATGCCACGACGTCATGCCGGCCGACGAAAGGTGATAAGTCCCCGCAGCGGCGCCGACGCCCTCGGCGAACCCGCCGGCGGCGCTCATCATCGAAAGGAGTTGCCCAGTCACGACTGCGATCGAGCGACTCCAGGTGGGCGCTCCTATCTGATCGTCGACTACGCGCAGCTCTTCGCGTTGTCGTGCCATACGTAGCATGGTAGACAAGAAATTGTCTCTCCGCGCGCCGTACACCCAGCTCGCGCGAAGGATGATCCACGATTTGCCAACCGCCTCGATGGCGCGCTCTCCAGCGAGCTTCGATTCGCCGTAGACGTTGAGGGGAGCTGGATCATCCGTCTCCAGGTAAGCTGTGCGCTTGCTCCCGTCGAACACGTAATCCGTGGAATAGTGGATCATTGCGGATCCGATCAGCCGAGCTTCTTCGGCGAGAATGCCCGGAGCTTCGGCGTTGACGGCAAAACAGAGCGCCCGCTCGGATTCCGCCTTGTCAACGGCGGTGTACGCTCCCGCATTGACGATCACCGCGGGGTGGTGCCGACGCATGACCGCGCGGATGGTCTCGGGGCGCGAGAGGTCGAGCTCGGCGCGCGGTGGGGCGACGACGTCGCCGAGCGTGGCCAGCTCGCGCACCAGCTCAAACCCCACTTGGCCGTTCGCGCCTGTCACGAGGATCACCGGCACGGCACGATTACGCGGCATATGGGGGGAGCAGGTCGGGGGCGATCGCGTCCAGCGGCGGCGCCTCTCGGTCCTTCGCCGACAGCTCGACGTTGGATGCCGGCCACTCGATCCCGATGCGAGGGTCGTCCCAGCGCAGGCTTCGCTCCGTCTCGGGATGGTAGTAATCGGTACACTTGTACGAGAACAGCGCGGTGTCCGACGTGACGACGAAACCGTGGGCGAAGCCGACCGGAATGTAGAGCTGCCGCTTGTTGTCGGCAGACAGATACTCGCCGCTCCACCGCCCGAACGTGGGCGAGCCGACGCGAACATCGACCGCAACGTCGAACACCTCGCCTTCGAGCACCCACACCAGCTTCGCTTGCCCGTGCGGGTGCTGGAAATGGAGTCCGCGCAACACGCCGCGACTGGAGCGAGAAACGTTGTCCTGAACGAAGGTTTCACGAATCCCGATATCCGCGTAGCGAGCCACGTTGAACGACTCCATGAAGAACCCGCGGCCATCGCCGAACACCTTTGGCTCGACTAATAGCACATCGGGCAGGCTCGTCTCTGTGACTTTCATGCTCGGCCGCGCTCCGCCACGAGGCCGCGCAGGTAACCCCCGTATCCGCTCTTGCCCAATCGCTCCGACAGCCGCTCGAGCTGCGCGTCGTCGATGTACCCGAGGCGCCACGCGATCTCCTCGGGCGAAGCGATTTTCAGTCCCTGTCGCTTCTCGATGGTCTGCACGAAGGCCGACGCGTCCTGCAGCGAGTCGTGGGTGCCGGTGTCGAGCCAGGCCATTCCGCGGCTCATCAGCTCCATGCGAAGGTGCCCGAGACGCAGATACGCGAGATTCACATCCGTGATCTCGTATTCGCCGCGTGCCGAGGGCTTCAGCGCCGCGGCAATCTCCACGACGGCCTCATCGTAGAAGTACAAGCCCGTCACGGCGTAGTTGGACTTGGGCTGCGCCGGCTTTTCTTCGATGGAGAGGACGCGGCCAGCCGAATCGATCTCCGCGACGCCGTAGCGTTCCGGATCGGTGACGTGATATCCAAATACGGTCGCCCCGCCCTCATGCGCCGACGCTCGGCGCAGTTGCTCGATGAGACCGGTGCCGTAGAAGATGTTGTCGCCGAGGATCAACGCCGAACTCTGGCCGGCGAGGAACTCGCGCCCGATCACGAAGGCTTGGGCGAGACCGTTCGGCGTGGCCTGCTCCGCGTAGGAAAAGCGCATGCCCCACTGCGATCCGTCGCCAAGCAGGTCGCGAAAGCGCGGCAGGTCGGCCGGTGTGGAGATGATCAGAATCTCCCGCATTCCCGCCAGCATCAGAGTGGAGAGCGGATAGTAGATCATCGGCTTGTCGTACACTGGCAACAACTGCTTGCTGACGACGAGCGTGAGCGGGTGGAGGCGGCTGCCCGCGCCGCCGGCGAGAATGATTCCCTTGCGACCGGTCATGCGTCCGCTCCAAGGCCGAGCCGCTGGCCCTGGTACGCGCCAGACTGTATGCGCGCCGTCCACTCTTGATTGTCGAGGTACCATTGCACGGTCTTGCGCAGCCCGGTGTCGAAGGTCTCGCGAGGTGCCCATCCCAGCTCGCGCCTGATCTTGGTGGCATCGATTGCGTAGCGCGCGTCGTGCCCCGGGCGGTCGGTCACGAAAGCGATCAGCCGCTCGTGCGGCACATCGTGCGGATCCAGCTCGTCCATCAGCGCGCAAATTCGCCGGACGACGTCGATGTTCCTCCATTCGTTGTCGCCGCCGACGTTGTACGTCTCACCGGGAACGCCCCGCTCGGCGACGGTACGGAGCGCACGGGCGTGGTCGTTGACAAACAGCCAGTCGCGCACATTCTCGCCGGCGCCGTACACTGGCAGCGGCCTTTTCGCCAGCGCGTTCTGAATGGTGAGCGGAATCAGCTTCTCTGGGAACTGATACGGACCGTAGTTATTCGAGCAATTGGTCGTGATCGTCGGCAAGCCGTAGGTGTGATGCCACGCCCGCACCAGATGGTCCGAGCCGGCCTTGCTCGCCGAGTAGGGCGATTTGGGGGCGTACCGCGTGTCTTCGGTGAACCGGCCGTCGCTTCCCAGGGAGCCGAACACCTCATCCGTGGAGACATGCACGAATCGGAACCCGCTCTGCGCCGAATGGGCGAGCGACCGATAGTGCCGAAGGCTTTCCTGCAGCAGGACGAATGTGCCTACGACGTTCGTCTGGATGAAGACGCCGGGGCCGTCGATCGACCGGTCGACGTGGGACTCCGCCGCGAGGTGAATGACCGTGTCCGGGCGGTGGCGCTGGAAGCAGTCGCGCATGGCCGCCGCATCGCAGATGTCGAGATGCTCGAAGCTGTAGCGCGAGTCACCATCCGCACCGGGAAGTGATTCCAGATTGCCGGCATACGTGAGCTTGTCGACGTTCACGACGCGGTGGCTGGTTTCGTCCAGCAGCATGCGCACGAGTGCGGAACCAATGAATCCAGCCCCTCCGGTGACTAAGCAGGTCATGATGCCCTGCCGCCGCTGTCACGGTCCGAAACTCGCGTCGAATCACCCACACGAAAGCCTGTAGAGCCAGAGATATTTTGGATATTTCATGAAGTAACGACTCATTGAAGATACGGGGGCACATTCCGCTTGGCGTGCCTGATATTGCGTCTGCATAACAGATTCTTACCGCTGCGGGGAGCGCAACCGATTATGCTGATACATTTGCCACTTTTACGGCGATGGCCAATCTTGAGGGCCGTGTGTTGGCCCTCGACGCAGTCTCAAGTTATCGTAGCGTAGAGCCGCCAGTAATCCACCTCGCCCGTGTCTCTTTTCCATACCGCGTCCCAATGCACCTGACTTTCCGTTCGACCTGCCGAGCCTGCGGATCCAGCGCCCTGACGCCGGTGCTCGACCTCGGACCGCAATACCTCCAGGGGTCCTTCGTCCTCGAGGGCAAGCCGCAACCGCCCATGCGACGCATTCCAACCGCACTCGTGCGGTGCGATCCGAGCCGGGATGAGGCGGCCTGCGGTCTGGTGCAAATGGTGTGCAGCGTGCCGCCGGAGATTCTCTACTCCGTCTACTGGTACCGCTCCGGGACGAATGAGACGATGCGCAAGCATCTCTCCACCGTCGTTGAGGACGTCACCGCCACACTCGGCCGGACGCCGACGCGCGTGCTCGACATCGGCTGCAACGACGGAACCCTGCTCCGCAACTATTCCGCCGACGTCGTGAAATATGGCTGCGATCCCTCGGATGCGGTGCTCGGCGTCGAGCCCGACGTCCGCGTCGTGCAGGAGACGTTTCCCTCCCGCACGCTCGAGCGCGAAGCGGGCGAGCAGCCCTTCGACATCATCACCTCCATCGCGATGTTCTACGATCTGGAGGATCCGGTGGGCTTCGTGCGCAACATCAAGAAGCTCCTCGCGCCAGACGGGGTGTGGATCTTCGAGGTCGCCTACCTGCCGCTCACCCTGGAGCTCAATTCGTACGACACGATCTGCCACGAGCACCTGGAGTATTACAGCCTCGCGGTGATCGAGCACATCGTGGCCGCGGCGGGGATGAAGGTGCTCCGTGCCCGGTTGAACAGCATCAACGGCGGAAGCATCCGCGTGTTCGTGACGCACCTGGAAGATCAGACGCATCGCGACGAGAGCTTCCGGCGAGAACTGACGACGCTGCGCCATCGCGAGTTCGAGCGCGAGCTGGAGACGGACCAGCCGTACGAGCTGTTCAAGGCGCGCGTGTCAAACGCCATTCGGAGCCTCACGTCGCTCATCACGCACCTGCACGACCAGGGGAAGACGATTCACATCTACGGCGCATCCACGAAGGGCAACACCATCCTTCAGGCCTGCGGCCTGAATCGGAATCTCATCCAGTATGCGGCAGACCGAAACCCGGAGAAGGACGGCGCTTCGACGCTCGGAACGAACATCCCCATCATCTCCGAAGAGAAGTCGCGGGCCATGAAGCCGGACTATTATCTCGTCCTTCCGTGGCACTTCCGCGACGAGTTTCTCCGTCGCGAGAAAAATATGATCGAGCAGGGGACGGGAATGATCTTCCCGCTGCCCGTCGTCGAAATCATCACGAAGGACGGCAGTCATAGCTGGGATCCGCTCTCGGGCCGCCTCGCAACGAACCTGTGAACTCGGCGTGATGAAGGCGGACGGTGTTCCTTTGGTCGGCGACGCATCGCGCGCACACGCTTGGGGCTCGGCATGAGGCGCATTGCCCTCGTCACCGACATGCTTGTCGGCCTGGGCGGCGCCGAAAAGGTGTTCGCGATCATGTGCGAGGCCTTCCCGGAGGCAGACGTGTACACGTCGGTATGCGTCCCCAAGGACACCTTTCCGTACTTTTCCACGCGCGAGGTCCGGCAGCTCGTGACGGTACCGTTCATCAACAGCGACGCGCGTCTCAAGGCGCTCTATCCGCTGGCGGCGTGGAGCATGCTCCGGAATCCCCTGCGCGGCTACGACGTGGTGATCTCCTCGGCGGCGCATCTCGCCCGCTACGTCAACGTCGTGGGCGGCAAGCACTTTTCCTATTCGTACTACCCTTTCCGATTGCTGCACGAGCCGCAGCGTTATCCGCAGACGGGCCTGAAGGCGCTCGCGCAGAGGATCGCCGTTCCTCCGCTTCGAGCCTGGGACGTAAGACAGGCGCAAAAGGTCGATCGCTTCATCGCGATTTCGGAGGCGTCACGCGATGCCATCAAGCGATACTACCATCGCGATGCGGACATCATTCACGCGCCAATCCTGAACCTTCCGAGCGCCCCGCCTCCCACACGCATGGAGAGTGACTTCGTCGTCGTCTCCCGCCTGGAGAAATGGAAGCGCATCGATGTGGTGGTCGAGGCGTTCGCGTCGCTGCCGCACCGCCGGCTCGTGGTCGTCGGAGACGGCAGCCTGCGCCGGGAGCTCGAGGCGATGGCGACATCCAACGTCACCTTCGCTGGCTCGGTGACGGAGGAGCAGCTCGTCGCATACTATCGCAACGCGCGGGCGCTCATTCATCCAACCGCCACCGAATTCGGTCTCACACCCATTGAAGCGAACGCGCACGGCACGCCGGCGATCTGTTACGGGCGTGACGGCGTGTTCGAGACGATGGTGTCGTACGACATCGATCCCGCGCGTGCGTCGGCGGTGTTCTTCGACGAGCAGACTCCCGCGAGCGTGGCGGAGGCGGTGGAGCGGTTCTGTGGACTCTCCTTCTCCTCGGCGAACTGCTTCGCGAACGCGCAGCGTTTTAGTCCGGAGACCTTTCAAGCCGCGTTACGTGCGTATGTGGAGCGCCATGGGTGATCAGCCGAGTCCCTGCCGGTGACCCCCAACGCCGACCGCCGCACCCTCGTTCAGGACGCGAGCGCCCTGCTCGGCGGTCACGCCGTGGGACTCATCGTTCCGCTCCTCACCGTCCCGTATCTCGCGCGGGTACTGCGCCCCGAGGGATGGGCCCCGGTCCTCGTCGCGCAGGCGTTCGCCGCGTGGCTCGTGCTGGTCGTCGAGTTCGGCTTCGACCTCTCCGCCACCCGTGCCGTTGCGAGAGCCCGGCTCACCCCGGATCGCCTCCCCGATATCGTCTGCGGCGTACAGAGCGCGAAGCTGCTGCTCGTGCCCATCACCTGCGCCATCTTCGCGGTGGCGCTGATGGTCATGCCGCACGTGCGAAGCAACCGCGCCATGGCGGCGAGCGCGATCGTCTTCGCCATCTGCCGCGGGTTCAGCCCGTTCTGGTTCTTTCAGGGGGTGGAGCGCGTGCGGCGCGCGGTGGTCGTCGAATCGTCGAGCAAGGCGGCCGCGGCCCTGCTCTGCTTCGCCGTCGTCCGTGTCCCCGGCGACGGCTGGCGGGTCATCGCGCTGCAGGCGGCCTTCGCAGCGGTCTCGTTGGTCATTCTCACGATGCGCATGGCGGCCATCACCCGGCTGCGACGCCCGAGCATGCGGCTCGCCATCGCGGCGCTGCGGGATTCGACGCATATCTTTGCGTTCCGCGCCTCGGCGGGGCTTTACATCCAGGCGAATGCGATCATCCTCGCGGCGCTCGCGAGCGCGCCCACGGTCGCCTTCTTCGGCGGCGCGGAGCGACTCGTCCGCGCGGCGGTGAATCTGCTGCAACCGCTCACGCAGGCCTTTTTTCCTCGGGTGAGCTTTCTCACGTCATCCGATCCTGCGGCGGCGCGACGCACCGTGGAGCGCTCGATGATCGGGATTGGCGGCTTCGGCGCCATTCTCAGCCTTGGCGCGCTGATCGGGGCACCCCTTCTCGTCCGCGTGCTCCTCGGGCATGGCTACGAGGCAGCGATTCCCGTGGTACGTGCGCTCGCCCCCCTCCCCTTGCTCACCGCGCTGGGCACGGTGCTCGGCCTGTACTGGGCGATCCCATTCGGCCACGAGCGAGCCTTTCTCGGCGTCGTCCTCACGGCGGGTATCGTTAACCTGACAATGGCCTTCCTGCTCGTGCCGCTCTACGGCGCTCTCGGGATGGCCGGTGCCGTCATCATCGCCGAGTCGTTCGTCACCGCAGCCCTCGCCGTACTGTACGTGCGGCGACGAGACGAGGTGGTTGTGTCATTGGAGGAGGCCGCCGCATGACGCACGAGATGTCCGAGGAGCGCATCACGGTCCACATCATCTGCGCGATGCTCGACGGTGGGCCATTCGTGGTGGAGTTCCTCCGCAGCGTGCAGGCACAGACGCATCGCGCCTGGCGGCTCTGGGTACGTGACGATGGATCGACCGACGGAAGCGTCGGCGTCGTGCAGGAGCTCGCGCGCGACGACGATCGCATCACGCTGCTCCACATCGGCGGCCCGAAGCTCGGCGCCGCGGGCGCGTTCGGGTGGCTTCTGGAGCGCGTCCCCACGGACGCGGCGTATGTGATGTGCGGCGATGCGGACGACGTCTGGCTCCCCGAGAAGATCGAGCTCGAGATGGAGACCATGCGCGCCGCCGAGCGATTGTCGCCGGGCCCGGTGCTCGTGCACACGGACCTGGTCGTGGCGGACGCGGAGCTCTCGGTGATCCACCCATCGTTTTGGCGCTACTCGCGCATCGAGCCCGAGCCGGTATCGCTGCGCAGGATCGCGATCCAGAATGTGACGACGGGTTCGACGATCATGCTCAACCGCGAGCTGTGCGAGCTGATCGGGCAGACGCCGCCGGGGGCGCGCTTTCAGGATTGGTGGTATACACTCGTCGCCGTGGCATTCGGGCGCGTCGTGGCGCTGCACGAGGCGACGGTGCTCTACCGGCAGCACGGGCACAACGTCGTCGGCGCGCGGCGCCGGTCCGATCTCACGCTGGCAGACGCGCCTCGCGAAATAATGAGCGCACTGTCACGCACCGCGCGGTTGCGCGACGATCTTGCCTTCAGTTGCCGTCAGGCTGAGGCGTTCCTCTCGCGCTACGGCGACGCGCTCGACGACGGCGATCGGCGTTTTCTGGAGTCCTACAGTCGCATCCCGACACGGGGATTCGTGCGTCGCAAGTTCGACGTGCTACGCCTGCGCCTGCTCCGCGGGGATGGGCTGCTGCGCAACCTCGGCGTGCTGCTACGCGCCTGATGCACCCAATCGCGGCTCGGCTCTGGCGCGACGAGCCGGCCGGCTTAGTCGCAATCGCGATGGTGCGCGCAGCGGGAGCCACGCGAGGACGAGACTCACCCAGAATGCCGGTTCGGCGGTGGCCTGGTAGAACACGTTGAAGACGATCGCCGCCCCGATGAGCGGGAGGTACGGTCCGCCGAGCACCATCGGCACGATCAGGAGTGCGAGCGTGAGGATCAGCGCGAAGACCCCCGACTCCGCGAACATCGAAACGTAGAGTGAGTGGAAATTCCCGTAGCGGTTTCCCGGGAAAACATCCTGCAGCACGGTGTAGGAGCTGCCGAAGCCGAGCCCCAGCAGCGCGCGCGGAATGGACTCGGTGGCCTCGTGGATGCCGCGAGACAGAAGCTCCACGTGAGTCTGCGCGGACCCCTCGGCGGTCGAAAGGCGCTGGGTGAATGGAACGAGCGTCGTACCGATACGCGCGGCAACCGCGGGGGCGAGCAGCAGAAAGACGCATAGCCCGGCGAGCGCGAGTGCGCCGGCAAACCATGTGGCCGGATGGGCGCGAAATTGTCCGCGTTCAAGCACCGCGATGACAGCCGCGGCGAGCGAGGCCACGATCGCCGATCGTGACAGCGCGAGCACGAGCAGGAAGATCGACAGACCCAGAAGCCAGCGGCGGCGTGACGCCCGCCTCTCGCCCTTACCCACGACATAGGCGTAGAAGACGACGAGAAAGCCGGCGCGGTTGGGGTCGACGACCTGCCCGCAGAGCCGTGGAAAGATTCCGGCATACGCCGAGGTCTCGAGCAAGATGTTGACCGGACCAAGATGAACTGCGTCGTTCGCCGAGTTTGTGAACCAGGCGGCGAACTCCATGAGGTCGAAAGCGAGGAAGACCAGGAGCCCGTAGGCCGCTCCCTTCGCGAGGAGGGGGAGCACGTCCTCGCGATCCCCCGCGCCGAGGACGACGGCGAGCGAGCCGAAGATGAGGGCCACCAAGAGGCATGCACGCGACGCGGCGGTGGCCGTCTCGAGGCTCACGAACACCGAGGCGACGACTACCGCGAGGAGCGCGAGGACGAGCGTGATGAAGACGAGCGTGATACGCGGCAGCATGATCTGGCGGCGCCACGCGTGCCGGCGGATCAGCTCGGAGACGACCACGATCGGCGTGAGCGCAAGAAAGGGGGTGAGGGTGAATCCCGCGCGGCCGCCGGCGAGATCGATGCGGTCCGCGCCCATGAATGTCACCCACAGCACGAACAGCGCGCGGTGGAGGGTATCGCCGGGGCGCGAGTGAACCGCGACGGTGCGTGGCGGGAGGAGGAGCATGGCGAGTATTATATCACACTATGCCGCTCTCACGCCTCACCTCCGTTTGCTCGCGCATCGCGCCGGCGCGCCGATTCTGGTTCGCGCTGCTCGTGGTCTGCGCGGGACTGGGGTGCGACCGGCTGTTGACGGACCCACTGCGCTACGGCACCGTGGATGTTTCTGTAACGCTTGCTAGTGGCGAACCAGTAGAGGGCGCGCTTTTGACGTTGTACACCGGCCCTCGGCCAGTGCAGTATGCACAGAGTGGTCGAGACGGGACCTTTCGATTCACCGAGGTTCCTTTCGGGGTCTACGGCGTGACGATCGTTCGTCCTGCCCGCTATGCGCTGCTGGAAACGCTTGTCGGAGGACGTTCGACGAGCTTCATCGACAACCTGACGGTGAACGGTGATCCGATCGCACCGCTTCGGTTCACGCTCCAAGTCCGCACCGCCGTCTGTGGTGGGTCGATTCGTGTGCGCGTGCGCGATGTGAGTGGGGCGCCGGTGCCGGGGGCAACGCTCTGGCTCTACACGAATCTCGGCGACTACCGCAGCACGCTCACCGGCGCCGATGGCGCGGTCACCTTCGATCAGCTTCTGTGCAGCGCGGAGTACGGCGTGAAGGTGGTTCCGCCGCCGGGCTATTCAGTCACGACCGGTCCCGGGTCGAGCTACTTCGACGGGATCAAGTCGTCGGCGCTCACGGACGTCGTCTTCACGCTCTCGCAGCCTTAAGCGGGTTCGAGAGCGTCAGTCCGCGGCGCCGGGCCATTCCAAAGCTCCGCGCCCAAGCCGACGGCGAGCGCAATAACGAGCCCCAAGACCGCACCGAGCAGGAGCTGCACGGCGGGCTTGGGGAACGACGGATCATCCGGATTGGCCGGCCGCGGCGCGTCCACGACGCGCACTTTCTCCTTGCGCAGGAGTTCCTGAAGCTCGGCCTGCTTGAGCTGCTTCTGGAGGAGGATGAACTCCTCGTTCTGCAGTTTCTGCGCGCGTACGAGCCGAGTGAACTGCATGGCCGTCCCTGGCAATAGGGCGATGGCGTCCGCGAGCCCGTTCGCCACACCCGCGGTCGTCTCGAGCTGCTGATCGAGACTTTCGAGGTACTGTCGTCCAACGCGGTAGAGCTGCGTATCGAGCTCCGTAATGCGAGCGACGAGCTGCTTGTAGTCCTCGCTTTCCGTGGTGCGACGCACGGCGAGCTCGGAGCGCTTGTTCTCCAGCTCGATGAGCGACTGCAGGAGATCCTGGATGGCCCGGTTGGTGATGAGCGACGGAAAGGTGGCGAGCTGGCGGTATGCCGAGGGGTCGGCACCACCGCGTGCACGGCTCTCGATGAGCGCGAGCAGGCGCGCCAGCGCACTGCGCTCAATGCGGACCGCGTCGAGATGACCGTTGATCACGGCGAGACGCTTGATCTCCGCCGTGGCTTGCTCCTCCGGCACCACGACGCGCGCGCGCTGCTGGAACGTCTTGAGCTGCTCTTCCGACGCGGCAAGGCGCACGGCGTTCTGCGCAATCGCCCCTTGCAGCTCGACGACGGTCTTGCCGACGTCTCCCTCCTCCATGGTATTCGAGTAGGTGACGTATTCGTTCACGAGATGATCGACGACTTGCGAGGCGAGGACGCGATCGGGGTTTTCGAACGCGACCTCGACGAGACGCGAGCCGCCCTCCTGGCGCCGAATGGTCAACTTCTTGTCGAGCCGCTCGCGCACCTTGTAGCGTGGGTACAGCCGCAGCTTGATGTGGTCCGGGCCTTTCGTGCGCAGTGTCTCGTTGAGTGTGATCGCCACGCTGCCGACGCGCATCGTCGCGCCGGGGGCCAGGAAGTGCGGCAATGGTGCTGAGCCTTCGAGCCTGCTCGCCTCCACCTCGTAGCGCGCGTCGGGCTGGCGGGTGAGGGTGATCTTCCCCGACACGTCGGCAGAGTCCACGACCCGCGCGGAGATGACGGACGCTCGGCTCTCCACGGGATCGGTGACGACGAGGGTGAGCGCGAGGGCATCGATGGTTCCATCCACCATGCGCTCGCTGCGGAGGACGCCGACCTCGGTGTCGAGTTCGTCCTTGCCCAACCCCGCGAGGCCGGCGCCGGGGAGCGACGACAGCTGGTCGGGGATGAGCGACGACGCGGGGCTCGTCTTGCTTTCAATGCGGAGGAGCGCCACGCTTCGATACTGCTTCGTCGCCAGGAAGGTCCAGGCGGCGACGATGGCGAAGACGCCGACGGCGATGGCAGTGAGCATCCAGCGGCGTCGGGCGACTCTGCGGAAGACGTCACGCAGCGACTGCTCGGGGTAGGCGGCGCACTCCATCGATCAGTTCTTCACTGCCGCAGAAAGGGTCAAGGAGAGTGTCCGGTTGCCGATGTCGATTCCGCCGGTCTCGCCGGTGAGGCGATTGTCGAGGTACGCCTGGAAGAGGTAGTTCAATCGCACCTGATTCGTGAACTCGATGAGCGCCTGTACTCCATGCCAAGCCGAGCTGGCGCGAAGCCCAGTGAAGAGGGTGATGTCGGCGCGCTTCTCATCAGGGACGATTGGTTCGAAGAGCACGCCGTTGTCCGTCCGAATGCGTCCGGCGAACGCCCCCACCCGCCATGGCGCGCCGAAAACGTCACCGGCAATCCACTGGCTGGACGATCCGGGGCCGATCGCGGCACCGAGCACCTGCCCCTGTTCCGTGAACCCTTGCGGCACCGCGCTGCTGGTGTAGGTCGTCCGAACCGGGCGCAGTCGCAGCGAAGCATCGGGCTCGAGATAGGTCGCTTCGGCCTGGAGTCGAAAGGTACTACCGGAGAACACGGGACGTGCCCACTGGAGGCCGAAGGTGTAACCCTGGGAGTGGGTTGGGAATTCGAGGAAGTCGCGCAACGACGCGGGATCCTCGAAGCGTGCCCACTCGCCGTAGGCCTCGAAGCCGGCGGTGGGAAAAACCCAGCGGCCGAAGAGCGACGACATTTGATCGTGGCCGGTTTTGCCATCCATGCGCAGGCGAGAGAAACCGAGCTCGAGCCCGCGATCGAAGGGCGGGCGCCAGGTAAGCGCGACGCCGGCGAGCGACCGCGTGGTGCGCTCGCGCTCGAAAAACGGTGAGTCGTGAAGCTGGCCGGCGATGACGTCGAAGTCGAAGTCGCCCGCACCGGTTGTGATCGGCGTAGTGGGACGCACGAACAGGTGCGGAATGCCGGGCGCGTTGTTGCTCAACACGATCGCGTTCCGGATCCCCGGCCCCCACCAGATGTTCTCGGATGCTGCACCGACCGCGAGAGGTCCCGCCGAGATGGTGAGACTGCTCTGTCCCGCCTCGAGGCGTGCCTGGGCCTCGTTGCCGAAGCGGAGCGGCAGGTCGATGGACTCAGGGAGCGGGTGGAACGGGTTCGCCCACACGCTTCTCCGAACCGAGTCGCCCTGCGGGTACGGGATCACCTGGAAGGGGCGGTTCTCCTCGGCGACGAACTGCGGCGCGAGGATGAGGCGCGCTCGCCCGAACCGTATTTCGAACCCCGCCGTGATGATGGTGTTGATGCCGCGACCGGCGCGGAGGCCGGCGTCGTTCTGTGAGTTGAAGAGTGCAGAGTTGCGTAGAAGTCGCGCTTCGGGGGCGACCAGCGCGACGTGCTCGGCGCTGTCCGACCAGACATACGCGCCACGTGACGGTGCGCGGAGCAAGACACCATCGCGCGCCGTCGAATCAGTCAGTTGCGAGAGCCGCGCGCGCTCCTCGGTCTCGCTTCCGATCAGAACGAGCGGAATGAGGCGCTGGGCCGCGGCCGGCGCGATCAGCGCATGGAGTGCGAGCGAGAGCACGACGAAGAGGCACTGCGTCGCGGGAGTCTTGAGCACGAGAGAACGATGCCGTGGGGGGTAGCGACTGCGAGGAGCGCCATGATAACCTTGCTCGAACCATGACGCTCACAATCATAACCTTCGCTTCACGTCTGCGAGAGTCCGCCGCCGGGGCAGGACTGACCGTGCGAGGTGGCTTATTGGCCCTTCTGCTGCTGTCGGGCGCGCGAAGCGCTGTCGCGCAGATCGCCCCTCGGCTCGACCTTGGCGGGACCATCTCCGTGGGGGGAGAAGCCGAGCGTTACCTGCGCGCGCTGCAGATCAGTGGTGCGGTGCCGCTCTATCCGTGGACGGTACAGGAGCTCACTCCCGCGGAAGACCGATGGCTGGCGCCGCGCGGCGCGCATCCGTGGAGCGACCGGTTTTCAGCCGACAGCGGGCGCCGCTTTCGGTGGCTGCGACCGAGTGTTGGGGCGGCGCTCAACTCGGCATTTCCATTTCAGGATGCGGTGGGACCAACATGGATGGGACGCGGCGTCACCGGCGAGGTGCAGGCCGGCGTCGCGGCGCAATTTGGCCGACTGCGTTTGCAGATCGCCCCGGTCGCGTTTCTGTCGCAGAACGCCTCGTTCGCGCTGGCGCCGAACGGTCTTACGGGCGATGCGCAGTATGCCGATTCCCGGTTCCCGACCCAGATCGACCATCCTCAACGCTTTGGAGACAAGGCGTACGGACGGGTGGATCTCGGCACGTCCACCCTCGCGCTCGATCTTCCCGGCGTGGCGCTCGGGGTGTCGAATGCCCCGCAGCGCTGGGGACCAGCGAGCGACTACCCACTCGTGCTTGGCCCCGGCGCGGGAGGATTCCCGCATGCGTACCTCGGGACTAGCAAGCCGATTAATCTGGGCTTGGGGACAATTCACATGCGGCTCATCGCCGGATCGCTCACGCAAACGGCGTACTCTTTAGCGGCGCGAGATCACAGCGATCGCTTCGTGTCGGCGCTCGTCGTGAGTGCCACGCCGCGCGGCGCTCCGGGACTGGAGATTGGCGCGACGCGCTTCTTCGAGACGAACCAGAGCGCGAGTATCTCCGGGCTGCTCCGCGTCTTCAGCGGGATCATTCCACAGCACCGATCCACGACGCTGAACATCCCCGACGAGAACCAGATCGTCTCGGCGTTCTTTCGGTGGGCACTGCCGAGCGGCGGCTTTGAGGTCTACGGAGAGTGGTATCGTGAGGACTACCCGGGCGACCTCCGGCGCTTCATCGAGAAGCCCGACGACCTGAGCGACTTCACACTCGGGCTGCAGCGCGTCATGCGTCGCTCGGCGACGCGCATGCGGGTCTTTCACGCTGAGTTCACGAACGGGGAGTTGTCGCCGCAAGAGCGCGGGCAACGTGGCTTCATCACGCCCGAATCACCCTACATTCACTCGGAAGTCGTACAAGGTCACACGCAGCACGGCCTCGTGCTCGGCTCCGAAACCACCTATGGTGGCGCCGGCTGGCGCATCGGGCTCGACGACTACACCGAGGGTGGCCGGCGCACCATCGCGATCGAGCGCGCGCTGCGCGGCGACTACCTGAGCGGCCAGACCCTGACCGATGTCCATCCCGACGTGTTGTACGGCCTGCGCTTCGAGCTGATGCGCTTCGCCGGCGCGCGCGATTACGGGATCACACTCGTCCCTGCGTACGACCTCAATCGCAACGTCCAGCGCGGGAACGACCAGTTCAACCTGCACGCGAGCATCACCGTCCGCGGCTGGTGAGCGCTCAACCTGCGAGCTTGCGCTATCGCCGCACGATCGTGACGATCAATGTCGCCACCGAAACAACGGAACCGGCGACGAAGGTGCTGTTCCGGTCGAACCACCCGCGCCGATCGACGAAGATCTGATCCTGGCTCTGCACGCCGGCCTGGAGCAGGTGGCTGTCCACGGACACGTCCTTGACGATCGTCTGGCCGTTGCGCAGGACACGCATCTTGTTGAGGTCGCCCTCCGGTCGCGCGCCACCCGCCATCGCCACCACGCCGGCGAGGCTCATCGTGGGATCCGCCTCGTACAGCCCCGGCTTGGTGACCTCGCCGAACACGTACACCGGTCGGAGCAGGGTGAGATTGACCGCCGGCTGCTTGAGCACGCGGCGGTATTCGGTCATGAGCGTGTCGTAGAGCGCGCTCCACGCGAGTCCGCTCGCGCGTCGCGTCCCGATCAACGGAATGGTGAGCTGCCCGTTCTCGTTCACCTTGAACGATCCGCCGAGATCCTTCTCTCGCCAGACGAGCACCTTCACGATGTCGCCGTTGCCGACGATCACATTGTCGGCGCTCGGCGTCGGCGTGGGCGTTTGCGCGCGCGCCGAGGGAAGGACGAAGAGAGCGAGCGCGAGAGCGAGCGCGAGCGCGCTGGAGAGACGAGGCATCGATTCCGGTGGACTCATGTGATCGTTCTGTGTTGCCGGGAACTGTAACGCCCGAGGTCGTGCCCGAGCCAGCCCGACTGTGAAGCTACCCCCGTGACGCCCGAGGGTTCATGGCTCGCGCAGTCCCGCCAGGAGCGCCGCCGCGCGGTCGCGATCGCCGCGCAAACGATACTGCAGCAGATGCACGAGGCGCGTCGGCCAGAACCAGAGGGCGAAGGCGAGCCGGTCGCGCCATCCGTACACCGCTCGCGCCATCCGGCGGCGATTGCGGTCGCGCAGGCGAATCTGAAAGGGTGAGTCCGGCGAGCCGGTGGGTGGGACGCGGTGCGCGAGCCGAGCCGTTGGCATCCATCCAAGGCGCCATCCGGCGTGCGTAAGCCGGAGCGACAGCTCGACGTCTTCCACGTACGCGAAGAAGTCCTCGCGGAAGACGCCGACGTCGCGCAGCGCTTCGGCCCGCATGAGGATGCAGCAGCCACAGAGAAAGGTGCATTGCTGCAGTTTGGTCGGATCCGCGAGCGTCGCGAGCAACTGCACCACGGGAGCGTTGTCGTGGTCGTGCGTCCCCAGGGCGCGCGCGACGCTCAATCGCCCTCCCGCGAACCAGACGCGCGACGGATCGTCGTACCGCGTGATGAGCGGCGCCACCCCCGCGACGCGCGGCTCGGCGTCGAGGGCGTCGGCGAGGTGGCGAACGCAATCTGCGTCGGTCACGGTGTCGTTGTTGATGATCAGCACGGCGTCCGCGCCGCGCGCGAGCGCCCATTCGATGCCGCGATTGTTTCCCCCGGTGTAGCCGAGGTTCGCGCCGGTCTGCAGGTAGGGGAGCGCCGGATATCTCGCGTGCAGCCGGGCGCCGCTCCCGTCGGCCGAGTCGTTATCGACGAGCAGGATCTCGAGCGCCACGTCACGCTGCGCGAGCAGTGAGTCGAGACAGGCGGCAGTGTCGTACTCGTCGTTCCAGTTGAGCACCACGGCGACGATGTGCGCGATCACGATGACACGTCGAGCAGCACGCGCTCGAGCTGCTCGGCCGCGTTGTCCCAGGTGAACGCGGCAGCGCGCGACCGTCCGGCGTCGATGAGACGTCTGCGCAGCTCGGTATCGGTTTGCAGGCGGCGCACGGCGTTCGCCATCCCCTCCACGTCGTCGGGAGCGAAGAGGAGTGCGGCGTTGCCGGCGACTTCGGGAATCGACGTCGTGTTCGCGGCGACAACGGGCGCTCCGCACGCCATCGCCTCGAGCACCGGCAGCCCGAACCCCTCGTAGCGCGAGGGGAAGAGCAGACACTCGGCGCCCCGATACAGCGCCGCGAGCGCGGCGTCGCTCACATGCGGAAGGTCGACGATGGCGTGGCGCACTCCGAGCGACTCGGCGCGGTGGAGCACCTCCGCCCATTCGGGGAAGTGGTCTCCGCCCACCACGAGCGTGAGCGACGGGTCGTCAGCGCGAAGCCGAGCGAGGACTTCGACCGCCGCGACGAGGTTCTTGTGGTGCTTCCGGTTGCCGACGGCCAGCAGATAGGGCGCGACCACCCCGAGCGGGAGCGCATCGTCGTCCGGCGGCGCGAGAAATCGCGCCGAGACGCCGCACGGCACCACGTCGATCCGGCCGGCGAGCGAGGGTTTGAGAGAGAGCAGATCGCGCCGCGTGAACTCGGCGTCGGTGACGATGCGCCGCGCCCGGCGCGTGGCGAATCGCAGCAGCACACGCACGACGAACCGCCTGAGCGGGCTCGCCACACCGGCGACGCGCAGGTGGATCAGGTCGTGGACGGTGACGACGGTGGGCGGACCGAAGTAGACCACCGGCGCATCCCAGTGCGGAAACCACACGACGCTATCGCGCGGCAGTGTGCGCGCCAGCCGCGTCCACCCCATCTGCGACGCGAGCGAATAGCGCCCGCCCTTCACCTCGACGACGCGCACCCCCGTGAGACATTCCCGCGCGATCCACGTCTCGAGTTCGACGACGTTGCCCGCGAGCACGACCTCGCCGAACGCAGCCCGGCGCACGAGGCGAACGGTGATCTCACGTGTATAGCGGCCGAGCCCCGATTTCCAGAGTTCGCGTGCGTCCACGATGAGAGTGCGTGTCACGACGAGGCGATTGCGCGTTCGTACACCCGCCAGCGCCGCCACTCCCGCGCGCCCATGTCACGCATCGGCTTCACGATCAACTGGTTGTCCTCGAGGAGCCACGACGCCTCGGCGCCATTCTTTCCGATCAGCTTTCCACGACGCATGATCTCGTGCGTGAAGACGGCAAGGATCGAGCGCGACCGAAACTCCTTCGCGACCCCGAGCGCCATCACTCGCATGTCCCGGATTCGCGTTTTCCCCCAGAGCATACGCAGCGCGCCGAGCGGCAAGAGCCGTCCCGACCGGTTCTTCACCAGCACCTCGTTGTAATCGGGGAGCGCAAGCATGAACCCCGCCGGCCGCCCGTCCACATGCGCCATGAACGCGAAGCGTGGATCGAGCAACTGCTTCATGTCCTTTGCCATGTGCCCGAACTCGTCCCGCCCCAGCGGCACGAACCCCCAGTTCCGCTCCCAGCCGTCGTTGTAAATGCTCCACAACGCCTCGACCTCGTCGTCGAAGCGCGAGGGGTCGAGATCTCGGAAGGTAATCCTCCCCTTTTGCAGCGCACGGCTCGCCAACTTCTCGACGAACGCGGGAAGGCGGTACCCGTTCTCCTCGCCGGAGAACCAGAAGCCGAGCAGATCCTTCGCCTTCTCGAGCCCCGCCGCGCGGCAGAGCGTGTCGTAGTACGGCGGGTTCCACGCGGTCATGAACGTGGGCCGATGTTCGAAGCCGTCCACGAGCAGCCCACACTCATAGTTGGTGCTCGGGTTCATGGGACCGCGCATTGCGTCGAGTCCCCGCGCCGCAAGCCACCGCGCGGCCGCGTGGAACAGCGCGTTCGCCACCGCCTGATCGTTCACGCACTCGAAGAACCCGAAGAAACCGACCCGGTCGCCGTGGAAGCGGTTGTGCGCCCGGTTCTCGATCGCGGCGATCCGGCCGAGCACCCGTCCATCGCGCACGGCGAGGAACAGTTCGCGATCGGCGTCGCGATAGAACGGATTCTTCTGGCGATCGAGCGCGTCGTAGACGGACACGCGCAGTGGAGCCACCCACTGCGGGTGGTCGCGCTCGTTGTAGAGCGACCACGGAAAACCCACGAATCTGCGCAGGTCGCCTCGACCGGCGACCGGAATGACTGCAAACGACATCACGATTTGCTGGAGGACACACTTACCACAGGTCCGCGCGAATGTAATACTGCGCACCGATGACCGGAGCCGACCTCACCTCGCCCACCGACCCGTACGCGGCCCCCTGGCCCGCCCAGGCCCAGCGTGCCGTCACCCTCGCCGGGGCGATCGCCGTCGCATACCTGGGCGCCACGCTCGTGCCGATCATCCGCTATACGCGATCCTCGGGCGACGTTGGGCCATCGGCCGCCCACGTCGCGGCGCTGCTGATGGGTGCCGCTCTGCTGGCCAGCCGCTCGCCACGCGCGCAGGGGTGGCGCGCCTGGCTTCCCCTGCTCCTGGGGCCGTTCCTGTACTGGGAGCAGCGGTGGCTGATCCCCGGGCTCGGCCGCGCGCATCAGGATGCGTTGGTCATCGCCTGGGAGCACTCGCTCTTCCCCAGCGATCCGTCGCGCACGCTTGCCGAACGCTTCTATTACCCCGCGGCGAGCGAGCTGCTGCATTTCGCCTATGCGTCGTATTACGGCATCGTGCTCGTCCCCCCCGCGCTGCTGTATCTGCGGGCAAAGCGGGAGGAATACGCGCAGACGCTGCTCTCTCTCTCGCTCGTCTACGCTGCCTGTTTCATCACATTTCTGCTGTTTCCGGTGGACGGGCCGCGCTTTCTCCACGGCCCGGCAGTCGCGCCGCCCGGTCCAATTCGGACGGCGGTCCTGTCGCTGCTCGACACGGCGTCCGCTCGCGGGACGGCCTTCCCCTCATCGCACGTGGCCGCCGCAATCGTCTCCTCGGTCTGCGCGCTCCGCTTTCAGCCGTGGATCGGCCGGCTCGCCGCCGTGCTCACCGCCTTGCTCATCGTGGGCACGGTGTACGGCGGCTTCCACTACGGCGTTGACGCGCTCGCCGGACTTCTCGTGGGCGCACTCATATCGATGGTCGGCGCGATCATCTGGCGGTTGCTCGGCCAGTCCTGTCGTCCTGAGAGAGCGTAGCGACCGAGGGACCTGCAAGTGCAGGTCCTTCGCTTTGCTCAGGACGACAACATTTTCCGCGGCGACGCGCGGAGCGCGACGGCGGCACAGTAGCGCCCCTCGGCCAGCACAGTAGGGAGCACGAGGTCGCGCACGTCGGCGACTTTCATCGTCTCGTCCAGCCTCCCCGTGCGATGCGCGTCCAACCCGACGATCCCCGTTCCGTTTGCCTTCAGTTGGGCCTCAACGCGACACCACGCGCCGAGAAAGCTGGGGCAGTCGCGAACCGTGCCGCGCACCGGATGCAGCGCGTCGTGGTGCAGCACACGCTCGGCGACCCGTCGCCAGTTGGGCATCTCACGCACCCGCTCGACATCCACCCCAACCTCGCCGCGCCGGCTCAACGCGCAGATGAAGAGATCGTCAGTGTGCGCGACGCTGAACCAGAGACGCATCGCTGGTTCGGCGACGCCGAGGTATGGCTTTCCGTGAACGCCGGTGCGGATGTCGATCATTTCCGGGAGTTCGCCGAGCGCATCGGCGAGCGCGGCGCGCAGCAGCGCGCGACCGATGACGAACCGGCGCGCGACGACGCCGTTCGCGATCGCGCCGGCTCGTTCCTGCTCGGCCGCGCTGAGGGTTGTGCGCGCCGCGGCGAGCTCCGCGTCGCTCGCCTGTAAGGTCGACGTGCAGACGACGACGTCAGCCCTCTCGAAGAGCGACGTCAACTGCTCCACCGGCCAGCTCACGCAGCGCACGACGAGCGGCATCAGCGCGCGGCACCGGTCATCACGGCGTCCGGATGAGCAGCGGCGCTAGCGGAGATCGCCCGTACGACCGCGGCCACGGTATCGCGAATCTCCGCCTCCGTGTGCTGTGACGATACGAAGAAGCGCAGCCGCGCCTGATCGTTCGGCACGGACGGCGCGACCATCGGCTGCACGTTGATCCCGCGCTCGAACAGCGCTGCCGAGAGCTGCGCCGCGCGCAGTGAGTCGCCCACGATCACCGGGATCACCGGGGTTCCCGCGCTTGCACCAGTGTCGAGCCCGGCGTCCTTGCACAGCGCGAGGAAGAGCGAGGCGCGCTGCTGCAGCACGCGTACGCGCTCCGGCTCGCGCTGGAGCTTGCGCAGCGCGGCGAGCGCCGCGGCGGCGTTGCTCGGCGGGATCCCGACGCTGAAGACGAAGCCGGGTGAGGTGTACTTGAGGTACTCGACGAGCGCCGCGCTCCCGGCGATGTAGCCGCCGCAGCTCGCGAGCGACTTGCTGAGCGTCCCCATCCAGAGCTCGACCGTGCGCGGATCCACGCCGGCGTGCTCGCCGATCCCCCGCCCCGTGGCGCCGATGGTGCCGAGCGAGTGCGCCTCGTCCACCATCAGCATCGCATGATGGCGCGACTTCACCTCGACGAAGCGCGCGAGATCGGGGATGTCGCCGTCGGCGCCGTAGACGCCCTCGATGATGATGAGCGCGCGCCGGTGCTGATGCCGCACGCGACCGAGCATCGCGTCGAGCGCTTGCCAGTCGTTGTGCGGGAAGACGAGCCGCCGCGCTCCGCTGAACTCCGCGCCCTGCATGGCGCTGTTGTGCAGGAGCTGATCGCAGAAGACAACGTCTTCTGCGGTAAATAGATGCGAGATGGTCGACACGTTGGCGGGGACGCCGCCGATGTAGACGATGGCGTCCTCCGCACCCACGAAGGCCGCGATCGCGCGCTCGAGCTCCCGGTGAATCGGCCGCTCCCCCGAGACCACGCGACTGGCCGAGACCGAGCTTCCCCACCGCGCGACGGCGTCCTGTGCCGCGCGCGTCACGTCGGGATCACCGGAGAGGCCGACGTAGTTGTAATTGGCGAAGTTCACCA
>Ga0209014_10000504_pt1 | contig 22841 bp, 21 predicted proteins | sample BarGraNGADG00212_FD_184491 | JGI IMG/M metagenome (GOLD analysis project Ga0209014, IMG submission 184491) | Arctic peat soil microbial communities from Barrow, Alaska - Barrow Graham LP Ref core NGADG0002-212 (SPAdes) (version 2) | ecosystem: Environmental > Terrestrial > Soil > Wetlands >...
GCGCCCGGCTCCGCGTGGACGTGCGGGTGAAGATGGTCGCTCGCGTGCTCCAGGTCACCATGCCGGTGGCGTCCGGGCGTTGCCGGATCGAGCACGATCCCCTCCTCCTCGATCGCCGACAGCTTCTGCTCGTCCGCCTCGGCACGCCGTTCGGCGGCCTGGCGGAGCGCGGCCTCGGTCGCGTCCCAGGCCTTCATCGGTCGCCACCAGACGGGCGGCGGATCGCGCTATACACTTCCACCTGACGGAGTGTAGCGAGCGGTCCGAGGGCGCACCCTCATCGCCCGATCCCCACAGCGGAGATCAAGCGCATGACCACGCCCAACGCATTCGGCTCCCGAGCACCGCTCGGACCAGGGCTCCCCGACCACTACCGCCTCGCCTCCCTCACCACCTCCGGCCTCGCGCTGGGCGTGGACCTGGGCAGGGCACCGGTGACCCTGAAGATCCTGCTCGAGAACGCGCTCCGCCACGCCGGCGGCGGGATCGTGCGCGAGGAGGATGTCGCGGCGCTGGCAGCCTGGAGCCCGGGCGCCGGGGGCGAGGCCGAGGTCCCGTTCATGCCCAGCCGCGTGGTCCTCCAGGACTTCACGGGCGTGCCGGCCGTCGTGGACCTCGCGGCGATGCGGGACGCGATGGCATCGCTGGGCGGGGACCCCGCACGCGTCAACCCCCTCGTGCCCGCGGACCTGGTCATCGACCACTCCGTCCAGATCGACGCCTGGGGCGGTGCCGGCGCCTTCGCATTCAACATGGAACGCGAGTACGAGCGCAACGGCGAGCGCTACCAGCTCCTGCGCTGGGCGCAGACGGCCTTCCGGGACCTGCGCGTGGTCCCGCCGGGCACCGGCATCATCCACCAGGTCAACCTGGAGTACCTGGCCACCGTCGTCACGGATCGCGCGGACGCGGGTGGCCGGGTCGCGTTCCCGGACACCGTCGTCGGGACGGACTCGCACACCACGATGATCAACGGGCTCGGCGTCCTGGGCTACGGCGTCGGTGGGATCGAGGCCGAGGCCGTGCTGCTCGGCCAGCCGGTCTACCAGCCGATGCCGCGGATCGTGGGCGTTCGCCTCACGGGCGAGCTCCCGAAGGCAACCACGGCCACGGACCTGGTCCTCGTCATCACCGAGATGCTGCGCAGGTTCGGCGTGGTCGGCGCATTCGTCGAGTTCGCGGGCGAAGGCCTCGCCGGGCTCCCGCTCGCGGACCGGGCGACCATCTCCAACATGAGCCCCGAGTTCGGGGCGACCTCCACGCTCTTCCCCATCGACGACGAGACCCTCGCCTACCTGCGGCTCACGGGCCGGCCGGCCGAGCGCGTCACGCTGGTGGAGCGGTACGCGAAGGCCCAGGGCCTCTGGCGCGAGCCGGGCAACGGGCCCGAGTTCGACGCCGCGCTGGAGCTGGACCTGGGCACCGTGGAGCCGTCGCTCGCGGGACCTCGCCGCCCGCAGGACCGCGTCTCCCTCGCCGGCATCGGTGACAATTTCCGGGCTGCCTACCCGCACACTGTCGGCACCCTGCCCACCCTGGTCGAGGCCCCGGGCGGCCCGGTGGCAGTCGGCCACGGATCGGTGGCGATCGCGGCCATCACCTCCTGCACCAACACCTCGAACCCCATGGTCATGGTGGGCGCCGGCCTGCTGGCGAGGAACGCGGTCGCGCGGGGGCTCTCCGTGTCCCCGACCGTCAAGACCTCGCTCGCGCCCGGCTCCAAGGCGGTCACCGGGTATCTCGAGCGCGCCGGGCTGATGGAGCCGCTGGCGGACCTCGGCTTCGCCCTGGCGGGATACGGCTGCACGACCTGCATCGGCAACTCCGGCCCCCTGGACGAGCCGATCGCGAAGGCGATCGAGTCGGGCGAGCTGGTGGTCGCCGCGGTCCTGTCGGGCAACCGCAACTTCGAGGGGCGGGTCCACCCTCTCGTCCGCGCCGCGTACCTCGCGTCCCCGCCGCTCGTGGTGGCCTTCGCCCTGGCCGGCCGCGTGGACGTGGACCTCACGACCCAGCCGCTCGGCACGGACACGAACGGGCAGCCGGTCATGCTGGCCGACATCTGGCCAACGCCGGAGGAGGTGCGCAAGGTCGTCGGTGACACGATCGATGCGGAGCTGTTCCGGGCGACCTACGCGTCCGTGTTCACGGGTGACGAGCGCTGGCAGGCGATCGAGATCCCGGCCGGCGACCGGTACGCCTGGGAGGACGCCTCAACGTACATCGCCAACCCGCCGTTCTTCCAGGGACTCACTGCGGAGCCGGCGGCCCTCACCGACATCGAGGGCGCCCGCGTCCTCGCGCTGCTCGGCGACTCCGTGACCACCGACCACATCAGCCCGGCCGGCTCCATCCCCGCCTGGTCACCCGCCGGCCAGTGGCTCCAGGCCCAGGGCGTCTCGCCCCTGGACTTCAACTCGTACGGTGCCCGCCGCGGGCATCACGAGGTGATGATGCGGGGCACCTTCGGCAACATCCGCCTGCGGAACCGGCTGGTCGAGGGCACGGAGGGCCCCTACACGCTCCACCTGCCGGACGGCGAGCAGACCTTCATCTACGACGCCGCGATGCGGTACCGGGACGAGGGCGTGCCGCTCGTGATCATCGCCGGCCGCGAATACGGGTCTGGCTCCTCGCGCGACTGGGCGGCCAAGGGCACCACGCTCCTGGGCGTGCGGGTCGTGATCGCCGAGAGTTACGAGCGGATCCACCGCTCCAACCTCGTGGGGATGGGGGTCCTCCCGCTCCAGTTCCTGCCCGGTGAGAGCGCCGCGTCGCTCGGCCTGACCGGCCGCGAGGCGTACACGATCGCCGGGATGACCGAGCTCACGCCGCGGCAGGTCGTCACGGTCATCGCCCGCTCGGACGAGGATGGCGTGGAGCGCCGCTTCCAGGCGATCGCCCGGCTGGACGGCCCGATCGACGTCGACTACCTGCGCCAGGGAGGCATCCTGCCGGCGGTCCTCCGGCGGCTCGCCGCCGACTGACGGCCGGGACCGGAGACCTGCGCGGTCCGCAGGAAGCCGCGGGCCCGGGACCTGGGTCCCCCGGGTCAGCTCGGCCGGCACGAGATGCCGGTCAGCACGAAGCCCCCTGAGGGATCAGGGGGCTTCGCAGTGTGTGGGACCCTCCCGGCGCGGGGAGGAGAGCCGCGCCACGAGATGTCCTTCAGGGCGTTCGACGCGCACCACCGGCCCCGTGTGACGGGCTCCGGGCGGTCGGACGGAGGCTCCCGGAATCGGGAGAGCGGAGCCATCCGGCTCCGCCCTTGGTATCAGGTTGGTGGGCGATACTGGACTCGAACCAGTGACCTCACGGATGTGAACCGTGCGCTCTAACCAACTGAGCTAATCGCCCCGGCCCCGAGGGGACTCGCATTCTAGCGCGACCGGTGAGTGCCGTGCGGATCAGCAACGGAGGCCCGGCCAGAGCTCCAGCAGCCGCTCCGCGCCGACGCCGTCCACGGCGATCACCTTGGTCCTGGCGGTGGCGCCGGACACCAGCCGCACGTCTCGTCGGGGTACGTCCAGCACGTCGGCGAGCAGCCGGAGCAGCGCCTGGTTCGCCGCGCCATCCACGGCCGGCGCCGCGACGCGGGCCCGCAGCACGCCGTCCACCACGCCGTCCACCCGGTCGTCCCCGCCGCGCGGCGTCAAGCGGACGCTGAAGCGGACCGGGGCGTCGCCCTCGCCGCTCACTCGCCGCTCCACTCGGCCTTTCACTCGCCGCTCAGGGTCAGCCCGGCCGGCTTGCCGGCCGCGCGACCCGGTCCCCGAACAGCGCCCGGCCGACCCGGACGATGGTGGCCCCCTCCTCCACGGCGACCTCGTAGTCGCCGGTCATCCCCATCGAGAGATCCGGGCCGAGCCCGGGGTGGGTGGCGCGCAGGCGCTCGGACAACTCCCGGAGCGACCGGAACGTGGGCCGCGCCTCCGCGGGGTCCGGGACGAGACGCCCGATGGTCATCAGGCCGTCCACGCGCAGGTGCGGCAGTGCCAGGATGGCCGGCAACGTGGCCTCGATGGCGTCGGGCGCGAACCCGGCCTTGGCCGGATCCATGGCCACGTTCACCTCGAGCAGGACGGGCAGCCGGTGGCCGGGCCGGACCTCCGCCATGATGCGGTCCAGCCGGCCCGCGAGATCAACGTCGTGGACCGCCTCGATCACGTCGAACAGCTCGACCGCCCGGCGCGCCTTGTTCGACTGCAGGGGCCCGACCAGGTGCCACGAGGCGCCGGGAACCTCGGGGATCTTGCCGGCCGCCTCCTGTACGCGGTTCTCGCCCAGCACGATCAGCCCAGCGGCCACGGCCGCCCGCACGCGATCCGCGGGCACGGTCTTGCAGACCGCAACCAGGGTCAGCGCGGCGGGCTCCCGCCCCGACCGGACAGCGGCAGTGGCGATGCGGTCGAGGACCTCGTCGCGGGCACGGGCGAACGCCTCGACCTCACGCGGGTCGAGCGGCGCGGCGGTCATGCGCGGGCGGGCCGGGCGGAGGACGGCGCCGTGAGGTGCCAGCCGCGCGGCGCTACTTGCGGCGGAGGAAGCTCGGGATCTCCAGGTCGTCCGCGTCGTAGGCGGGGGCTCGACGCGCGGCCGGCTCCCCCACCGAGCGAACCGGGACGGCAACGGCCTCGTCACGGGCGCGGGCGCTGCTGTCGGTCTCGGTGCGCTGGCGCTCCAGCTCCTCGAGGAAGTCGCGGGCCGGGATCGTGGCCCCACCGGCCGGGTTGGTCGCCGAGCGGGAGCCGGCGGCGCTGGAGACGCGCTCGCCCGCGGCGGCACGGACGCTGTCCGACCGGCGGCGGCCGTCAAACCCCGTGGCGATGACGGTGATCATCACCTCTTCGCCCAGGCGCTCGTTGAAGCTCGTCCCGAAGATGATGTTCGCCTCGGGATCGGCGGCGGCGCGGATCTCCTCGGCAGCCTCGGTGACCTCCCACAGGGTGAGGTTCGAGGAGCCGGTGATGTTGAACAGGATGCCCTGCGCGCCGGAGATGTTGATCTCGAGTAGCGGGCTGGCCACGGCCATGCGGGCCGCATCGAGCGCCCGGTTGTCGCCGGTGGCGCGGCCGATGCCCATGAGCGCGGAGCCCGCGTCCTTCATGATCGTCCGCACGTCCGCGAAGTCCAGGTTGATGAGCCCGGGCACCGTGATGATGTCGCTGATGCCCGCGACACCCTGGCGGAGCACGTCATCCACGACCCGGAACGCGTCCACGATCGAGGTGTTCTTCTGGACCACGTCCCGGAGCCGGTCGTTGGGGATCGTGATGAGGGTGTCGACCTTGGCCTTGAGCTCCTCGGCCGCCTTCTCCGCGATGAGCTTGCGCCGGCTGCCCTCGAAGCTGAACGGCTTGGTCACGACGCCGATCGTGAGCGCGCCCTGCTCCTTCGCGATCTCGGCCACCACCGGCGCGGCGCCCGAGCCGGTGCCGCCGCCGAGGCCTGCCGTGATGAACACCATGTCCGAGTCCGCGATCGCGTCCGCGATCTTGTCCCGGTCCTCCTCGGCCGCACGCGTGCCGATCGAGGCGTCACCGCCGGCCCCGAGGCCCTTGGTGATCTTGTCGCCGATGCGGATCTTGTGCGGAGCGTCCGACTGCAGGAGCGCCTGGGCGTCCGTGTTGCAGGCGATGAACTCCACGCCCATCATCTCGGCCCGGATCATCCGGTTGACCGCGTTGCTGCCCCCGCCGCCGACCCCGATGACTCGGATGAGGGCGAAGTTCTCGGAATCGGAACGCAGCGGCATCAGCGCTCTCCTCGATCGGTGGCGACGATATTGGGGCGTCAGGCTTGGTGACCGTTCGTCCCTCGGGGCCGGCCCCGGGCTGGGGTGGTCCACCGCGGGTCCGTCGGGCGGAAGGGGAGTATACCCGCGTGGCCAAGCAACGGTCCCACGCATTTCCGGCGACGTGCCGCTCGCCTGTCCCGCGACGTGCCGCTCGCCTGTCCCGCGACGTGCCCCTCGCCTATCCCGGCAGGAAGCTGAGCCGGACGCGACGGGTGGCATTGTCCTCGTTGGGATCCAGCAGCGTGATGGACTGCCACGTCCCCAGCGCCAGGTGGCCGGCGATGACCGGCACCGTCAGCGATGGCGAGGCCATGAGCGGGAGGACATGGTCTGCGCCGTGGCCGGGCGCGCCGTGCCGGTGGGACCAGCGGTCGTCGCGCGGCAGCAGGCGGTCCAGCGCGAGCAGGGCGTCCTTCTCGGAGCCGGCGCCCAGCTCCAGCACCACGATCCCCGCCGTGGCATGCGGGACGAAGACCGAGAGCAGGCCGTCGCCACCACCCGAGGCGTCCGCCGCGAACCGGGCACAGGCCGGGGTGAGATCGGTGAAGCCGCGATCCCGTCCGGTCCGTACCTCGATCTCGAGCGAGCGCACGGTGTGCGCCGCCCTACGGGAAGATGTTGCGGATGGCGTCCCGGATCCGGCCCAGGCCCCCGCCACCTGGCGCGGACTCGTAGCGCAGCGGCTCGCCGAGGGCGATCTGCGCGGCGCCCCAGCGGAGCAGCCCGACGGCCGTGGCGTAGGGCGGCAGCTGGATCGTGTCCACGAGACCGCCGATCCCGGTCGGTCCGCTGATGCGTACCGGCATCTGGAGGACCTCGCGGCCGAGCTCCGCCGTCCCGGCGAGCTGGGAGGCGCCGCCGGTGAGGATGATCCCCGCCGGGAGCATTCCGTGGCCGCTGCGGGCCATCTCGGCGCGGAGCATCTCGAAGGTCTCCCGCATGCGGGCCTCGATGATCCGGCACAGCTCCTCGCGGCTCACGGTGCGGCCGTCCTCCTCGCCCAGCACCGAGACGGCGATCTGCTCGTCCTCGAGGTTGCGCAGGTCACACGTCCCGTGGCTGACCTTGAGCTCCTCCGCGACCTGGAGCGTCGTCTTGATGCCGATCGCCACGTCGTTGGTCACGTTGTTGCCGCCCACCGGCAGCACCGCGGTGTGGAACGGTGAACCCTCGGCGAACAGCGTCAGGTCGATGGTGCCGGCCCCGATGTCGGCAACGGCGACCCCCAGCTCCTTCTCGGTCGCGGTCACGACCGCCTCGGCCGAGGCCAGGCCGTTCACGACCAGCTCGTCGATCTTGACGCCCGCGAGCCCCACGCACTTGGTGAGGTTCTGCACCGCGGTCGCGGAGGCGGTGACGATGTGGACCTCCACCTCGAGCCGCAACGCGCTCATGCCCAGCGGGTCCTTGACACCCTCCTGGCCGTCGACGGTGAAGCCCCGCCGCTCAACGTGGAGCACGTCGCGGTTGTTCGGGATCGAGACGGCGCGGGCCACCTCGATCGCGCGGTTGATGTCCTCCCGGGTGACCTCGCGGTGGTGAGCGGTGACCGCGACCTGGCCCTTGGAGTTGAGGCTCTCGACGTGCTGGCCGCCGACGCCCACGAAGGCGCGGTCGATCTTCCAGCCGGAGAGGCGCTCGGCCTTCTCGACGGCGTCCGCGATGGAGCGCACGGACTGGTCGATGTTGACGACCACGCCCTTCTTGAGGCCGGTGGTCGGCACGGTCCCGTGGCCCATGATCGTCAGGCGCCCGTCCCGGCTGACCTCGCCGATGAGCGCACACACCTTCGACGTGCCGACGTCGATGCCGACGAGGACCGCTTCCCGTTCCACGTGCCTGTCGTCCCCTCGTTGCTAGATGAAATGGCGCCGGATCAGCGCGACGTTGTTGAAGATACGGAAGCCGAAGTTGATGAGGGCGACGAGGTAGAGGTCCAGGCTCAGCCGGTCGCCGATGAAGGTCAGCAGGACCGCCACCACGGCGTTGGTGACGAAACCGCTGATGAAGATGCGATTGTCGTAGACACCGTCGAGCTCCGCACGCACGGCCCCGAGGACGGAGTCGAGCGCCGCGAGGATCGCGACGGCCGAGTAGCGGGAGAACTCGAAGCTGACGTTGACGTTGAGAACGAGACCCGCCAGGACACCGACGAGTAGACCCACGAGGGGCAGGAGCACGGGCGGGCAGCCTCCGTCCGGATGAACGTTCCCACTACGCTACCAGACGCCCGGCTCCGCGTCGGCCCGGGATGGGTATCGGCCGTCACGGTTTGGGGGTCGCCGAGGCCTTCGGCGTTGCACGGGGGACATAGGTTCCGCTCCTGTCATCGGCCAGAATCACCTTGAGCACGTTCTCCTCCCGGCCCAGCAGGAGGCTCCGGAGGAGTCGGACCTGGCCCGGGATCAGCTCCGTGGTCCGGAGCGTCGGCGTGTAGAACCCGAAGACCGCGGCCCAGCCCGCCGGACGGCCACGGACGACGAAACCCTCCTCGTCGCCCACGCGGATGTCGAGGCTGGTCGCCGCGCTGCCGATGTCCGCCGGGACCAGTGAGCCGAGACGGAGAGCGGAATCGAGGGTCACCGGGTCCAGGGTGGAGCCCACGCCGAAGCCGGCGGAGGCCGCCCGGTCATCCGCGATGACCGGCAACGAGGTGCCGGCGTTCCCGGTGTCGTCCAGCTCGCCGAACAGCAGCCCCGACGCGTCCACGAGGAAGCGGCGGCTGCCCACCTGCCAGACCATGACCGGCTCCCGCTCGGTGATTGCCACCCGCACCTCGTCGGGCAGCGCGACGGTCACCGCGGCCGTGCGCACCGACGGGATCCCGAGCACCCTCGCCTCCAGCGCGGCCGCCCTCAGGGCGAACGCGTTCTGGTCCGCGGGGATGGCGAGCGCCGCGAGGATCTCCTGCTCGGGCGTCCAGGTGGCCCCTTCGATGCTCGTCCGCTGGACCGTGAACGCTCCGGTGGTCGCCACGCCGTAGAGGCCGGCGATCGCGGCGAGCAGCGCGAGGAGGGCACCCGCCCGGACCGGGGTCAGCCCCGCCGAGGCGCGGCGCACCCGGGTCGTCCTCCGGTGGCCGGCTCCCGGCCGGCTTCCCACCCGGAGCGCGACGGGCCGGACCGGCCGCGTTGCGGGAGCAGGGCGGCGTCCGGACGGGCGTCGGATCATCGCGGCAGATCGGTCGGGCGCAGCCGGTGCCGGATGCGGACGGCGTCCCGCTCCAGGGCGAGGTCAACCACGCGGCGGCACACGGCGGCGAAGTCGTACCCTGCGGCGGCCGGCAGGGTCGGGAACAGGCTGATCGGCGTGAACCCCGGGATCGTGTTGATCTCGGACACCACCAGCTCCTCGCCGGCGATGAGGAAGTCGATCCTTGCGAAGCCCTCGCAGCCGATCGCCCGGTAGGCGTCCCGCGCCAGCTTGAGGATCGTCGCGCGCTGGACCGGGGTCACCTCGGCCGTCTGGCTCGTCTCGGACATGCCCGGCGTGTACTTCGCCGCGTAGTCGTAGAACTCGTGGCCGGAGAGGATCTCCCCAGGGCCGTACAGCTCGAGGGCATCGGGCTCGTTGCCGATGACCGCGACCTCGAGGTCGCGGGCGCCGGCGAGGTACCGCTCCACCAGGGCCAGGTCGTCGAAGCGGAACGCCTCCGCCAGCGCGCCCGCCCGCTCCCCTGCCGTGTGGGCGAGGGTCATCCCGAGCGAGCTGCCGAGGCGCGCCGGCTTGACCATCAGCCGCGGGTCGCCGGTCCCTGCTGCGAACGCGTCGAGCTCCGCGAGCACTTTCTCGGGCGCCTTCGCCCAGCGTGAGGCCCGGACCTCGACCCAGTCCACGACCGGCAGGCCGAGGCCGCGCACCAGGCGCTTGAAGATCGCCTTGTCCATGCCGATCGCGCTGGCCGTGACGCCTGACCCGGTGTACGCGAGGCCCTCGGCCTCGCACAGGGCCTGGACCGTGCCGTCCTCCCCGAACGGCCCGTGAAGCGCGAGGAACACGACGGGCCGAAATGCCGCCGCCCCCAGCTCCGCGAGGGCGTCCCCGGCATCGCGCGGCCCCGCCGCCCCGAGCGCCGCGGGCTCGTCGTAGAACGTCTGCGGCCGCCCCCGGCGGCGGTGATCGACGGGCAGCCGCCACCAGGCGCCGTCGAGGTCGATCAGCCACTGCGCCACCGGATAGCCGGAGGCGGCCAGGGCGTCGGCGATCGCCGTGCCCGACACGATCGACACGTCGTGCTCCGCGGACGGCCCGCCGTAGACGACGGCGACCGGGGTCCCGGCGGGAACGTGGCCGAGCGGCGGGACGGGCATCAGGCGGTCTCCTCGAGGGGCCACGCGGACCAGTCGCCCGCGAACTCGATCTCGAACGAGAGCTCGATCCCGTGGTGCTCGCGGACCTGGCGGCGAACGCTATCGGCAAGAGCGCGGACGTCGGCCGCGGTCCCCTGCCGGTCGTTGACGATGAAGTTAGCGTGCTTCTCGGAAACGACGGCCCCGCCGACCCGGCTGCCCTTCAGCCCCAGCTCGTCGATCAGCCGGCCCGCGGAGTCCCCGGGCGGGTTCCGGAAGACGCTGCCCGCAGATGGGATGCCCAGCGGCTGGTGCTCTCGCCGCCACCGGCGGATCTCGTCCAGGCGCGCGCGGATCTCGGCCGGATCCGCGGTCCGCAGCCGGAACACCGCCGCGGTGACGATCTCCGCCGGTCCGGTCGCCTCGGTGGCGCCGCGGTCCTTGAAGCGGCTGTGCCGGTAGGAGAAGCCGAGCTCGGCGGCCGGCAGCACCTGCTCCACGCCGTCCTCCATGAGAACCGTCGCGGACTCGAGCACGCCCGCCGTGTCGCTGCCGTGTGCGCCGGCGTTGGCCCAGACGGCCCCGCCCACGGTGCCCGGGATCGCGAGGCCGAACTCCAGCCCCGCCAGTCCCGCCTGCTGCGTCTCGGTGGCGGCCCGGGCCATCGGGACACCGGCCTCGGCGTGGTAGCGGTCGCCCTCGATGCGCGACGCCTCCGCCTTCGCCTGGATCACGAGCCCCCGGATGCCGGCGTCCGAGATCACCAGGTTGCTGCCCCGGCCCAGGATGACGAACGGGATGGCGCGGGTGCGGGTGAACCGGACCAGCGCCCGCAGCTCGAAGGCGTTGTGGGCCACCACGAACAGGTCCGCCGGGCCGCCCACGCGCATCGTGGTGAAGCGGGCCAGGGACTCGTCGCGGACGGTCTTGACACCGATCCGGCGCTGGATCTCCGTCCCGACGGCAATGGCATCGAAGCCCGCGAAGGTCACGGGCGGCTCCCCCGGGCCACGGCGTCGATCTCCATGGCGGTCGGGAGTGGCTCGCGCAGGGCCACGGCCATGACGAGATCGCCCACCGCACCGGCGGCATCGGGCCGGGCCTGGTCGCGGGCCGCGGCCGACATCAGGGCATGGCGGGCGGGATCGGCGAGGAGCCCGGCCACCTCCACCAGGCTGTCGGCGTCGAGCGCCTCGTCCTCGACCAGCACGGCCGCCCCGGCTTCGGCGTATGCCTCCGCGTTGCGCCGCTGGTGCCCCGAGGCATGCGGGTATGGGACGATCGCCACCGGGAGCGCGAACGCGGCCGCCTCCGCCAGCGTGGAGGCCCCGGCCCGCCCGACGAGCAGGTCCGCCGCGGCGAGGGCGTCGGTCATCTCCTCGAACAGGAACGGGAACGGCCGGTAGCGGTCCCGCAGGTCCGCCGGCAGCGTCTCGCGAGCTGCGATCGCCGGGCCGAAGCCCGCGTCGCCGGTGACGTGCACCACGCGCACGTGCTCCACGAGCCGCGGCAGCGCCCCGAAGACGGCGTCGTTGATCCGGCGCACGGCCTGTGACCCGCCGAACACCAGGAGGATCCGCTCGCCGGGCCCGCCGCCGAACCTCGCCCGGGCCGCGTCCACGTCCACGCCGGCCAGGGTGCGGATCGGCGTCCCGGTCAGGTAGCTCCGCGGATGACCCAGGGCAGCGGCCGTCTCCGGGTGGCTGACGGCGACCACGCTCGCCCACCGGGCGACGAAGCGGACGCTCCGCCCCGGCACCACGTTGCCGTCCCACAGGACGCTCGGGATGCGCAGCAGGCGCGCGGCGAGCAGCGTTGGGATCGCCACGTAGCCGCCCGTGGTGAAGATCGCCGCCGGGCGGCGTGCCAGCAGCAGGACCAGGGCCTGCGGGATCGACAGGCCAAGGCGGACGGGATCCAGCACGAGATGGACGTCGCGTCCCGCGGACCGGAGCGAGCGCAGCAGGAGCCGCCGGAGCGGGATGCCTGCCCCGGGGACGATCGTCCCCTCGAGGCCGCGGTGCCCGCCGAGCCAGGCGAGATCAGGCGCGCCGGCTCGAGCGCGGAGCGACCGGGCGACGGCGAGGGCCGGGTAGATGTGCCCGCCCGTTCCCCCGCCCGCGATCAGCAGGCGCATCGTTCCAGGTTCCTTTCTCGACCGTTTCTCGCGACACCGAGAGCAGGATGCCCACCGCGGCAAAGCTGACGACCAGCGACGACCCGCCCGCCGAGACGAACGGTAGCGGGATGCCCGTCACGGGGATCAGACCCACCACGACGGCCATGTTGATGAACGCCTGGATGCAGATCCAGGCCGTGATCCCGGCCGCCAGGAGGGCGCCGAAGGTATCCGGCGCACCCAGCGCCGTCCGGATGCCCAGGTAGCCGACGGCCAGGAACAGGACGACCACGAGGCCCGCGCCCAGCAGGCCGAACTCCTCGCCGATGATCGCGAAGATGAAGTCGTTCGACGCGTTCGGCAGGAACAGGCCTCCCGCCAGCCGGCTCTCCCCGAGCCCCGCGCCCAGCAGCCCGCCGAGCGCGAGGGCGAGGAACCCCTGGATGCTGTGGAACCCGAGGCCGGAGCTGTCGGTCCACGGGTTCAGCCAGGCCGTGATCCGATCCACCTGGTAGCCGCGCATGAACAGGGCGATGACGACCGGCACCGCGGCCGCGGCCAGGGCCACCAGGTGGATCAGGTTCGCGCCGGCGAGGAAGAACATCGTGAAGGCGGTGAGGGCGAGCACGACCGTGGTGCCCATGTCCGGCTCCCTGAGCACCAGCATCACGACCGGCGCCACGATCACGAGGAAGGGCACCGTCCCCGACCAGAACCCGTGGACGGCGCTCCCGCGCTTGGCGAACCAGTGGGCGAGGTAGATCACCAGCGCGAGCTTCATGAACTCGGCCGGATGGAAGGCGGGCAGCGGGCCGATCTTCAGCCAGCGGGCGGAGTTGCCGACGACCACCTGGAGCGAGGGCACGAAGACCAGCACGAGGCCGAGCAACGCGACCAGGAACAGCGGCACCGAGACGACACGAAGCCAGCGGTAGTCGACCCGCATCATCACGACCATCGCCACGATGCCCAGGGCCGCCCACACGATCTGGGGTCCGACGATCAGGAACGTGTCCGCTTCCTTCGAGAGGAAGCTCTTCATCGCCGACGACGAGTAGACCATCAGGATGCCGATGGCCGCGAGGGCGATGATCGCGACCAGGATCCCGTACTCGGGCTCGTGCTGCTCGCGCTGGACGGTGCTGGCCGGCCGGGCCCGGACGGCCGGGCGCGGGATCGACAGCGGCGTCGTGCTCATGCGGGCCCTCCGGTGGCGGGGTCGCGACCAGCGAGGCGGGCCACGGCGGCGATGAACGCGCGGCCCCGTGCCGCATAGTCCTCGAACATGTCGAACGAGGCGGCGGCCGGGCTCAGCAATACGGTGGCCACGGTCCCCTCGGGGCGCGACGCGAGCGCCTCGCGGGCGTAGCGAGCGGCGAAGCGGACGGCCTCGTCCATCGACTCGGCACCGACTGTCCGCCGCAGGCCTGCCTCGGAGAGCCGGCGCATCAGCGACGGCCCGCTCTCGCCGATCAGGACGGCCGCATCGGCGGTGTCTGCGGCGACTCGCACAAGCTCCGAGAGGTCCACCCCCTTGTCGCGGCCCCCGGCGATGAGCACCACCGGCGCCGGGAAGGCGCGCAGCGCCGCGATCACCGCGTCGGGCTGGGTGCCCTGCGAGTCGTTGACGAACCGGACGCCGTCCACCAGGCCCACGGGCTGGAGGCGGTGCTCGACCCCGGTGAAGGACGCTGCGGCGCGCCGGATCGCGTCCGGGGCGACACCGAACAGCAGCCCCACGGCGATGGCCGCCAGGGCGTTGGACACGTTGTGGCGCCCGGGGATGGCCAGCTCGTCCACGGGCATGATCCCCCCGCCCGGACCCGCGGCGGCCGGCCCGCCGCCCGCCAGCGGCAGCCGCTCCACGGCCGCGGACACGACCCAGCCGTCCACGACGCCCAGGCCGCCCGGCAGCGGCCGGTCGTTGCGGTACAGGACCACCGGTGCCGTCCCGAGCCCCGCGTAGCCACCGACGACCGGGTCCTCGATGTTGAGCACCAGGGCCCCGTCCGGGTCCACCAGCTCGGCGAGGCGTCGCTTGACCCGGCGGTACGCGTCCACGCTGCCGTGCCGGTCCAGGTGGTCCGAGGTGACGTTGGTGTAGACCGCCACGGTCGTCCCACGTGAGAGTGCCGGCAGCTGGAGCTCCGAGAGCTCCACGACGACGCGGTGCCCGGGGGTGAGCTCGGGCAGCCGCTCCACCAGCGGCGTCCCGATGTTCCCGCCCAGGAGCGCCGGGTGGACGGGGTCCGCCGCCAGGATGGCGTGGATCAGGGAGGACGTCGTCGTCTTGCCCTTGGTCCCGGTCACGCCGATCGTCGGGGCTGGGCAGAGACGGAGGAACAGGTCCGACTCGCTGACGAACGCAGGCGCGTCCGGGTCGCCGGCGGCGCGTGCCGCGACCAGCGCTCCCAGCTGGGCTCGCAGCCGCGGTTCGGTCGTCGGGAAGTCGGGCGTGATGGACGGGGAGGTCGTCACGAGCGCCGCACCGGCCCAGGTCGTCGCGGGATCGACGTCCGGCCCAAGGCGCAGCGTCACGGCGCGGTCCGCGAGCTGGACGATCGACCGTTCCAGCGCCGCGGCCGGGCGGCCGTCGTACACGGTCACGCGTGCGCCAGCATCGACCAGGAACCGGGCGAGCGCGACGCCGCTCCTCGCCAGGCCGAGCACGGTCACCGGCCGTCCGTCGAAGGCGCCCGCGCGCACGGCGGCCAGCGTCAGGGCGTCGAGATCGATCGGGCGCACGGTCATGTCATGTCGATCGCGTTGATCGAAGCCATGAACAGGGTGACGCCCAGCAGACCCGCGAGGATGCCCACGATCCAGAAGCGGAGCGTGATCTTCTCCTCGTCCCAGCCACCCAGCTCGAAGTGGTGGTGGAGCGGGGCCATGCGGAAGACGCGCTTGCCGCCGGACAGCTTGTAGTACCCGATCTGGATGATGTCCGACATCGTCTCCACGACGAAGATCAGCCCGATCAGGGGCAGCACGAGGATCTGCCCGGTGATGAGCGCGATCACGGCCAGGGTGGCCCCCAGGGCCAGCGAGCCCGAATCGCCCATGAACACCTGGGCCGGGTGGACGTTGAACCACAGGAAGCCGAGCAGCGCGCCGATGATCAGCGCGCACAGGAAGGCGGTGTTCGGCTGGGTGGGCTGGTTGAGGATGGCGATGATCAGGAACGAGACGAATGCGAACACGAGCGTGCCGCCGGCGAGGCCGTCGAGGCCGTCGGTGATGTTGACGCCGTTCGAGGCCGCCACGATCGCGAAGGCTGCGAAGAAGATGTACACGACCGGATCGATCGCGACGTCGCCGATGAACGGGACCCGGATCTCGGTGATCTGGTAGGTGCTCTGGATCTGGAACGCGGCCCACAGCGCGAAGACCGTCTGCCACAGGAGCTTCTGGCGGACCCGGATCCCCTCCCCGGTGCGGGCGTTGAGGTAGTCATCGAAGGCACCCAGCAGGCCCACCAGGGCGAGGGTGGCCAGCGGCGCGATGATGCCGCCCTGGACCGGCCAGCGGAGGATCACGAAGATCACGAGGACCACCGCGATCAGCAGGAGGCCACCCATCGTGGGCGTTCCCCACTTGGTCATGTGGCTCTGCGGGCCCTCCTCGCGGATCTGCTTCGCGAACCCGAAGTGCCGCAGCAGGCGGACGTAGGGCGGCATCAGGATCACCACCAGCGCGAAGGCCAGCAGCAGCCCCTGGATCAGCTCCAGCGTCACGCCCCCGCCTCCGGTCCGCCGAGGGCAGCCACGAGTCCGTCCACCACGCGCTCCAGCGCCACGCCGCGTGACGCCTTGACCAGGACGACATCCCCCGGGGCGAGCCGGTCTCCCAGGACCTCGACGGCGGCGGCGGCGTCGGCCACGACCAGCACGCGATCGGGGGCAAGACCCGCTGCGCGGGCTCCGAGGGCGATCCCCTCCGCGGCCCCGCCCGGGCCGCCGTCCACGACGACCAGGAGGTCCAGCGTGTGCCCCGCAACCTCGCCGACTTCGCGGTGACCCGTGTCGTGGGCGGATCCCAGCTCCCGCAGCTCGCCCAGCACGGCCACGCGACGGCCTGGCAGGCCGCCGAGGAGCTCCAGGGCGGCACGCACGGAACCCGGTGCCGCGTTGTAGCTGTCGTCCACGACCACGACCCCACCGGCGCGGATCACCACCGACCGGTGCGGTGCCGTCGAACGGGCGGCGAGGCCGGGCAGCAGCTCGTCCAGCTCCAGGCCGGCCGCGAGCCCCGTGGCAGCTGCGGCCAGCGCGTTGTGGACGGCAAGACGGCCCAGGGCCGGGATCGCCACCACCCGCTCCCCCGCCGGCGTCACGAGGCGGAAACGCATGCCCTCGAACGCGGCGGAGACAACGTCCGTCGCGCGGACCTCGGCATCCGGGGCGAACCCGTAGGTGACGACCCGGGCGCATGTGCGCCAGGCCATCGCCAGGACCCTCGCATCGTCTGCGTTGAGGATCGCGAACCCACCGTCGGCGGCGGCCGGCAGGGCCTCCAGCAGCTCCGCCTTGGCGTCCACGATCGCCTCCAGCGAGCCGATCCGGGACAGGTGGACCGGCTGGATCGCGGTCATGATCCCGATCGACGGCAGACCGATCGCGGCCAGGTCGCGGATCTCGCCCCCCACGTACATGCCCATCTCGAGGACCGCCGCGCCGTGCTCGGGCCCGAGGCGCAGCACCGTGAGCGGCATGCCCACCTCGTTGTTCTGGTTCCCCTCGGTCCGCAGCGTCTCGTAGCGACACGCGAGCACGCCCGCGACCGCCTCCTTGGTGGATGTCTTGGCGATGCTCCCGGTGATGCCCACGACGAGCGGGTCGAAGCGGCGGCGCCACGACGCCGCCACGGCGTGGAGCGCGCGCAACGGATCTGCGACGAGCACGACGGTGACGTCACCGAGCGCGTCCAGGCCCACCTCGCCGGCCTCCGGCTCGGGGAGGCGGCCCACCAGGAAGGCCGCGGCGCCCGCGCGAGCGGCTGCCGCGAGGAAGCGGTGGCCGTCCGTCCGCTCCCCGGCCAGCGCGACGAACAGCGACCCGGGCAGCACGAGGCGCGAGTCGACGGCACCTCCCACCACGCGGCGCGCACTCCGCCGCAGCAGGGTCCCGCCCGTCGCGGCGACCAGGTCGTCCGCGGTCAGGCAGGGACCGACGCCATCGGGCGGGTCGGGAACGGTCGACCGTCCGGGGTCCGTCACGCCGCGGAGTGTCGCACAGGCGGAGCTCACGGGGCTGCCGTGGCGTCCGGCGCCCTGGCCGGTGCGTCGGGGACGAGGAACGGCGTGCTGATGGCGTCGTGGGCGACCCGGCGGAACAGCTCGAAGGACATGACCGGCATCTCGAGGTGGCCCAGGCGCACGACGGTCGGCGTCCCTTCCTCGATCCGAACGGCCACGACCAGGTCGGGGTGGCCGGGCTTCCGCCCGATGTAGCCGATGAACGAGTAGTTGAACAGGTTGACCTTCCAGGCACCCTTCTGCGCGTCCCAGATCTGGGCTGTGCCGGTCTTGCCGCCGACCTCGAACCCGGGGATCAGGGTGCGGGATCGGTAGAAGTCCACCGTGGTCAGCACGTGCTGCATCAGCTTCTGGAGCGTGGTGGACAGCTGCTCCGTCATGACCCGGCCGCGGCTGACCGGCACCGTCTCGGTATCGCCGATAGCCCTGACCAACCGGGGCTGGACGAGGATCCCTCCGTTGACCATCGCGGCGAAGGCCTGGGCCAGCTGGATCGGCGTCACGGCCACGCCCTGGCCGAAGGCACCGTTCGCGAGGTCGATCTGCCGCCACGGCCGCACCGCCGGATCGTTGACGATGCCGGGGACCTCGTTCGCAACGTCGATCCCGGTGGCCGACCCGAACCCGAGGGTTCGCCACTCCTGGTACAGGCGAGCGGACGCGGCGGCAGTCGTCTTGCCCAGCTTGAACGCCACCTTTGCGGCGACGACGTTGCGCGAGTACGCGATCGCGTCCTCGAACGTCATCACGCCCATCCCCTTGTGGTCCGCGTCGTCGACACGGGCCCGACCGTTGTCGAGCGTGAGCGTGCCTACGTCCTTGATCTTCGTCTTCATGGTGACGACGCCGTCGCCCACGGCCGCCGCCACGGTCATCATCTTGAACACCGAACCGGGCTCGTAGACCGTGGACACGATCGGGTCGATGAACCGGCCCGGGTCCTCCGCCGCGATCGCCTGGTAGTCGTTGGCGTCGAAGGACGGGTAGCTCGCGTAGGCGTACACCTCGCCCGAATACGGGTCGAGGACCACGGCGGACACGCGCTTGGCGCGATCCGCGATCCACGCGGAGAGGAGCTCCTGCTCCACGGCGACCTGCAGCGAGGCATCGATGGTGAGGGTGAGATCCTGGCCCGGGTACCCGGCCTGGAGCTGGGTCGAGGTGTCCGGGACGGTGTTGCCGCTCGCATCCTTCTGCGCGGCGACCAGCGTCGACAGGCCGGCAAGGTCGTCCTGGTAGTACTGCTCGATGCCGTACTGGCCCACACCGTCGCGGTTCACGAACCCCAGCACGTGGGCGGCCAGCGACGTGTCCGGTCCCCCGCCCGCCTGTGGATAGAGGCGGACCTGCTCGGGCTCCAGGACCAGACCGGAGAGCTTCGGGGAGTCACCGTGGCTCAGCTCCCGGATCCTGTCCGACATCGCGGGCTCGAGGTTGCGGGCCAGCACCACGTACTCCTTCGCGGAGATCATGCGGTCCGTGAGGTTGGTCGCCGCGTCGCCCGTGAGCCCCAGCAACTCCACCAGGCTCGCGGCCACCGCGGCCCGGCGCTCCGGGTCAAGCTTCTTCGGATAGGCCGCCAGCCGGTCACGAGCGATGCTCGTCGCCAGCACCACCGTTCCGGTGCGGTCGTAGATCGACCCGCGATGGGCCGGGATCACGGACGTCATCGACGATTGCTGCACGGCCAGTGCGGCGAGCTCGTCGCGCTGGACAACCTGCCAGTACGCGAGGCGCACCCCGAGCGTCCCCGCCACCAGCACGAAGGCGACGAGAATCAGGAGCGCGCGTCCGCGGGAGTCCGTCCGGCCGAGCATCGGTGTCCGGGCCGCCTAGCGGGCCGTGATGACTTCGGGCTCGGGCAGCGGGCCGAGGCCTGCGCCGATTGCGAGCTTGCGGATGGCGGGTGCCTTGCCCAGGCGGTTTAGCTCGTTGCGCAGGTCCTGGGCCTGGGCCTGGAGCCGCATCTCCTGCGTCGCGAGACGATCCATCTCGTACCCGGTCGCGGACACCCGGATGTCCTGCGAGAGCGAGAAGAAGGCCGCCGCGAAGGCGATCACGATCGCAGACAGCAGGAGCGCCATCCTGGACGGACCGCGACGTGCCCGGACGGCGGCCCGCGTGCGGCGGCGCGGCAGCGTCGGCGCGTGGGGCTCAACGCGCGGGCGCCGCGGCAGGACGATGGTGCGCTCGCGCGCGCCCTGGTAGACGGCCATCTGCTAGTCGCCCAGCGCGAAGGACAGCCGGGGCATCCGGGGATCGAGGAACGCGAGCCGGTCCGCCAGCGCAGACGGAGCGAGCTCGTCGAGGCCCGCCTCGCCCGAGTCGGGCTGGTGAGTACGGTCGCGACGCTCGGCGATCTCGTGCTGGCGGCGGCCGTAGCTCTTGCGGCGATTGGACTGGTGCTTGCTCACGGGACTCCTCCTCCGTGGGCGGGGGGGCCGGCCTTGGGCCGGTGTCGACGGGTCGCGGGTGCGGGCGTCCTGGGGTCCTTGTTCCTCCTCTCCTTCTCAGGCGATCAGGCGGCGAGCCGTTCGGCGGCCCGCAGGCGGGCACTCCGGGCCCTGGGGTTCGAGTCGACCTCGGCCTCCGTCGGGGTCAGCGACGGCCGGGTGACGAGACGGAGACGCGGGGTCTTCCCGCACACGCAGACGGGTGCGTGGGGCGGGCAGACGCAGCCGCGCCGCTCCGCCGCCAGGAAACGCTTGACGATCCGGTCCTCGAGCGAGTGGTACGAGAGCACGACGAGACGGCCGCCGGGTCGCAGCAGGTCCACGGCGGCCGCAAGGCCCTCCTCGAGCGCGTCGAGCTCCTCGTTGACCGCGATGCGCAAGGCCTGGAACACGCGCGTGGCCGGGTGCGTCCGCCTGCGGATGCGTGGATTGACGGGAACCACCCGCTCCACCAGCGAGGCCAGGTCCTCGGCCGTCCGCACCGGCGCCGTGCCGCGCGCCGCAACGATCGCCTTGGCGATCTTCCACGCGGCGGGCTCCTCGCCATAGCGGCGGAACAGGGCGGCGAGCGCGTCGGCGTCCAGCGTCTCCAGCAGCTCGACGGCCGGGACACCGCTGCGCACGTCGAAGCGCATGTCCAGCGGGCCGCCGGCGCGGAACCCGAAGCCGCGATCACGGTCGGCGAGCTGGAACGATGACAGGCCCAGGTCGAAGAACAGGCCGTCCACCGCGCCGAAGCCCGCGGCCGGCGCGACCACGGCCAGCTCGCGGAAGTTGGCCCGGCGCAGGACCAGGCGGTCGCCGAAGCGGGCCAGCCGCAGGCCGGCCCGGTCGATCGCAGCCTGGTCCGCGTCCAGCCCGAGGACGCGGCCATCCGGGCTGGCGGCCTCCAGGATCCGCTCGGTGTGCCCACCGCCACCGACCGTCGCGTCGATCTGGAGGCCGCCGGCTGCCGGAACGAGCGTCGCGATGACCTCGTCCGACATGACCGGCAGGTGCCCTGCCTCCATCACTCCTCCACGGTTAGGTTGCGGATCCCGAGCGGACCCTGGAAGCGCATGTGGTTCGACGTCAGATCCCCAGCCCGGCGATCGCCAGCGCAAAGGCGTCCGGGTTGTCGAGGCTCTCGCTGTAGGTGGCCCAGCGGGCCGGCGCCCAGATCTCGGCGTGCTCCCGGGAGCCCAGGACCATCGCCTCGTCCTCGAGGCCGGCATACGCGCGGAGCCCCTGGGGAAGGAGCACCCGACCCTGGCGGTCGAGCTCCGTCTCGAAGGCCCCGGCGAACAGCTGGCGCTGCAGCAGGCGGGCATTCGGGTCGGTCATGGGCAGGCTCCCGACCTTCGCCGCGAGCTCCTCCCAGGCCGCCATCGGGAAGATCGCGAGACAGCTGTCGAGCCACCTCGCGACCACCGTCCCACCGTCGAGCTGCGCGCGGAACCGCGACGGGACGGCGATGCGCCCCTTCACGTCGACCGCGTGCCGGTACTCGCCGGTGAACACCGATCCGCCTCCCTGACGTCGTGGGCGCTGGTGGTGGGATCAACCTGGGGAGGGATCCCGTCCGGCGGGTCATTCCCCACTTTCTGCCACTTTGCGCCACTTCTGGCATTCTAGCGCCCAAAGAGGGTCCGTCAATGGCCATTTCGCACGTGGGAGCCCAGGGCGGCGTCGATCCACGGGCGATCTTGGCGATACGGGCGCCTTGGGCGACCCGGAGACCGGCGCCGTGAGCACCAGCCGGTCGGAGGGCGGTGTCGGACCGTCGGGCAACCACCAGCGCAATGGCCCCGGATCGGCAGGTCGCCACTCGGGCCGTGGGTCAGGGCCGATGGCTAGGGGATGGCGTCGACCGCCGCGTCAGCGGGCCGGTGAACCAGCGGGCTCGCGGGCAGCTCCGCCCGCCTACCGGGTGGGTGGCGGCATCCTCAGCTGGTCCCCCGCGCGCAGCCGGGCTGCGGGGTACCTCGGGTTCCAGGCGTAGACCGTCCTGAGCGGAACCCCGAACCAGTTGGCGATGCTGAACAGGTTGTCACCGGCACGGACCGTGTAGATCCAGCAGCCGCCCCGATCAGGGCACGCCTTCAGGACCTTGTACCGGTCGCTGGCCGGCGTCGCAGCGGGAGCGTTCGTTGGGCTGGGTGCCGGGGTCGCCGTCGGGGTCGGGGCCAGCGTTGGAGTCGGTGTCGGGGCCAGCGTCGGGGTCGGTGTCGGGCCCGGGGTCGCCGGCGGGGCAGCCGTGGGCCCTGGCGTCGACGTGGCCATTGCCGCATCCGTCGGCACGGGCACCGCCGTCCCGATCGCAGCCACGGCTGTCTCCGTGGGACTGCCCTCCGGGGCTGGCAGGTCGATGCCGCCTCGCTGGAGCACGAACCCGAACGAGATCCCCGCGCTCAGGATCAGGATGAGGAGCGCAGCAAGCGTTGCGCGCGGCACCGCCGGGAATCGGCTGGGCGCCGGCTGTTCCACCTCGACGACGAAGCCTCGCAGGTATCGTGGGCAGTCGGCATGGGCCGGACGGAGGCAGACCAGCTCCTGCTGGCGCGCGGACTGCTGACGGGGCGCCCCGATCGCGATGCACCGGTTGGCGTCATCCGGCTCGGGCACCGGTGTCCCCAGGACGCCGTCCACCTCCCGCCGGAAGAAGGGGCAGACGGACGCATCCACCGAGCGCCCGGCGTCGTCCAGGGCTGGCAGCGTGGGGCGCGGCCCGGTGTCCGCGTCGACGGCCTCGGGCGATTCAGGCCAGACGACACCGCCGCTATCCCCGGTCTGCTCCTCGCTCAGCTCCGAACCTCCCGGTGATTGAAACGGACCCCCCTGACCGCCGCGAGTCTAGTACCTCCGGCACCTTGCTGACTCGGAATCGCGGGTGGTAGGCTCCAGCTCCGCTGTGGTTGAAACCCGTTGCAGTGGGCTTACGGTAGCGATC
>Ga0209014_10000505_pt1 | contig 22796 bp, 20 predicted proteins | sample BarGraNGADG00212_FD_184491 | JGI IMG/M metagenome (GOLD analysis project Ga0209014, IMG submission 184491) | Arctic peat soil microbial communities from Barrow, Alaska - Barrow Graham LP Ref core NGADG0002-212 (SPAdes) (version 2) | ecosystem: Environmental > Terrestrial > Soil > Wetlands >...
AATCGCCGACGACGCCCGGTGCGGGCCGCGTACCCTGCGCAGCGAGGGGTGCAGAGACGGCGAGGAGGAGCGCGAGGAAATGTTTAGTGGTCATGGCACTGAACATGTGGGGTTTCGAGTGCAGCGGCAAGGAAGTGCAGGTCCTTAGAGTTGTCGTCCTGAGTGAAGCGAAGGACCTGCAACTTTCGCAGCGTCAGCTCAGACCGGCTCGAGCACGTGAATGATGGTGCGGTCCACGAGATCGCGCACGCGCTCCCGATACGCGAGCATGTGCGGCGCGTCGAGATGCAGCGCGAGCGCTGCCTCGCTCGCCCATTTCTCGATCACCATCACGACATCGTCGCGAACGGGCGCCTGCGCGCCGATCGCCGTCGCGGTATCGATCGCGCCGGCGTATTCAATGCAACCAGCTTCGGCGCGCACGAGCGGCTCGAGAAGCCGGAACTCGGTGATGAAGCGGTCGCGAGCGCCGGAACGGAGGCGAATCTCAGCGAGAACGTAGATCATGAAAAGTAATATTGGAGAAGAAGAAGGCGTCAGCGCCGCTTGAGAGGCTGTCTCTCGAAGATCACGGTGGCCTCGGCTCCTGGCGGCGCGAGCAACAGCGCGGGATGCCATGACGCGAATGCAAGCAGCCCCGGCAGAGTTGCGGACGCACGATCGAGAAACAGATCGAAGCCAGGAGCGCCCTCGTGGAATTCCATCACCGTACTGTCCGCGAGATCGACGCCGAGGCGCACGGCGTCCGTCGTCTCGCCTGCGGGGCGATAGGCGCGCAGGCGCCGGATGTCTGCCCAGCGCGCCGCGGCGATGCAGCGTCCGCCCTTCCAGAGCGCGAAGCCCGCCGCAACGACGACGATGCGGCCGAGGTCATCCACCTCCGGAGCGGCTCTCAACTGCTGGCGAAGCCGGGTCGAGCGCGCACCTGCGAGGGCGACGGATCGAGAATCACCGCCGCGATGCCTTCGTAGGCGATCACCGCGCGAAAGGTGTCGCTCGCTTCGCTACCGGTCTGCGGCTCGCCGAATCTCGGACGCTCGTGCGCGAGATTTCCCTTCGTGAGGTAGGTCTCGAGCGTTACGGTGCCTGAGCCGACCTCGACGATGGAGCGCACGCGGTGCGCATGACCACTGATCAACTGAACCTCCACGACCGGGTGGCCGCCGGTTGCCTCCACGTCGCGGAGAAGGGTCGTGCGGAAGTAGCTCTCGTCGAACATGGTTGGTCGAAAGGTCAGAGGGATAGGGAAGATAGTCCCCGCGCTATGGAACAAGCGGAGGTGCGGAAACCACCGGCGCCGGAATTCCGATCGACTCGCCCGGCGGCAGCTTCTTCGTCCGCCCGTACTCCGACCGCGCCGCCGCAAACTGATCGGCGCGCGATTGCCACAGCTGGATCGCGAGATCGTACTTCACGAGCACGTTCCCGATCCAGTACGGCCGGTTCTCCCGCAACCACGCCGCTTGATACAGATCGCGGGTCAGCGAATAGCCATCTCGCAGGTCCTGCATCCGTCCATTGACCCACGAGATGTCGCTCAGCGAGCGATTCGTATCCCGCCTCGAGGTGTCGGCCGCATTGGCGTACCAGCGGCGAATATCGTCCGCGAACTGGAACTTCATCCCGATGAAATCCAGCCGGCGCGCGCCGAGCTCCACAGCGTCGAGCGCATCCGCGTTCAGCACGGGGCCGCCGGCGCGCAACTGCGCCACATACACCAGCGCCGATTCCGCGGCCACGCGTAGATCGTGCGACAGCGGCCGGATCTTCTCCGCCGCGATGACGCCGTCGGCGCTGAACGGATCGCGCCAGAACAACGCGTCGCTTCCCTCCACGAGCCCCGCCTTCGCCAATGTCGCGTGTGCAACCATCAGCAACCGCTCGGCGGCATCCGCTCGGCCGGTGGTGTCGCGATAGAATGCGCGGCCGTAGGACTGCTGAAAGCTCTCGATGCTGCTTTCACCCGGCTGCCATCCCGCCGCCGCGCCGAAGAGCACACCAGCCCACGTCTGATTGAACAGCGCTTCGCCGTCGTCGTCCCACGTCGTGTTCAGCAATCCCGCGGCGCCAAGGCGCTGCCCGTCGCGCACGAAGTTGCGGATGTTGACGAAGGCGATGTTGTTGTTCGGGTACACGCGATTCCAGCTGCTTACGCCGGGCGCAACCCATGTTTCGATGCCAGCCTGCGTGAACGGCGTGATCTCGCGGTCGAAGCTCTTTGACGCGCCATAGGACCACGCGACGGCGACCATCTCCTTTGGCAGTGAGCCCACGAGATTCGGGTGATTTACCGCGACGTCGCCCCAGAACAGATACTTCTTGCCTGGGCGTTTGATCGATTCGACGATGTTCTTCAGGAAGCCGAGATAGACCGGCCCGATGCTGTCGCGCTTGATCAGATCGGCGGTCTGTCCACGACCGAGCTCGACGGTCTCGTCGGCGCCGAGGTGGACGTAGCGGCTCGGGAACATCGAGTCGATCTCCGCGAACCATTGCTTGATGAGCGACATGGAGCCCGGCTGTACGGGCGCGAGGACATGACCGTGCGGTGTTTCGGCGAGCGGCGCATAGAGCTCGTACTTGAGCACGTGGTGCAGATGACCGAACGCTTCCTGCTCCGGGATGACGTCGATGTGATAGCGCCGAGCATACGACACGAGCTCCGCGACGTCGGCGCGAGTGATCGTTCCACCCGGCGGTCCGATGAGCGGATTGGAACGGTACTCGAGCGTGTGCTCGAAGTAGGGCGAGTAGATGTTCATCTTGTACGCGGCAAAGGTGCGGAGCTGCCGCTTCATGTAATCGAGCGTCGGCACCGGGCCGCGCGAGAGATCGTCGTGCAGTCCGCGATATCGCATCGCCGGCCAGTCGCGTACCGTGGCCATGCGAAGCACCGCGCTTGGGCCCCGGCCCACCACGAGCTGCTTCACCGTCTGCGCGCCATAGAAGACGCCTGGCGCGGTCGCGCCAATGACGGTCAGCGTCGTGCCGTCGGGCACGAGCAGATAGCCTTCGTCGCGCATTTCCTGAGCGAACGTCGCGTGCGTCCGCGCGATGAGCGCCTTTGCCGCGGGAGAAGTCGATCGAAGCAGCACCACGCGAGCACTGCCGCTCCCCTTCGCGATGGGCACGCCACCCTCGCGGAGCGCGTCGCGCAGGTCGCGGGCGGCAAATGCGTCGCCGCTGTCGGTGGGAATCACCACCTGCACTCCGCGCGGCAGCGCGACCTCCCGCTCGACGCGACCCTCGCGCGGCTGCGGCACGAGCAACAGCGGCCGCTGTGCGCGCAGACTCAAGGGCAGCGTGACGAGTGCGGCGAAGGCGAATAGACGGACGGAAGGGTACATGCGGCTCCTCGAGATGATCACGAGAGTATCAGAAACAGGAGTGGCGGGCGAGACGCTCACGAAGCGGCGCCCAGTCGGTAAATTGAGTTGACCAACGTCGGCGACACGAAGAGGGAGGAATGGTCGTATTCTAGCGCTAATCCTGCAATCCGCTGCACCGGTCATGCGTCAGCTTCATCACATGACGCTGCTGGAAAAGCTGTGGAAATACACGGCGCTCGGTGCCTCGAGCATCGTCTTCGAAGAAGCGAACCCGATTTTCGGCGGGATCGCGGCTCGCCACGGGCGCGCCGGAATGCTGGGCGTGGTGGTGGCCGTGGCGCTCGGGACGTGGGTGGCGTCTATCGCGCTTTACTATGTGGGGCGCTGGCGGATTGACTGGGTTCGCGCGCGCTGGCCGGAGAAGCACAGGCTCCTCGACGGCGCGCTGGAAATCGTGCACCGCCATCCTTGGCGCGCCTCGCTGGCCGTGCGCTTCGCCTGGGGCCTGCGTCTCCCGCTCCCAATCGCCTGCGGTGCGGCGCGGCTGCCAATCGGACTCTACGCCATCGCAAGCGGCATCAGTTGCTGGCTCTGGGCAATCATCTTCGCGTATATCGGACTCGCCTTCGGCAGCGCTGCGATCGCGCTCCTGTCCTTCACTCACCAGCTCGAGGTTCGCCTCGGTTTCGTGGCCCTCATGCTCTCCATCGTGCTCTTATCCATCATGCGACGCCGGTTCATGGCGGAGCGGACGGCTCGCGTCCTCGCGGGCAAATCCATTCCTATATGACACCAGAAGAATTCCGGCGCCTCGGCCATCAGATCGTCGATTGGGTGGCCGACTATCGCTCGACCGTCAGCCATCGCCCCGTCATGGCGCAGAGCGCGCCCGGCGAGATCAAGGCGAGTCTGCCGGCGTCGCCCCCATCCGCGCCCGATGCCTTCGACACGATTTTGCGCGACGTCGACGACATCATCATGCCGGGCATCTCGCATTGGCAGCATCCGAGTTTCTTCGGATACTTCCCGGCGAACTCGTCGCTCGCGAGCGTGCTCGGCGACTATCTGAGCACGGGGCTCGGCGTGATCGGGCTGTCGTGGCAGTCGAGTCCCGCGCTGAGCGAGCTCGAGGAAGTGATGACCGACTGGATGCGACAGATGGTCGGCCTCTCGGACGCGTGGAGCGGCGTGATTCAGGACACCGCGTCCACGAGCACGCTCGTCGCGCTCCTCTGCGCGCGCGAGCGGACCACCGCATACGGCCTCGTGCGCGGCGGCCTGCAACAGGAAGAGAGTCCGCTCGTCGTCTACGCGTCGTCGCACAGTCACAGCTCCGTGGAGAAGGCCGCGCTGCTGGCTGGCTTCGGTCGCGACAACCTGCGCCTCGTCGCGCACGACGAGCAGTTCGCGATGCGTGCGGATGCACTCGAGGAGGCCATCGCCGCCGACGTCGCGGCTGGCCGGAGACCGTGCGCCATTGTGGCCACCACGGGCACCACGACGACGACCTCCCTCGACCCCGTGCGCGCGATTGCGGCGATCGCGCTCAGGCACGGCATCTGGCTGCACGTCGATGCGGCCATGGCCGGCTCCGCGATGATCCTTCCCGAGTGCCGCTGGATGTGGAAGGGCATCGAAGGCGCTGATTCTCTCGTGCTCAACGCCCACAAGTGGCTCGGCGTCGCCTTCGACTGTTCGCTGTACTTCGTGCGCGATGCCGATCATCTCGTGCGTGTGATGTCCACCAATCCGAGCTATCTGCAGTCGGCCATGGACGATCAGGTGAAGAACCTGCGCGACTGGGGTCTGCCGCTCGGCCGGCGATTCCGCGCCCTCAAGCTCTGGTTCCTCATCCGCGAGCAGGGCGTCGAAGGCCTGCAGGCACGCTTGCGTCGCGATCTCGCGAACGCGGCGTGGCTTGCCGACCGGGTCCGGGGTGCCAAAGGCTGGCGTCTGCTCGCGCCCGTGCACCTACAGACGCTGTGCTTGCGGTACGAGCCTGCAGGTCTCGCCGGCGAGGAACTCGACCGCTACACGCTGGCTTGGGCCGAGCGGATCAATGCGTCAGGTCGCGCGTACCTCACGCCGGCCCTACTCGACGGACGCTGGATGGTTCGCGTGTCGATCGGGGCCGAAACGACCGAGCGAGCGGACGTCGAAGCGTTGTGGGCGCTGCTACAGGAACAAGTGGAATGAGCTGGTTATCTGTCGCGGCCGGAACAGCGTTCGCGCTGTTCAGGCCCCGGAGCGAAAGGAAAGTGTTCAGCGCCAGCGAAACAGCCGGAGCGCCACGACGAAGCTCACCACCAGCCACGCCCCAACAATTGCCAGCGACGGCGCGACGACCGCCCATCCCGCGCCCTGCAGCATCGTCGCACGCAGGGCGTTGATCGTCGCCGTGAGCGGCAGCGCCTGAATGAACGGCTGCGCGACCTTGGGAAAGTTGCTCGACGAGAAGAAGACACCCGACAGCACCCACATCGGCATCATCGTCAGGTTCATCAGCCCCGACACGCCTTCGATCGTGCGCGCGCGCGATGCGATGAGCAACCCGATGCCGCCGAACGCAAGCGCCGCCATGAGACAGACGACGAACAGCTGCACGAGCGAGCCGCGCACCGGCACGCCGAACAGCAGCGTGGTGCTTCCCAGCATGGCGGCGATCTCGACGATGAGAAAGAAGAATCGCGAGAAGAGGAACGACGCGAGGTAGTGCGATCGCGGCATCGGCGTCGAGACGAGCCGCTTCAGCAGATTCTTTCGGCGCGCATCAACGATCGCGAACCCCAATCCCCAGATGCCGCCGCCCATGATGTTCATTCCCAATAATCCGGGGACGACGAAGTCGATGTAGCGCGATCCCTTCTCCTGCAGCTTCCATTCGCTCACCGGCACTGGATCACTTCGTCCGGCCGCGCGCTGCACTGCGTCGTCGGTGAGAAAGCGCGCCGATCGGCCCTCGGGGCGCGTATCGTCGAAACGGTACTCGATGCCGCCACTCGCACGCGGCACGGCAACGAGCGCGACCTCTCCCGTCCGAAGCGCGCGCGCAGCGGCGGAGTCGCCCATCGGCTGCACCTTGAGCCCCGCTGTATGCGCGAGACGCGCCATGAGGGAATCGCCCGCCGGTGTGCCCGTCTCGACGCCGATCACGACGACGTCCGCCGGCTTGTTTCGGAATGCGATTCCGAGACCGAGCACAAGGATGATCGGAAAGACAAAGGTCCAGAAGACAGCTTCCGGCTGGCGGAGAAACTCGAGAAAGCGCACGAGCGTGAGCTGTGCGAGCGAGGTATCGCGCCAGGAGCGCGGCGGATTCGTCGCGTCGTGCATCATCGGCTCACGCATCGCGCAGTTGCCGCCCGGTGAGAGAAACGAACACGTCCTCGAGCGTCGCGGAGTGCGTCGCCAGCTCGCCAAGCGCGAGGCCACGCTTGCGCAGCTCGGCGAGCAGCGCCGGCACCGCGCGCGCCAGCTCACTCACCTCGAGCGTCCAGCGCCCGTCGTGCTCGCGCGCGGATGTCACGCCGTCGAGCGCGCGTAGCGTCGGCACGTCGAGCGAGCCCGCGGGCGCGTCCGGCGCGGTGAACTCGACGACATGCTCCGCTCCGAGGGACGCGATCAGTTCGCGCGGTGAGCCGAGCGCGATGACCCGTCCATGATCGACGATCGCCACGCGGTCGCAGAGCCGCTCGGCTTCATCCATGTAGTGCGTCGTCAGCACGATGCTGCGACCACTCGCCCGAAGCTCGACGATGAGATCCCAGAGCTGCCGGCGCGACTGCGGATCGAGTCCGGTGGTGGGCTCGTCGAGAAAGAGCAGTTCAGGATCGCCGACGATCGCGCAGGCGAGGGCGAGCCGCTGCTTCTGTCCTCCAGAGAGCTTGCCGACGCGCGAGGTTCGCTTCTCGCCGAGCTGCACGACGTCGATCACCTCGTTCACGTCGCGGCCTCGCGAGTAGAAGCTGCGGAAAAGTCGCACCGTCTCGTCGACGGTCAGCTTGTCGGCGAGCTGCGTATCCTGGAGCTGGATGCCGAGCCGTTCGCGCAGGTCGCGCTCGTGCGTGTCCCATCGCCGGCCGAGCACCTCGACGACGCCCGAATCGGGATCCGTGAGTCCTTCGCAGATCTCGATGGTTGTCGTCTTGCCGGCGCCATTGGGACCGAGGAGGCCGAAGCACTCGCCGGCGCCAACAGTGAGATCGAGGCCATCGACGGCGACGACGTCGCCGTAGGATTTGCGCAGGCCGGAGACGAGAAGTGCGGGAGGTGACGAATTCATCGCTGTAAGCTATTTGTCGTCCTGAGCGAAGCGAAGGACCTGCACCTCTCGCGAAACGAAGTGCAGATCCTTCGCGGCGCTCAGGACGACAAACTGGTCAGATCGGCGCACCGTCGAACCAAGCGCGGCCATCGGCGAAGAAGTCATGCGTCGTGCCGCTGTCATGATTCTGGAGCGACTGGCGAAGAACGCGAATCTGTTGCTCGATCACATCGAGCGCACCCGCGAGCGCGACCTCGTTGTCTTCCACAATAGAGGTCCAGAGAGTCGGAGGGCCGCCGGCAAGACGGGTCATGTCGCGACCGCCAGGGCCGAGGGCGGATCGCTGGATACCTGCGTCGCGCAACGTGAGCGCAAGCGCAGTGGACAGCACGTGAGGAAGATGGCTCCGCCATGCCATCTGCTCGTCATGTGTGGCCGCGTCGAGCACTTCGACGCCGGCGCGTAGTCCGCGCCAGAATGTCTCCGCGAGCTGTAGCGTCGCGGCATCAGTCGTAGAGGTAGGGCAGAGGAAGACACGAGCCTCGTCGAACAGACTCGCGCGCGATGCGCGCCATCCCGAGCGGTGACTGCCGGTGAGCGGATGCGCGCCCACATATCGCGCGCCGAGCCCCACGGCTTCTGCCGCGGCGACGATGCTGCGCTTCGTGCTCGCGACGTCCATCACGAGGCGCGTTTTGCCGAGTCGCGGCGCGACCCGCGGAAGAACGGCAAGCGTCGCATCCACCGGCAGCGCAAACACGACGACGTCAGCCGCCTCGATCCCCATGAGCTGTGCGCCAAGCCTCTCGTGCACGATGCCTTCGCCCTCCGCGGCATCCAGCGAATCAGGTGCGCTGTCGTAGCCGAGCACTCGCACGTCTCGCTCGGCGAGCGCGCGCGCGAGCGACCCGCCGATGAGGCCGAGCCCAACGATCGCTACGCGCTCGATCGGGATCATTGCGCCTCTTCCTGCGCGCGGCGCGCGAGACCGACGACGTGCCAGAACACCTCGCGCACCGCTTCAACCGGCAAGTCGTGCTCACGCGCCGTCGTCACCGCGCGGCGAATGACCTCCGCTTCACGCTGCGGATCGAGAATTGGCAGCCCAGCCGCGCGCTTGATTGTCGCCGTCTTCCGGCCGAGCGCCACGCGTTCGGCCAGCAGCGCGATGAGCCGCCGGTCGATCTCCTCGATCTCCGTGCGGCATCGCGCGAGCTCGGCGAGCGGATCGCGGTCCGTCATACGACGGCAGCGCCGGCCAGCGCCGGCGTCTGAGGAATGAGGCGCTGCACAAACGACCTGCCGGCCGCTTCTGCGAAAGCCGGCACCCGTTGCATGAGACTGGCGAACGCCGCGAAGTCGAGCGACTGATCGCCATCAGAGAGCGCGTTCTCGGGGTTCGGGTGTACTTCGATGATCAGACCATCCGCACCCGCGGCGATCGCCGCGAAGGCCAGTGGCGCGACGAGGCCCGCCTCGCCGCCAGCGTGACTCGGATCGACGATCACGGGCAGGTGCGTCTCGCGCTGCAGCACGGGGATCGCCGAGACGTCGAGCGTGTTGCGCGTGGCGCGCTCGAAGGTGCGAATGCCGCGCTCGCAGAGGACGACCTGATGATTGCCGTGCGCCATGATGTACTCCGCCGACATCAGCAGCTCGCTGATCGTCCCCGACAGACCGCGCTTGAGCAGTACGGGGCGCTGCACGCGGCCGAGCTCGGAGAGCAGCGCGTAGTTCTGCATGTTGCGCGCGCCAACCTGCAACATGTCGGCGTGCTCGGCCACGAGATCGACGTCTCGTGTGTCCAGCACCTCGGTCACGACCGGCAGGCCGTACTCGGCCCGCGTCTCCACCAGGAGTTCGAGTGCTTCCTTGCCGAGGCCCTGGAACGAGTACGGTGAGGAGCGCGGCTTGAAGGCGCCACCGCGCAGAATCGTCGCGCCGGCCGAGCGCACGGCGACCGCGGTCTCATTGAGCATGGCCCGGTTCTCGACGGAGCAGGGACCCGCGATGACCGTGAGTTCGTTGTTGCCGATCACCGCTTCCGCACCCACGTGCACCACGGTTCGATTCACGGCAAACTCGCGCGACGCGAGCTTGTACGGCTTGAGCACTGGCACCACCGACTCCACGCCCGGGATCGAGCGTAGCGGGAGTTCCATGAGCCGAGTCTCGTCGCCGATGCAGCCGATGATGGTGCGGTGCGCGCCGCGGGAGAGATGCGTGTGTAGTCCGGCGGCTTCGATCCGCTCGCGCAGATGATCGAGCTCGTCGTCGGTGATGTCGGGTCGGGTGATGATGATCATGGTGAAGCGCTCGAGTGAGAGAGTCGGACGTGGTTGATGCACAACAAAAAGGCCCGTGGAGTTTCCACGGGCCGGCGGGTGTCGTAGGCGGGGAGCTTCAGCTCCGTTCAGTCGCGCGTACGTCTCCATCCACGGCCCGTCGAGGGATAGCCGTAGTAATAGAAGGAGACGAAGTAAGAGCGCGTGCGCGGTGCCATGACACTCACGATAGGGCAGAGGGATGGATTCGTCAAGCGCACAATCCTCTCGACGCGTGATTCCCGGTCTGACGAAGACTGTCCGCCCGGGCCATCTTTGGCCGATGCACAATCGACGCAGTTTCGCACTCGCCTGTGTTGCCGCGGTGACGCTCGCGCCGCCGGCATGCGCACAGGCCAGAGTTCGCGCCCGCGACCTTGGCGTCGCACCCGGCATCTTCACGCCTGGCGTGAACAACGCCATCACGGACGTTGCCGGCGTGAAGGTCGGACACGCGACGATCGTCAGCGGCGACTCGATCCACACGGGCGTCACCGCCATCCTGCCGCACGGCGGCAATCTCTACTTCGATCGTGTGCCGGCCGCGGTGCACGTCGGCAACGCATTCGGGAAGCTCGTCGGCTCCACGCAGGTGAAGGAGCTTGGGGAGCTGGAGACGCCGATTCTCCTCACCTGCACGCTGTGTGTCTGGCGCGCCGCCGATGCGATGGTCGCCGAACTGCTCGCGCAGCCGGGCATGGAGCGCGTGAGCTCGATCAATCCGGTGGTCGGAGAGACGAACGACGCCAACCTCAACGCGATCCGCAACCGTCCTGTGTCGGCTGGCGACGTGCGCGCTGCGCTCGCGTCGGCATCCGGAGGTCCGGTGGCGGAAGGCAGCGTTGGCGCGGGCGCCGGGACCATTGCCTTCGAGTGGAAGGGCGGCATCGGAACGTCGTCGCGCGTGCTGCCGCACAGTCTCGGTGGCTGGACGGTGGGCGTGCTGGTGCAGAGCAACTTCGGCGGCGTGCTCCAGGTGCTCGGCGCGCCCGTGGGTCGCGAGCTTGGCAAGTATTCGTTCAAGGATGCCGTCGATCGCGAGCGCGGCGACGGCTCCGTGATGATCGTCGTCGCAACCGACGCGCCGATCTCGGATCGCAACCTCGAGCGGCTGGCGGCACGCGCGATCATGGGGCTGGCTCGCACCGGTTCGAGCGCGTCCAACGGGTCGGGCGACTTCGTCATCGCTTTTTCCACTGCGAAGGAGGTTCGTCGCATGCCGGCGAATCCCGTGCGGAGTGACAGCACGCGCCGGCTGCTCGCGACCGCGGAGCTGATGAACGACGACATGTCCGCGCTCTTCGAGGGCGTCGTCGAGGCGACGGAAGAGGCGATCTACAACTCGCTGTTCATGGCCACGAGCGTGACCCAGCGCGGGCGCACGGTGGAGGCGATTCCCCTCGACCGCGTGCGGGAGGTCCTCGCGCGCTACAACGTCGGTCGCCGGTGAGTGCTCTTCCAAAGCGAGACCCACTCCAAAGCCGGAAGATCCCAAGACTAACCCAAGAGGAAACTCGGATGAGAATCGGCACATATTACAAATGGTCGATCGCGGCGTTCGCGACTCTGCTTCTCCTCTCAATTCCCGCGTTCGCGCAAGGAGGGACGGGCAGCACCACGCAGGCAAGTGCCACTCCGGCCGGTGGCCCCAAGAGTGCTCGCGCGCGCCCAGCAGAAGTGCTTCCCGGCCCGAACACGCGGTGGTCGCTCGCAGCAGTCGGTGACGCCATCATCACGCGTCGCATCGCGCAGTTCGACAATGCCGACGATTCCCGCTTTCATGAGATGGTGAACGTAATTCGCGGGGCGGACGTGGCGATGGTGAACCTCGAAATCTCGTTGTTCCGATTCAGTGAGTTCAAGGGGTGGCCGGAAGTGGAGAACGGCGGCAACTGGGAGGTGGGCCCGCCGGAGGCCGCCGTTGATCTGAAGGAAATGGGGTTCCGGCTCTTCAACCGTGCGAACAACCACACGACGGACTACGGCGTTGAAGGAATGCGGACGACCGACCGGCTCCTGGACAGCTTGCGGCTGGTGCACGCGGGGTCTGGCGAGAATCTTGGTTGGGCGAGCCGGCCGGGATACTTGGATACACCGAGGGGGCGGATCGCGTTCATCGGCCTGGCCACGACCTTCACGCCGATGTCCCGGGCGGGCGCTGTGCGGCCGGACATGCGGGGTCGGCCGGGGATGAACGCCCTGCGACTGACCACGAGCTTCGAAGCAGATTCGCAGACGTTTGCCGCGATGCGAGCGGCGGCGACCGCCTTCGGCAGTGGCGGGGGCGGGGGCGGTGGTGCTGGCCCCGGCAGTGGCACTGGGGAGGAAACGATTCGTGTGCTCGGCCAGGCGGTGCAGCGTGGCGCGCGCAACGGACGGGTCGGTACGCTAAATCCCGCGGACCAGGCGAGAATCCTGCGCGAGATTCGTAACGCGAGCCAACAAGCAGACTACGTGATTGTCACGAGTCACACGCACGAGTCCACGCCGGTGCCGCCAGCGTGGTTGTCTGCATGGATCAGGAAGTGCCTCGATGCGGGTGCCACGACGTACATCATTCAGGGGCCGCACTTGCTGCGCGGCATCGAGGTCTACAAGGGCAAACCGATCTTCTACAGCCTGGGCAACTTCGTCTTTCAAAACGAGACGATCGATCCGATGCCGTCGGACAACTACGAGACCTTCAATCTGCCCGACACGGCCCTCGCGACGCAGGTGTACGATGCACGATTCCGGAACGGTACGAGCGGCTTTCCGGCGGCCCCGGACTATTACGAGAGCGTCGTCGCGGTCCCGACCTTTCAGGGGAATCAGCTCGTGGAGTTGAAGCTCTATCCCATCGAATTGGGGCAGAAGGCACCCCGCTCGCAACGAGGCACTCCGCGCCTGGCCGATGACGCAACGGGGCGGCGGATCATCGAGCGGCTGGCGAGCATGTCAGCGCCGTTAGGCACGACGATCGTCTACCAGAACGGGATGGGTGTGTGGCGTCGCCCAGCCGCGCCGTCTTCGAGTCAGCGCTAGCGAATGGCTGCGGAGCGAGACTCGCAGTACCTTCGCCATTTCTAATCCAGCTCACCACGTCACGAGCCTTCAATATGCGTATTCGTTTCTGCCCCTTGGCTAGCGCAGTGATCCTATGGCTACCGGCGGTCGCCGCTGCCCAATCGCGCGCCGTCCCCACACCAGCCTCCGTGATCGGCTTCGAGCCGGGCGCCGATCGCAAGCTCCCGGAGTGGCAGCAGGTCGTCGGCTACTTCAAGGCGCTCGACGCCGCGTCGTCGCGCGTCCAGCTTCGCGTCCTCGGGAAGACGACGCTCGGCCGGCCCTTCATCGCGGTCTTCATCTCCGACTCGGCCACGCTCGCCAATCTGCCAAAGGTTCACGACGCGCAGCGAAAGCTCGCCGATCCACGCCTCGCGACGGCGCAGGAGCGCGCGGCACTCGAGCGCGATGGCAAGGTGGTCGTGCTCGTGACGTCGAGCGTCCACTCGACTGAGGTCGGCGGCATTCTCACGCCGCTCTCTCTCGCATACCGGCTCGCGACATCGGAAGACGAAGAAGCGAGATCGATCCGCAGGAATACCGTCGTCATCATGGTGCCGTCGCTGAATCCCGATGGCGTGGACATCGTCGGCAACTGGTATCGCAGCTCGCTCGGCACGGCGTGGGAGGGCAGTCAGCCGCCAAGGCTCTATCACTACTACACCGGCCACGACAACAACCGCGACTGGTATGCGTTCACGCAGGTCGAGACGCAGATGGTCATCGACTCGCTCTACAGCCAGTGGCATCCGCAGATCGTCAACGACATTCACCAGCAGGGCGCGAACGGAACGCGCATCTTCATTCCACCCTACATGGATCCCATCGAGCCCAACATCGATCCGATCCTCGCGGCCGGCGTCGCGCAAATGGGCAAGTCGATGACCTGGCGTCTCACCATGCAGGGGCTCGTCGGCGTCGCGAACAACACGTCGTACGACGCGTGGACTCCGGCTCGCGCATATCAGCACTACCACGGCGCCATTCGCATTCTCACCGAGACGGCGAGCGCGTCGCTCGCCTCGCCGATCACCGTTCCGTTCGAGTCGCTGCGCGCCGGCTACAACGTCGATCCCAAGGTGACGGGCGTCGATTTCCTCACGCGCTGGCAGGGTGGGGTGTGGACGGTCGGCGACATCGTGAAGTATCAGATGGCGGCATCGTGGGCGCTGCTCGCACAGGCGGCCGATGATCGCGCGCTCTGGCTCTCGAGCTATAGCGCGGTGGAGCGGCATTCGGTGCAGGGCAAGGGCGCGATCGGACGCGGTGACTGGCCGGCAACGCTCGTGATCCCGGCGCAGCCCGCGCGCGACACGGCGGTGAACTTCGCCCTGCGCATCCTGCAGCGCGGTCAGGTCGAGATTCGCCGCACGTCGGCGCCGTTCACGGCGAGCGGCCGCACCTTTCCCGCCGGCAGCTACCTGATCTCCACGGCGCAGCCGTACGGTGGATTCGCGAAGACCCTCCTCGAGAATCAGCACTATCCCGATCTGCACGAATATCCGGGCGGTCCGCCGAAGCGCCCGTACGACGTCGTCGCACACACGCTGCCGCTGCTCTTCGGATTCGACGTCGCGTTCCTCCCCGATCCGGTCACCGTCGAAGCCACACCGCTCGCTCCCGTTCAAGCGACGCCCTGGGTCGCGAATGGTCTGTCGAACAGCAAGGCGCGCCGCATCGCGATCTTTGCAAACTCGTCACCGTCGATGGACGAAGGCTGGACGCGCTGGGTCTTCGACCAGTACAAGATTCCCTTCACGACCATCTCGGCCAGGGACATCCGTGCCGGCAACCTTGGCGCGCGATTCGATGCGATCATCATTCCCGATCAGCAGACGCGTGCCATCGCCGGTGGGCCGAACGGTGCGTATCCCGATTCGCTCAAGGGCGGCGTCGGTGCGCCGGGTGCCGCGGCGCTCGGCGCATTCGTCGATGAGGGCGGCACTGTGGTCGCGTTCAATGAAGCGAGCAACTACGCGATCGAAGCGCTCGCGCTTCCGGTGAAGAACGAGCTTGCGGGTGTTCGCTCGAACGACTTCTACGCGCCGGGCTCGATTTTGCGCGTCGTGCTCGACCGTTCCAATCCGCTCACCGCGGGCTACACCGCGCCGGAGCAGGCGGTGTGGTTCGAGGGCTCACCTGCCTTCACCGTCACGGACTCGACGCGCGCGTCCGTGGTCGCACGCTACCCCGCCGCGAGCGTCGATCCGCTGATGTCAGGCTGGCTGCTCGGCGCACCGAAGCTGGCGGGCAACGCAGCGATGGTGGACGTGAAGCGAGGGAAGGGGCACGTCGTACTGTTCGGTTTCCGGCCGCAGTACCGTGGGCAGACGATGGCGACGTATCCGTTGCTGTGGAATGCGCTGCTCGGACGGCCCGTTCCCTAAGCGCGACGACGTGCACCAAGTATCCCGTACGTTGCGCGTCACCGCTCCCGCGTCCAGAGCAGGAGCATTCCGCAGCCGGCGTCGGTGGCGTTGTACTCCGCCGGGCCGGTACCGCGGGGACCAGCTTTGCGAGCCGAGCAACGTCGAGACTCCACCGGATCGCCATGATGTCCGCTGTGGGATCGATCGTCACGAGCGTGTCCGAGAAGGGCGCGCGCAAATGACTCGCGGTGAGCAGGATCGCGCGGCCACGCGGGACACCGCACAGGGAGAAGCGGCCGAGGTCGTCGACGTTGACCGACTGCGTGTCCTGCCTGGCATAGAACAATGTCGACGTCGCACTCACGTGCCACCACGACGCTGAAACGTGCACGTCGCGCGGCATTGGCGTCGAGGCGACGCCATCGACGATTCTGCCGACGAGCGTCGCCGTGTTGAATGACGCTTCGGTCCTACCGCAGAACTGCCTCAGCGATGCAGCTCGCGCGGGGAGTTCCAGGTGCAGATCCACCGCCTGTCCGGACGCGATCTCGACGTCACGCTTCTCTGAGCGCTCGTGCGCGAAGTCGACGAACGTCGTGTCGGCAACGTGGACAGCGTACCGCCCCGGCAGAACCGGGAACAGCGTGAAGCGGCCGGCGCTGTCCGTGAGAGCGGAATCGACGGTGCCTTCCAGGCTGACGATCGTTCCGGGAAGCGGCGTCGGCGATCCGGCTTCGGTTACGATTCCCGTGAGTGGCTTCAGCGGACTCTCATAGCGAAGACCATCCGGCCAGGCCGCGGTCAACACCACGCCGCCCGACTCGCTCATTTGCACGATGCGTGGCTGATCCGGGACCGCGATCGCCCGAAATTCCGCTCCGCGAGCTACACGCCCGCTCGGCGCCTGTGCAGGCGACCGCTGCTGCGCGAAGATCGGAAGACGCACCTTCCATTCGTCGATGAAGACGACGCCGTTCGCCATTGCGCGGAAGTGGAGAACGCCCTGCGCGGAGTCGCTCGCCATGACCATGTTCGGCCCGGTGTAGCGAAACTCCAGCGAGCGAAGGGCGGGGACGCCGGACTCGAGCCAGAGCGTTCCGCGCACATCCACGAGCGTGTCGCGTCCGCGCGCCGGCTCGAACGCGAGACCGATGGCTCCAGGATGATTGCGGTCCGATGTCCGCACGCTGAAGCAGTGCGTTGCGGCGAAGCTCTCGTCGAGCAACACGTCGGCGTCGGGGGCCTTGAATCGCTGGACATCACCCTCCATCTCCAGGTAGCCGTGTTCTGCGAGCAGTCGCGGTGTATCTGGAGAAACGAACGGACGAGTTGTGCTGCCAGTCATGGCTCGCGTGGTCTGCCGGATTACTCGTCCGGGTTTGAGGTCCGTCACGCGGTCATAGCTCACGAGCATCGCACGCGCCGGTTGTGTCTCACGCGCGACGATGGTCGCCAACAAACCCGCGCGCGCCTGTTCCGACAGCGAGAGAGCGCCGGTTCGATCACGATCCGCCGAGCACAGTCTGTCATCACTGACGGTGACGGCCGACAGCAGCGTGGGCACCTTCGTCATCCATATATCTACAGGCTGACTCCCTTCGCGCCGAGCGGGCAACGAAATGTCTCGAGGCTGAAACCCGATGCGCACGACGCGGAGTCGCGTCGCAATCGTCGGCAATACCATCGAGTACCGCCCCGCTACATCCGAGATCGTGCGTCCGAGCGACTGCCGCAGAGAATCGAGCACGGTGACGACGGCTCCAGCGAGTGGAGCCGTCGTCCCCGTGTCGCGAACGACGCCGGACACGCGCATCGTCTGCGCTCGCGCCGACGAATGAGCAAGCGCGCACAGAGCGCTCAGTGCAACGACGCGAAGCGCGAGCCGCCGGAGTGTCATCGCACGGACTTCATTAGGTATCGATCAACCCTGTCGTCGGAGAGACGAACGACGCCACCCTCTGAAGTCTCCATCATTGTGTGCGGGATGGCCGCTGGCGCTCAGCGTCCGCTCGCGATGGATAGTCCGAGGGAGTGGAATTTCAATCGTGGCCAGTGGAGTATGCGGTGGCCCCATGTCGTACGCAACGCGGCGAGAGGAGCTGAACGACAGCGGAGAGTGGCGGAAGCGGTGGCTCCGGCACACATTGGACGCCATCGAGGAGGATGTTCATGCGCACATTTCGCTGGCTGACCATCATTGCCGCTGTTCCCGCCGCACTCTTCGCGCAAGCGCCGTCGGCAGCGACTCTCGAGGCGACGATCCGCGCTCGTCTCGACTCACTGCCGGCGCACGCGACTTTCTACGCGAAGCAGATCTCCACCGGACGCGAGGTTGCCATTCGCGCCGACGAGCCGATGAACACGGCGAGCGTCATCAAGATCGCAGTGATGGTCCTTGCCTATCGCGATGCCGATGCCGGACGGTTGAACCTCGACGAGCGATACACCATCCGCCCGGAAGACGCGCGCCGCGGCACGGGACTGTTGCAGACGTTCGCGATGGGTCTGCAACCCACGGTGCGCGACCTGATCACCGAAATGATCATCACGAGCGACAACACCGCCACCGACGTCATGATCGGCAAGGTGGGCCTGCCGCGCGTCAATCGCATGCTCGACTCGCTCGGCTATCGCGAAACGCGGCTCCGCATGACCGTGGGACAGACATTCCGCGCGGTGTGGGAAGCGCTCGACCCGAAGTACGCATCGCTCACCGATCGCGAGGTGTTCGAGCGCGGCTCGCCCAACGACAGTGGCGCGGCGCGGCGAAACACGGCGTTCGTGCTCGACTCGACGAAATGGCTCGGCCGCACCACGGCGCGGGAAATTTCACGCTTGCTGGAGCAGCTCGAGCGCGGCCAGCTCGCGACGGCGCAGTCCACCGCCGAGATGCGGCGCATCCTGCGGCAACAGCTCTACACGTCGCGCCTGCCGCAGCGAGTGCGCTTTCGCGTCGGCATGGGGCACAAGACCGGCGACTGGCCGCCGCTGCTCGGGAATGACGTGGGGATCATGTACGCGCCGCCGCCGAGCGGGCCGATCGTGATGGCGGTGTTCACGAATGGAAATACCGGAAACTTTTTCGATCTCGAGGCAACGGAGGGGAGAGTGGCGGAAGACGTGTTGAATGCGTGGGGGAAGTAGACATGCGTCCCTTCACCAGGATTGTGCTCGGCGCTGTCGCGATCACGTCGGTTGCGTGCGCGGGAAGGCAGCCTACCCCGTCGCCGTCGCCGGCCGTCGCGACGCTCGCGCAGGTGTACTTCTGGCGCGCGCGGCCCGCCAAGCTCGAGGAATACACTACGTACGTTCGCGATCACGCGGAACCGATCGATCACGAGGCGCAACGTGCCGGAGCATTCATATCCGTCACGACCTACCTGGCGAACGACAGCACGCTCGCGTGGACACACATGCGTGTTTTCCTGTTGCGTGATTCGACACAATTGCGCGGCTTGAGCGATGCACTGACCGCCGCCGGGGCGCGTATGCAGCCGGATTCCGTCACACGCCGACAACAGGGCGAATATTCCGCCACGCTGCGCGACCGCGTCGGCGCCACCGTCGTGCAAATCGTGCGCTGACCTGCAATCCGGTGTAACTCATGACGACATGCTTCTCTCACGCTCGTTGCTAGCCAGCAGGGCGAGTCCAAGACTGTGCCCGGTGAGACGATTGCCCATCGGTTGTAGCTCCCATGTCACGTTAGTTGTCGTCCGGTATACGATTGGCGCCGAGTCTCGTCGTTTTCTTGTCGCTCTTCTTGGGAGGAACGCTCCAATCGTGCTTGACGCCCTTCTTCGCACTCTTAGGCTTGCCTCCCGCGCGCGTGCTGGAGCTCTTGCGCCGACCCGATTTGCCGCCTTTCACCGCGTTGCTCCTCGTGAGGAAGATGACCGCCCCAACATTCTAGTGGACCGTAATTGAAATCGTGTTGGCGGATTGGATGTTGTCTTCACCGCGGAGGGCGTGGAGGCGCGCAGAGGAGCGATGTCATGCACCGCTGGTGCGCCGTCTCGCGTGCGCGGCGCGCTCCGTCGACGAGCGCGCGCGACACCGCCTCTTGGAGCGGCGCGAGGTTGGGAAAGTAGCCGCGCGCGTCTGGGCCCATGTTCTGGCGGTTCGTGAGCAGGACCACAGAGAGCCCATACCGAGGCACGCCGAGGACGTAGGTGCCGGTGAAACCGGTGTGCATGAAGCTCCCTTCCGGCAGATCTCGTGGGCGCATCCAGCCGAGATAGTTGTCGTACTGGTCACGCGTGAGAAACTGCTCGACGACCTCGGGACGGAGGTACCGGTGTCCTCCCAGCATGCCATGGGAGTCCAGCAAGTCCACGAGGACGCGGAGCTCGCCCGCGGTGGAAAAGAGGCCGGCGTGGCCCGCCACGCCGCCATTCGCGTACCAGGCATTCCCATCGTCCACCCCGCCGCGTAGCACGTCGTGCCGCCACCCGTTCCATGCAGCGGGGTCGCCGAGGTAGCGGTAGCCGAAGGTCGAGTCGTACACCATGTGCCGTTCGTAGACGTTCCCCGTCTCCGTGGCGGCGAAGTCGGTGAAGCCGCGGGCCTTCGGCTCGAAGAGCGTGGAGCGCAGGCCGAGCGGCCGATATAGCTCCCGCTCGACGAATGCGTCCAGCCGCTGGCCGCTGACCCGCTCCACGATCACGCCGAGCAGCATGAACCCGAGGTCGCTGTAGTGCCGGCCCGCACCCACGCCGAACCCGAGGGGCATGTCGCGGATGAGGGCGTATGTCTGGGCCGTGTTGGATGCGTGGTAGTACAGGGGCTGCCACTGCACGAGTCCGGCGGAGTGGGTGAGCAGGTGCCGGACCGTGATGCTGTCGAGGTGCGGCCCTCGGAAATCGGGGAGGTAGCGCGACACCGGGGCGTCCACGTCGACCTGCCCACGATCCACGAGCAGCATGATGGCGTTCGTAGTCGCCATCACCTTGGTCACGGACGCGAGGTCGAACAGCGTGGACGTTCGCATCGGAGGGGGCGAGACGAGGCGCTGCCCCGCGGAATCGAAGAGCTGGGCGTAGCCGAATGCTCGCTCGTGCAGCAGCACCCCGTCCATGGCGACGACGAACACCGCGCCGGGAAATTGCGTGCCGACCGCGGCCGCGATCAGGGAATCGGCGCGGGCGAGACCGCCCGTCAGTCCCGCGAGACTAGCCGCGGGTACGCCGGCGCGGGCACTGGGACGGGCGCACCCGACGACGGAGACGAGAAGGAGCACACCGATCGCGAATGTTTTCACGTATACGGGGTGGTCGTCGTGAATTGATTGATTAGGAGCGAACGGGTGAGCAGGAGAGCTTGCACTCTCTCCCGCTCGCCCGTTCGATCCGGAGTGCGCCGCGACGGAAAATCCCGCGCCGCGCTCCCCGTGCGTGCGACTGCCCTGCCAGTCAGGGGGCGCGGTCGGTGCACCCGTGGAAGTTCGGGTTGTTCAACTCGTCGCCCGGAACCGGGATGTTGTAGTCGGTGCCGTACTTCGCTGCCGTCTTGAACCACACGCCCCCCTCCCCGGGGAAGACGGCGGTGACTGGGAGCTTATAGGTGCGCACCATGCGACGCAGATCACCCAGGCGCTGGCCGCGGCCGAAGGTCCAGAAGGCACGCTCTCGGAACATCAGCTTGAGTCGCGCGTTCGGGTCGGGGGTGGTTCCCGGGTCGGTCAGGAGCTTCATGCCGCTGATCTTGAGCGTCGCGTCGGTCGTCGGGCCGGTGCGCAGGTCGTTCAGGATCTGCAGCCATCCCGTCATGTCACCGGCGGCGAGCTTCGCCTCGGCCTCGATGAGTCGCGCGTCGATCCCGTTGGTCACGGGAACCGCCGCGTCACGCACCTGCCAGATGAGCTGTGCCTGGAAAGGGGTGACGCCGTCGATGCCCGTCGCCGCCGTGGCGGACGTGGGCACACGGGGATCCTTGGCGGACACGAAGGGCAGTCCATTCGGGATCGTACCCGTGGCGTCTACCGAGTCCTGCACGGAGTAGCGCTTCAGGCTGTTGGCGATCGTCCAGATGTAGTTGTCTTCCTTGACCGGTGTGAAGGTCATGTCGTAGCTGAAGCTGGTCGGCACGCCGGCGACCGCCGCGGCGGCCTCGCCGATCTTCCCGAGTCCCAGCAGCGCCCGTGCCTTCCCAATTTTCGCAGAGTTGATGACCGTCGCGTCGCCGCCGGCATTGGCGAGCGCCGAGTCGAACGAGGCGCTCGCCATGGTGAAGGCTTCGGCACCGCTGATCGGATTGCCGACTGTCGGCGTCGCGCCGCTCAGGTCGGCGAAAGGGATGCCGTTGCAGAAGTCCGCCGCCGCCTGCATCTCGGCAAACCCCTTCACGAAGAACATCTGACCGACACTGGAGACCGCCGTGGGCCTGTACTGTCGGAGGGCGCCGATTGCCTGATACGATGCGACGCGGGCCCGGCTGATGCTGCGGAAAGCGGCCGCGACGAAGCTGTTCGCCGCGTCGATCGTGCGCGAGTCTGCCTGATCGCGCTGGATGAAGGTGTCCGACGACCGCCACTCGTCAACCATGAGGCCGCCGTAGAGCCAGCTGCTTTCGTCTCCAGCCGTCATGAAGGCGAGACGGCCGATGGCTCCGACGCGCAACCCCTCGGCGCCGTCGGATGAGTTGAGGTCGATCGGCGCGAGAATGTCCGGGTGCTGGACCTGAAGCAGCGTATCGCGGCATCCCACGGCTGACGCTCCAAGGACGAGACAGCAGACTGCGGCAGCGCAGCGAAGTATGCGGGTGGATGGCATCATCGAATGAGAGTCTCGAGTCCGTAAGGTGGGCATGTCAGAAACCCACGTTGAGTCGGAACGTGAAATAGGTTGGTGGCGGCATCGTCTGAAAATCGCTCGGCGCCGTATCAGTCGCGCCCGCCGACGCATTACTCTCGGGATCGACGCCGGTGTAGTGAGTCCACACGTGCACGTTACGCACAGCGACGTTGAGAGATGCGTTCTGACTGCCGGCGAGGTGCGACGTGACGGCCTGCGGCAGCGCGAAGCTCATCGACAACTCGCGGAAGCGCAGGAAGGAGTCATCCTCGAAGAATCCGTAGTACGTGTGAGACGGGTCTTCACGAACGGCGACGGCACGCGCCTGAATCCAGAGCGGTGCGGTGATGTCGGAGGCGCCGCGACAGTTGTTGCGGCCCGAGCAGCGAATGCGCTCGGTGCTGTTCAGGAGCTTGAATCCGCCCTTGTAGTCGAATAGCGCGTTGATGTGCAGCTTGCGGGAGAACAGGTCGAAGCCGTTGGCGAGGGACACCTCGTAGCGCGGCGTCGAAGAGCCGATGAAGACAGCCGAGTCGGCGACATGGATCTCGTTGAGTGTGATGATCCCGTCGTGGTTGGTGTCGTCGTACGTGTAGGGCCGCTGCCACCAGCCGAAGAGCGGGTAGCCCGGCATCTCGCGAATCGTCGTGCCGACGATCGGCGGGATCGGGCGG
>Ga0209014_10000507_pt1 | contig 22781 bp, 17 predicted proteins | sample BarGraNGADG00212_FD_184491 | JGI IMG/M metagenome (GOLD analysis project Ga0209014, IMG submission 184491) | Arctic peat soil microbial communities from Barrow, Alaska - Barrow Graham LP Ref core NGADG0002-212 (SPAdes) (version 2) | ecosystem: Environmental > Terrestrial > Soil > Wetlands >...
TGCAGACCCTGCTCGCCTACGGTCTTGGCGCGGGGGTGGACACCCGATGGCTCGTGCTCGACGGTGACCCAGCGTTCTTCGCGATCACCAAGCGGATTCACAACGCGTTCCACGGCTCTGTGGACGGCGGATCCGGATTCGACGCCTCCGAGCACGAGCACTACGAGCGGGTGCTCGATGAGAATCTGAGCACTCTGACGAGGCTGGTCCGGCCGGGCGACATCGTGCTTCTGCACGACCCGCAGACCGCAGGGGTCATCGAGGGGATCCGCGAAACCAGAGCCAACGTCATATGGCGCAGTCACATCGGTCGCGACGACCCCAACCCCACCACCGAGCGAGGTTGGGACTTCCTGCGCGGCTACCTCGAGAACGCGGACGCCTTCGTCTTCTCACGGCAACGTTACGTCCCACACTGGGTACCGCCCGATCGCGTGCGGGTGATCGCGCCGTCGATCGATCCGTTCTCTGCGAAGAACCGCGAGCTCGACGACCTCGAAGTCAGTCATGTGCTGCACAGGGTCGGGCTGATCGCCGGTGGCGACGGCAGCGAGGCGGTCGACTTCACCCGACGTGACGGCACCGCCGGCGTGGTGCGCCGACATACGGACCTGCTGTGGGGCTCAGAGCCACCTCCCGCCGATGCGCCACTGGTCGTCCAGGTGAGTCGATGGGACAGGCGCAAGGACATGACCGGCGTGCTGTCGGCCTTCGCCGCTCACGTCGGGCCCGCCACGCAGGACGTGCATCTGATGCTCGTGGGCCCAGACGCATCCGCGGTTGCCGACGACCCGGAGGGCGCCGACGTTCTCGCCGCCTGCCGCGCCGCGTGGGTGCGGCTGCCCGATGCGGTGCGTAAGCGGTGCCATCTCGCGTGCATCCCGATGGATGACGTCGACGAGAACGCCATCATCGTCAACGCGCTGCAGCGACACGCCACCGTGGTTGTCCAGAAGAGCCTGGTGGAGGGCTTCGGCCTCACCGTGACCGAGGCCTTGTGGAAGAGCCGTCCGGTGCTGGCGAGTGCCGTGGGCGGCATACAGGACCAGATAGTCGACGGCGCAGGAGGCCTGCTGCTGCCCGACCCGAGCGACCTCGGCGGTTTCGCGCAGCGTCTGCAGCTGCTGCTCGACGACCTCGCGACGGGCGAGCGGATGGGGTGGAGGGGCCATGAGCGGGTCAGGGACGAGTTCCTCGGCGACCGACACCCGATCCAGTATGTCGACGTGTTTGGTGACCTGATCGGCCAGTGACCCATCACCGAGGCTGCGTCTAGACCGCCACGACGCAGTCTCGACCGGCACGCTTCGCCTGGTACAGTGCGGCGTCGGCTGCCGCGACGGCTCCTCGGGCCGGGCCCGGGCGGCCCACGCCGACCGAGACCGTGACCTTGAGCCCTGGAGCGACCTTCTCCCACGGGGCGTTGCGCACGGCATCGTGCAGTCGCGTTGCGACCCCTTCGGCTGCCTCATCCCCTCCGAACACCAAGATCAGGAACTCGTCGCCGCCGTATCGCACCGGCACGTCGTCTGACCGGCAGTGTGTGCGCAGGATGACGGCCATCCGCCGCAGAACCTCGTCCCCGACGCTGTGCGAGTAGTGGTCGTTGACATTCTTGAACTCGTCGACGTCGACGAACACGACGGACAGGGAGTCATCCGCCCTGTCGATGGCACTGGTCATCATCTGCCGGTTCCCCAGGCCTGTGAGCGGGTCGAGCAGAGCCGCCTGGCCGATCCGGCTTGTCTCCGCGGTGAGAGCGCGCACCTGGTTGCGCGACTGGAGCGAGGTGAATCGGCCGTCGCGCTCGACCCACACCCGCGCGAGACCCTCCCGGGCGAGACGCTTCCACAGGTCGACGGCCGGATGTGGGCCGTGTTCGGCCTGCTCCAGCTCGGCCAGAGCCTCCATCGCGGCGGCGGCCCAGATGTCGCGACCGGCCCGGTTGGCGTTGGTCATTGCGCTACGCAAGTACCGGCGCGCCTCGTCGTAGTCGCCGGACTCCACGGCCGCTTGACCCAGGACGAAGTGGGCGAGGTGGGTCTCGACAAGCTCGTGTCGCAGCCGGAAGCGCGGAATCGCGGCGTTGACCCGAGCGGCGGCAAGCTGAGCGTGCCCGAGACGGCTCATCGCGTACGCCTCGATGACCTCAGCGCGAGCCGTCATCTGGGAGTTGCCCGCAAGGTGAGCGATCCTGCCCATCATCAACGCCTGTTCGGCGCATCTGACCAGATGCGGCCCCGCTTCCCTGGCCTGGCCGACGGCGAGCAGCGTCGTGGCCCAGAAAGCGTTCATCAGGGCCCGCTCCTGCGTCACCTGGACGTCAACGTCGGCATCGTCGCCGAGCTGGATGCCGTCCAGAAGCTCGTCGGCCTGCTCGAAGAGGTACACCGCACGCAAGGCCACCGCCACCGCGGTGCTTGCTGAGAGGTGGCTGTAGCGGCCGGGCTTCGTGTTCGCGACGAGCCACGTCCCTTCGGCGAGCGCATCCATCGCCCGGCCGACCTCCTCGGCACTGGTCGAGGACTCAGCCAGCAGGGCCAGAGCCTTGGCCCGCCACATGGGGTCGGGGTCGTCCTCCACGTCGATGAGAAGGTCCAGCGCCACGGTCACCGCTTCGTGGTGGCGGCCCACCTCCTGCAGGGTGATTCCCTCGACGTAGCGCAGGAACTGGGTGCTGGTCCTGTCACCCGCACCGACGGTCACGAGCAGACCCTCGCGGCACCTGAGCACCGCCCGTTCAGAGAACCCGTGGATGTAGAGCTGGTGGGCGTTGACAACGAGGGTGTGGAATGGCCCGAACTCGCTCATTCGAACGAGCGAAGTGCTGATCGGCTCCACCATCGACTGCCCTATCTCGAGTTCCGGTGCGGCGAATCCAGCGCACGGTATGGCGACCATCGGCCGACGCTCGCAACAAGGGGCGTGTTGTTCGCACGTTATCACCCGGATGGTGTCCAGGTATGAGCTTTGTCGGTGGAGTCGCCTAGGTTTCAGTCTCATCGGGAGTGCGGGTTCTGCACCTTGGCGAAGGCCGGTCACTCTCGGCGCTATTTCAGGTAGCCTCCTGCACGAATGTCCAAGCACTCGACGGATAACGGATGGTGATGAACGAGATGGATGGTCTCGAGGCGGCACTTGCGGCGACAGAAGGGCGGGTTGATGTCGCACTCAAGGCCGCTGCGGCCGTCACACGCGAGCTGAAGAAGGCCAAGGCCGGCGCTGAGCGTGGACAGCTCCGTGACCTGCGACGCGCGCTGAGCGCAGCTGCCGTTCTCGCTGGGGATGCCGCCCGAGCTGCAGAGGACGCAGGCACGTCCTTCGGCTTTGACGAGCAGGAGCACCTCGTGTCCGGCTCCTTCGCCCAGGAGCTACTCAATGCCGCGGCCGCACAGAATGTCGCGATGTTCGAAGCAGATGAGAGGCTGCTGTGCTACCCGTCGCTGATCAAGGTGATTCCAGCGGACGCAGCCGTCGAGATCGACAGACGCCGGGAGAAACGACTGCGCCCGTCTGTGCTTGTGGGACTTCTCGCCGCGACGCAAGCACGGCCACCGCGGTTCCGGCCTGAGCCGTTCCTTGAGAGCCTGGAGCGCGGGTACGACCTGGTCAGGTCTCGGGGGCAGCAACGAGACGGCGCGGTCGTGCGCCTGGTCGACGTGTGGGGTGTGTTGACCTTGTTGCCCGGCCAACAACGCGACTACACGCGCGCCGAGTTCGCTCGCGACCTGTACCTGCTCGACTCCAGCGCCGTCGCGACAGCGAAGTCCGGTCGGGGGCTGCGTTGGCATGCCAGCTCGGGAACGCGGGGCTCAGGCACCCTGGCGACTGTTGCCCAGACGGGGCAGCAGCAGCTTTATTGGGGCATCTCCTTCACGGAGCGCTCATGACGGTCCGGGTCGGGCCCCCGGCAGCGGTGCTTGGGGGTGGGTCGATGAGCTCGGGCTCCTACGCGGACTTTCTGGGGAAGGAGTACCTGTCCTCCTACCTGTCGGCTGGCGGCGGCTCGGTGAAGCTCGTCGTGACCGGGGACGCCGATGTCGCCGACCGCTTTGAGCGGTCCCTCCGCGAGGTTGCCGACCGCCAGGACTGCATGATGGTTCATCTGTCCGCCGAGACAACCAAGTCACACATGATCGACCAGGTGTTCTTCGCAGTGGCTCGACAGATCGACTGGGACATGGTCGCGGTGGCGATCGTGGGCGCCGCGTACGACAGCATCGCCATCCCCGCGGCCCCCGGTCGCCTCAGTGTGGCCGAGGTGGCTGCCGACCACGATCTGGATCCGCGCGAGCTCTACCGCAGCGTTCGGCGACAGCTTGAGCACAGCTTGCTCACCGACACCACTCTGCCCCGCGAGCTTCGCCGGGCCCTCCTTCGACTGGCTCAGTCGCACCTGGGCAGCGGCGACGTCCACCCCGGCGAGGCCCGGGTCGTTCGAGACTGGCTCACGGGCGAACCCGTCGGGCTGCGTGAGCTGCGCGACGCGATGATCTATGCGCGGATCGGTCGCCACAATGCCCGGACGATGCTCACCTCGGTCGGGCGCCTCCTGCTGCGCGCCGGCCACGGCGGACTGGTCGTGCACATCGACCTCACACGTCTGGCAGAGGCGCGACGCCCGCCTTTGCCCGAACGCACCGGCATCTACTACAGCAGGGCCGCAGTTCTGGACACGTACGAGCTGCTGCGCCAGTTGATCGACGCGACAGACGACCTGGCCGGGATGCTCGTCGTGGCGGTGGTGCCACCCGACCTGGTCAGCGATGAGAAACGTGGGCTGCCCTCCTATGCTGCTCTTCAGCTCAGGGTTGCCGACGAGGTGCGGGATCGGCGCCGGACCAACCCGTTCGCGTCCCTGATCCGTCTCGATGTCCGGCTGGAGGCCGTGCGGTGAACACCGAACACCAGTGGGACGAGGACCGCCTGGCACAGAGACGCGCGGTCGAGGCCTTGCGCAGTGGAGTGCCCAACGGGGACTCGGTCATCGCCCTGGGCTCAGGCCAGAGCGACATCGAGGACCGGTTCACCGGACTGCTCGAGGACGTCGGTGGCCCCCGGAACGGTCGATCCGGTCGCGCCTCGATGCTGCTCGGTGCCGGGTTCGGGGCGGGCAAGAGCCACCTGCTGACCCACCTGGGCCACCTCGCCACATCCGCCGGCTTCGTCGTCAGCACCGTGGTGATCAGCAAGGAGACCCCGTTGCACGACCCTGCGAAAGTTCTGCGGGCCGCAATGGAGTCCGCAGTCGCCCCTGACGGCGGCCGCGACGTCGTCGCTGACGCTGCGGCGGCCCTGGACACAGACGGCCCCGGCCATGCCGAGCTGCTGCGCTGGCTGAGAGGACCCGGCCGTGACATGAACGAGCGGTTCGACGCGACACTCCTGCTGCATCAGAGGCTCGGCAGCGACGCGCCCGGCGCCGACGAGGAGTTCCTTGACACCATCGTCCGATTCTGGTCCGGTGACCCGCTGCTGATGCCGGACCTGCGTCGTCAGCTCAAGGCCGTCGGCGAGGCCAAGAGCTTCACGTTCTCGCCCGTGAGGGTCCGGGATCTTGCCCGCCAACGGCTGCGGTTCCTCCCTCGGCTCTTCCGTGCGGGGGGACACGCCGGCTGGGTAGTGCTTTTCGACGAGATCGAGCTGATCGGCCGCTATTCGCTGCTGCAGCGGGGCCGGTCCTACGCCGAGCTGGCCCGCTGGCTTGATGGGGACCCCGCTGACGATGGCGAGCCCCTGGTTGCTGTCGCAGCGATAACAGACGACTTCGAGGCAGCGGTCCTGACCGGCAAGAACGACCGCGAGGTCCTGCCCGGACGTCTGCGTGACAAGCAGACTGCGGAGTATGCCGAGGTGGCCGCCCTCGCAGAAGAGGGGATGCGGCACATCGAACGAGACCTCCTCCCCCTGGCGCCACCTGACGAGGCAGAGCTGGACCGCGCGTACCGCACCCTTCGACAGCTCCACGGGAGCGCATTCGGTTGGCAGCCGCCGGACGTCGCGGGTCTCGAGCAGCTGGGTGCAACGAGGATGCGCCAGTACGTTCGAGCCTGGATCAACGAATGGGATCTCGTTCGTCTTGATCCCGACTATCGACCCATCACGGACGTGGTCGACATACCCGGCGACTACCGTGAGGTCGCCGAGCTGGACGACGAAACCTCCTGAGCAAGGCAGCCCGATATCCGGGACCTCTTGGCAGGACGGGACAATCAACGCACCGCGCCGGGCGGCATCGCCTTGGCTTTCGGGCCGCGGCATACGCCCGGAGGACCTGGCCTGCGATCCGCTACTGTGGGAGGCGAACCACCCACACGCGTGATCCAGGGAAAGCCGGTCCGAATCCGGCGCTGACCCGCAACCGTAGGCCGCCTCCCCAGGCGGCGAGCCGGAACACCTGGTGATCGCGAGCGGCTCCTTCGTACCGTCGAGGTCTACGGGGCGGAGCCCGGATCGCCAAGGTCCGAGCACGCCCTCGTCCGCGCAGTCGCGCGGCGCGAGGGCGTTCTTGTGCCAGGGAGCCGGGTCCGTCGCGGACCGCACTCCCGAGAGGCACTAATGTCCCCCGAGCTCTCCCCAAGGACCAGGATCGGTGTCGTCAGCGCGCTGGCCCTGGCCATCGCGCTGGCCTCTGCCGGTTGCGGCGCGTCATCCAGCCCTTCCAGCTCGCCCAGCACACCCATCGCGACCACCTCAACCAGCAGCCCGGCCGCTCAGCGTGCAGCCGCCTACGTCGCCAAGAATCTCAAGGACGGCGACCATGTCGAGGGCAAGTTCGGCGCGGACCTCGGTCAGACCTCGGACGTGGCGCTGGGCCTTGCCGCGACGGGTGGCCAGCCGGCCACGCTCGCCAAGGTGCTGACCTACCTGGATACCCATGGCGCCGCATATATGCATGGCGACCCAAGCACCGGCGAGAAGGTTGGCGCCCACTACGTGGGATCGACCGGCAAGCTCGCACTCGTGGCGCAGGTGACAGGCAAGAACCCGTCTTCCTTCGGCGGTTTCGACCTGATCAGCGAGCTGCGCAAGCTGATGGCAAAGGACGGCCGATTCAGCGACGACAGCAAGTTCGGCGACTACTCCAACCCTCTGGGCCAGGCTTTCGACATCCTCGCACTCAAGCGCGGCGCGTCCGAAGGCGCTCCGCAGGTGAGCGTCGACTACCTGCTCACCGCCCAGTGCGCTGACGGTGGGTTCGCGGAGACATACCCCAAGGCTGGAGCGACATGTATCGCCAGCCCGGACGCCACGGGGCTCGCGCTTCAGGCGCTGGTCGCGACCGGAGCTGCCTGTCCTGCCGTGAAGGCCCTTTCCTGGTTGAACGCGCACCAGCAGGCGGACGGCTCCTTCGTCAGCAACGCCGATCCCTCCAAGCCGGCCACCGGCAACGTGAACAGCACGGCATACGCCGCCATCGGGCTGAACTCAGCCGGCAAGAGCACGCCCAAAATCGTCAGCTATCTGTCGTCGGTCCAGAACGCGGATGGCGGCCTGGCCATCAGCCCGGGCGGCGCGGACAAGAAGAGCAACGTCTTCGCGACGGCGCAGGCGCTGGATGCGTTCGCCGGCGCCAGCTTCCTCGCCATCGGACCTTCGCCGATCAAGGCAACAGCCCTGGCGTGTCCCCAGACCCCCACGAGCACATGAGGATAGGAGCGGCGCGGTCGCTTGCAGTCTCGGTCGCCATCGCGGCGACCGGTGCAGGCGCGCTCTCGCTCGCTCCGACCGCTCTGGCAGCCTCATGCAGCGACGCCGGTGGTGTGACCGTTGTCGTCGAATACGGCGCCCCCCTGGGCACCTCGATCCGTTGCGCCACAGGCAGTCCCGCCACCGGCCTCGATGCGCTGAAGAGGGCAGGCCATGGCTACACCTTCGTGCCACGGCAGCCCGGCTTCGTCTGCTCGATCGACGCCAAGCCAGACCCCTGCAACAACGCCCCGGCCGACGCTTACTGGTCGTACTGGCACGCCGAACCCGGCGGTTCCTGGAGCTATGGAACAGCGGGCGCCGGTTCGTCCAGGCCCATCGCGGGCAGCATCGACGGTTGGTCCTTCGGGAATGGCAAACCGCCTAGTTCGCGTCCGCCAATGGCGGTGGCGACCAGGTCCGGCGCTGCGATCGCTGGCGCGGCGACCACCGGCACCGCTACTGCCCTGGGAGCGCAGCCACCAGCATCAGCCAGCCGAAACCTCCCGCCGGACGGCCGCGGAGGGCTCATTGGTCTCGCCACCGGGGTGGCGATCGTCGTCCTGCTCGGCGCGATGACCGGATACCTGGCCTTGCGCCGACAACGCGCGGGCGACTGAGCGCGAAAGACGAAGACATTCCATGACATCGACCACGACGAGCTGGGGATCCCGAAGACAGGGGTCTCCAACCCGACCGTCGGTACGCCAGCGGGCGCGCAGGTTGCCCCGCGGTCTGCATCCGGGTGCCTGGTGGCTTTGGGCCATCAGCCTGGCAGTCGCCGCGAGCAGGACGACGAACCCGCTGCTGCTCGCCATCATGCTGGCCGTCACGTCGCTCGTGGTCGTCGCGCGCAGGGGCGACGCCCCGTGGGCCCGCGCGTACCGGCTCTACCTCGTGCTCGGAGCGGTGATCATCGTTCTGCGGGTGCTGCTTCATGTGGCTGTGGGCTTCAAGTACGGCGACCACGTGCTGCTGCGGCTGCCCGAGGTGCCGCTGCCCGGCTGGGCCGCCGGCATCCAGGTAGGCGGCACCGTCTACGTCGAGGGCCTGCTCGGCGCGGTCTTCCAGGGACTTCGGCTGGCCACGCTGATCGCGTGCATCGGGGCGGCCAACGCCCTGGCCAACCCCAAGCGTCTGCTCCGCGCGCTTCCCGGCGCGCTGCACGAGATCGGCGTGGCCTTCGTCGTCTCGCTGACCGTGGCACCACAGCTGGCCGACAGCGTGCACCGCGTACGCCGCGCCCGGCGACTTCGCGGCGACACCGTCCGTGGCATCCGGGCGGTTGGTCGCATCGCCATGCCGGTGCTGCAGGACGCACTCGACCGCTCGATCCTGCTGGCCGCCGCCATGGACTCTCGTGGCTACGGGCGCAGCGTCCAGGCTCCGCCGCGAACACGGCATACGTCTGGCGCCCTGGTGCTCACCGGTCTGATGGCCACGTGCATCGGCACCTTCGGCCTGTTGGACGCGCAGTCCGCCACCGTGCTTGGTCTCCCGGCGCTGCTCACCGGACTCGTGCTCGCGGCGGCCGGGATGGGGGTCGGCGGGCAACGCGTTCGGCGCAGCACCTACCGACCCGACCCTTGGCGGGCCCCGGAGTGGGCGACCGCCACCTGCGGCCTGGCAGCGGTCGCGGCCATGTTGTGGGTGGGCTACACCGATCCCAGCGCGTTGACCGCTCCGCTCCAACCACTCGCTGTGCCTGCACTGCCGCTCGTGGCAACGGCTGGCATTCTCGCGGCCGGCCTGGCTGCCATCGTCTCCCCCGTACCGCTGAGCACCGCTTCAACGACCCCGATACCGGTATCGCCGCCCGTCACCGAGCGTGCCCAAGAGAGGCCGCGCCCGTGAGCCCAGCCATCGTCTTCGAGCGGGTCAGCATCACGTATCCCGATGCCCCGCACCCGGCACTGACAGCGGTTGACCTCACCGTCGAGGAGGGTGAGCTGTGCCTCGTGGTCGGTCGCACCGGCTCCGGCAAGTCGACGCTGCTTGGCGCCGTCAACGGCCTGGTCCCGCACTTCACCGGTGGCACGCTCCAGGGATCGGTTCGCCTGCTGGGCCGCGACACCCGCGAGCACCGGCCAAGGGATCTCGCCGACATCGTGGGTGTGGTGGGCCAGAACCCCCTGGCCGGCTTTGTCACCGACACAGTCGAGGAGGAGCTCGCCTACGGCATGGAGCAGCTGGCTCTGGCCCCGGACGTCATGCGCAAGCGCGTCGAGGAGACGCTGGACCTGCTGGGTCTGGCAGACCTGCGACACCGCGCGCTGCGCGACCTGTCCGGTGGTCAGCAGCAACGGGTCGCCATCGGTTCCGTGCTCACGACCCACCCCCGGGTGCTGGTCCTGGACGAGCCGACGTCGGCGCTGGATCCGACTGCCGCAGAGGAGGTCCTTGCCGCCATCACCCGGCTGGTGCACGACCTCGGCGTCACCGTGATGCTCGCCGAGCACCGCATCGAGCGCGTCCTTCAGTATGCCGACCGGATGGTCCACCTCAGTTCTGACGGCCGGGCAGAGTCAGGGCCGCCCGCCGAGCTCATGGTCACCTCGTCCGTGGCACCGCCAGTGGTTGAGCTCGGTCGACTGGCCGGTTGGACGCCGCTGCCGCTGTCCGTGCGGGATGCCCGCCGACGAGTGGGACCGCTTCGCGAACGGCTGAGCCACTGCGCCCCACAACCCCGGCGTCGTCGGCCCTCGGACGGTATTGGCGTTCCTGCACTGCGGGCGCGCGGGATCGTCGTGCGATACGGCGAGGTGGTCGCCGTCAACGACATCGATCTGACCCTGCGGACCGGCGAGGTGACGGCGCTGATGGGACGCAACGGCTCGGGCAAGTCCTCCCTGCTGTGGGCACTGCAGGGGTCGGGTCGTCGCGACCGAGGGCGGGTGGCCGTCGTCGCCGGCAGGGAGGTCGTTTCGGACGTCGACCTGCGGGCCGGGATCGCCCCGGCGACCCTCAACCCGGCGACTCTCGACCCCGCGACTCTCGACCCCGCGACTCTCGACCCGGCCCAAGGACGCCAGCTCGTGGGCCTCGTGCCGCACGAGCCGGGCGATCTGCTCTACCTGGACACAGTGGTCGGCGAGTGCGAACGTGCCGACAACGAGAGCAGAGCCAACGCCGGCAGCTGCGCCTACCTGCTGGAGCGGATCGCACCCGGCATCGCCCCGAGCCAGCACCCACGGGACCTCTCCGAAGGCCAGAGGCTCGCGCTCGTGATCGCCGTCCAGCTCAGTGCCGACCCGGCGGTCCTGCTGCTCGACGAGCCCACACGGGGGCTCGACTACGGGGCAAAGCGGCGGCTGCGTGACGTCGTGCACGAGCTCGCCGACCGCGGTCGCGCTGTCCTGCTGTCCACACACGACGTCGAGTTCGTCGCCGACACCGCCGATCGCGTCGTCGTATTGGCAGACGGCGAGGTGGTCGCTGACGGCCCGACGGCGGACGTCATCGTCTCCTCCCCCGCCTTCGCACCACAGGTCGCCAAGATCCTGTCACCGCAACCGTGGCTGACCGTGCGGGACGTGCAAGCCGCCCTGGCCCCGCGAACGGCAACCTCAGGGGCGTCAACCTCGGCGTCCTCAACCTCAGCTTCATCGACCTCAACAGTGGCGCCCTCGTGAGCGCGGCCATGGGCTCGATGACGGGCGCCCCTGCCCGGGCGATCGCTCTGCGGCCGCGCTCGACGGTTGCCGTCCTTCTGATGTCGGTCGTGGGGATCGCTGCGTTCGGCTGGCCACTCCTGGTGGATAACGGTGCCGGCCTGGCGCACGGTACTGACGCGCCGCTGCTCTTCGCGATGCTGCTGCCGCTGCTGCTCGCCGTCGTGCTGGCCGAGGTCGGCGAGGGTGGCCTGGACGTCAAGGCCGTGGCCATGCTCGGTGTGCTGTCGGCGGTCGGGGCGGCGCTGCGACCGCTCGGTGCCGGCACTGCCGGTCTCGAGACGGTCTTCTTCCTGCTCATCCTGGCCGGCCGGGTGTTCGGCGCGGGATTCGGTTTCGTGCTCGGTGCCACCACGCTCGGGACCTCGGCGCTGGTGACCGGTGGCGTGGGGCCATGGCTGCCGTTCCAGATGCTCGGGGCCGCCTGGGTGGGGCTCGGCGCCGGCCTGCTCCCCCACGCTCGGGGACGGGCCGAGCTCGGGCTGCTCGCGGCATACGGCGGACTCAGCGCCCTGGCCTACGGGCTCCTGCTGAACCTGACCTTCTGGCCGTTCAGCGTCGGTACCGGCACCCAGCTCTCCTTCGTACCGGGTGCGGCCCTTCTCACCAACGTGCACCACTTCCTGGTGTTCTCGGTGGCGACCTCTCTGGGCTGGGACCTCGGGCGGGCGCTGACCAACGTGGTGCTCATCCTCGTGACGGGACGGGCCGTCCTCGGCGCGCTGCGTCGTACCGCCCGACGAGCCGCGTTCACGGCCAGCACGACCTTCGAGCCGGCTGGACCGCCTCTCCCATAGCCCAAGTGCTCACATAGCGAGACATCTCGACTGCACGGAGTACGCCGGACGCGTCGCGTTGTTGAACGTGCCATGACCGCAAGCCCGCGCTTTCCCCGAGTCGTCGACGACGTGACCGTTCGGCTGATCGCCGCAGTCGTCCTGGTCCTCGCCATTGCCGCCCTGAGCCTGCACCAGTGGTGGATCTACGCCGTTCTCGCCGTGGACTTCACCCTGCGGGTCGCGTTCGGCCCCAAGGCCAGCACCGTGTCACAAGCGGTGCAGCGGCTGGTGCGTCCGCGCGTCAGCGCGGCCAAGCGCCCGACCGCGGGACCGCCCAAGCGCTTCGCCGCGGGGATCGGAGCAGTACTGACGACTGCAGCCGCCATTCTTTGGGCCCTGGGTATCGCAGGCCCAGTCGTCGTGATGATCGGCGCCGTGATGATCTTCTTTCCCGCGCTCGAGTCCATCCTGGGGATCTGCGTGGGTTGCAAGGCGTTCGCTGTCCTGATGAAGCTCGGAGTCGTGCCCGAGGAGATCTGCCTGGAGTGCGCCGACATCAGCCTGCGTCAACGCCAGTTCCCCACCACTGCCTGACCCCGTCAAGAGCGCCGGATTGTCAACGGCCCCAAGGACGTCAGCTGCGCCAGATGAGTACGACGGCCCGGTCGTCGGTCTCGCCGGCCAGCGCCGCTGCGCAGATGCGTGACGCGCCACCGGAGAAGCCACGTGTCACCAGGCGCTCGGCCACGCCGAGCATCCGGTCGATACCGACCTGCAGATCTCGGGTCCGGGTCTCGATGACACCGTCGGTGTAGAGCAGCAACGCATCACCGCGACCCAGCTCGCCGGACGAAGCGGGGAAGCTGGCACCCTTCAGGACGCCCAACAGCGGACCGTGCTCGGTGTCCAGGACCTGCCACAGCCCAGAGCCTGCCCAGAACTTGACCGCTGGAGGGTGACCGGCCGCGCTCAGGCGGAACCGGCCGGTATCCAGGTCGAGGGCGATGTAGATCGCCGTCGCAAAGCCCTCGTCCCAGTCCTGGCGAAGCAGATACGAGTTGGCCGCATCCAGGAAGTCGACGGGGTCCATCGCGCCGAGGAGCCCCCCGAACGCCCCTGACAGCAGCAGGGCTCGCGTCCCGGCGTTGACGCCCTTGCCCGAGACATCCACCAGGGCGACCTCGATCCGGTCGCGGGTGTTCGAGCGGCTGGCCACGACGAAGTCCCCGGAGAAGGACTCGCCAAAGGCCGACTTCAGAGCAACCTCGGCATGCCACGGCTCGGGCAGCGCCGGCAGCTCACCGTGAGCGCGAAGCCGATCGCGCAGGTCGACCAACATCGACTCCCCCAGTGTCCCCTGGACACCCAACCGGGCTCGCGAGACCGCCAACCAGGCCATCATGGCCGCCACCACGGCCAGGACGACAACGGAACCGGCAAAGTTGCTCTTGGTCCCTGACAACGCGAAACCGTCATACGTGAGCAGACCAGCAATGACCAGCAGGACGAGCCCGAGCCATCTCGGCGGCAGGAAAAGTCCGGCAAGGACGATCAACGGCACGAAGGACGTCCAGGGCAAGACCAACGGAAAGTCATCGATCAGGGTGGCCGCCAGAGCGGCCAAGAGGATAAGGACCAGCGCCGCGAGGCCGGGGAACCCCCGCACGATCTCGCCGATGCGCTCTGAGGTACGGCGCAGCGCGATGGTGCGTGGCCGATGCGCGACCACTTGTGCATGTTTGTTCACGGTCCGACCACTGTATTCAACGTCGCTGTCTGCACGGGTCCTTATCCACAATTCTTGCCAACCAAGTACCTCAGTCTCAGCCCTCGGCCGCTGGAACCGGCGGCAGCTCACCGTTCTGCTCGTAGCGATCAACCATGGCCAGGCGTCGCGCATGGCGCGCGTCACCGCTGAACGTCGTGGTCAGGAAGGTCTCGACCATGGCCTTGGCCTCGTCCAGCGTGTTCATCCGTGCCCCGATGGACAGGACCTGGGCATCGTTGTGCGTCCGCGCCAGCTCGGCGGTCTCGACGTTGTAGGCCAGCGCCGCCCTGATGCCTCTGACCTTGTTCGCGGCCATCTGCTCGCCGTTGCCGGAGCCGCCCAGCACGATGCCGAACGCTCCGAGGTCACCCGACACGGCCTCGGCCGCACGAAGCACTGACACCGGGTAGTCGTCCTCGGCATCGAAGTACTCCGGCCCGTGGTCGATCACGTCATAGCCCCTGGCCTGCAGGAAGGTGACCAAGGCGCACTTCAGGTCGTATGCCGCATGGTCGCCGCCGATGTGTACACGCATGTGGTTGGGAGTCCTTGTCGTCAATGGGGTGAGGTGTTGCCGTCTTGTCAAAAGCGTCAGGAGTGCGGCTCGTCACGGCCCGGGAAGATGGGCCCGACCGTGCGGGTGCGCTTGAGCTCGAAGAAGCCCGGAGTGCCGGCAACGAGCAGGCAGCCGTCCCAGAGCCTGCCGGCGTCGCCGCCCGTGGGCGCCTGCGAGATAACCGGGCCGAAGAAGGCGACCCCCTCGACCGAGATCACGGGGGTGCCGACGTCGTCCCCCACCAGGTCCATGGCCCGCTGGTGGCTGGCGCGCAGGTCGTCGTCGACCTCGGTCGAGTCGGCGAACCGGGAGAGCTCAGAGGGAAGGCCGCACTCCTGGAGCGCCGAAGCAATGACCTTGAGGTAGTCCGTCTCTCCGTCGAGGTGGATGCGGGTGCCCATGGCGTCGAACAACGACTTGATCACCTTCGGGCCGTGCTCCCTGGCGGCCGCGACGATGACCCGCACCGGCGCCCAGGAGCGGTCCATCATCATGCGGTAGTCCGCTGACAGCTCACGTCCCTCATTGAGGACCGACAGGCTCATCACCGACCAGGTGACCTCGACGTCGCGGACCTGCTCGACCTCCATGAGCCAACGCGATGTCATCCACGCCCAAGGGCAAACCGGGTCGAACCACATCTCAACGGAAGCGTTGGCAGCCATAGGCATCATCCTGTCAGCCAACGGCGTCCGCTCAGGAGTGAGGGTGCGGATGCGGTCATGCGAGGATGTCGTGACCCTCGACGTATCTCACAGGAGATGACCCCGTGCCTGGCAAGAACCTGACTCGCGACGAAGCCCGCGAGCGCGCTGACCTGTTGTCCGTCGCGGCCTATGACGTCGCCCTCGACCTCACGACCGGCCCCACCACCTTCCGGACCCGATCGACGGTGACGTTCACAGCGTCGGTGGATGGTGCCAGCACCTTCATTGACCTGATCGCGACCTCTGTGGAGCAGATCACCCTCAACGGTGAGTCGCTCGACCCCGCAACGCATTTCGACGGCGTTCGGGTCCAGCTCCCGGCGCTGAGGTCTGGGCCCAACGAGCTCACGATCGACGCAACCGGGGTCTACATGAACACCGGCGAGGGCCTGCACCGTTTCGTCGACCCGGTGGACAACGAGGTCTACCTGTACACGCAGTTCGAGGTCGCCGACTGCCGCCGGATGTTCGCGGTCTTCGAGCAGCCCGACCTCAAGGCGACGTACGCCTTCACGGTCACAGCTCCTGCCCATTGGAAGGTCATCTCCAACGAGCCGACGCCGGAGCCGGTGGCAACCGGCATGGTCGAGGGAGTGCTCAGCGCGACCTGGACCTTTGCGCCCACGCCGAGCATGTCCTGCTACATCACCGCCCTGATCGCCGGCCCGTATGACGTGGTCCGCGACGAGGTCCAGACCCGCAAGGGCACGGTGCCTTTGGGCATTCTGTGCCGCAAGTCGCTGTCTCCGCACCTGGACGCCGACAACATCTTCGACTGCACCAGGCGCGGGTTCGCGTTCTTCGAGAACGAGTTCGACTGCGCCTACCCCTTCACGAAGTACGACCAGGTCTTCACGCCTGAGTACAACATGGGCGCCATGGAGAACGCAGGTGCCGTGACCTTCAACGAGAAGTACGTCTTCCGGGGCAAGGTCACCGAGGCGATCATCGAGCGCCGTGCGCTGACGATCCTGCACGAGCTGGCACACATGTGGTTCGGCAACCTGGTCACCATGCAGTGGTGGAACGACCTGTGGCTCAACGAGTCGTTCGCCGAGTGGGCGTCGACGACGTGCTCGACCGAGGCCACGCAATGGGACACGGCATGGACCACCTTCAACACCGCCGAGAAGTCCTGGGCCTACCGCCAGGACCAGCTGTCCTCGACCCACCCGATCGTCGCCGAGATCCGCGACCTCGAGGACGTCGAGGTCAACTTCGACGGAATCACCTACGCCAAAGGTGCATCGGTCCTCAAGCAGCTCGTGGCCCATGTCGGTCGCGAGCCGTTCACGGACGGCCTTCGCCAGTACTTCTCGAAGCATGCCTGGCAGAACACCACACTCTCCGACCTGCTCGGACAGCTCGAGCAGGCCTCGGGCCGTGACCTGCAGAAGTGGTCGCAGCTCTGGCTCGAGACCGCTGGGGTCAATACCCTGCGCCCGGAGATAACGGTCGACGACGAGGGCATCATCACGGCAGCCGCCATCACCCAGACGGCTGTCGAGGCGTTCCCGACTCTTCGTCCGCATACCCTGGCCATCGGCAGCTACGACGTCGAGGGTGACCGGCTCGTGCGGGTCAACCGGATCGAGCTCGACATCGACGGTGAGCGCACCGAGGTGCCGCAGCTGGTGGGTCAGCAGCGGCCGGACCTCCTGCTCGTCAACGACGACGACCTCGCGTATGCCAAGATCCGCCTCGACGATCATTCGATGGCCACGTTGCTGGCCCACCCCCGACGTTTCTCCAGCAGCCTCCCCCAGTCCATCGTCCTGGGCGCGGCCTGGGACATGACCCGCGACGCCGAGATGTCGGGGCGCGACTTCTGCGACCTGGTGCTCAACGCACTACCCGGCGAGAGCGACTCAACGCTCCTGCGCGTGCTGCTGAGCCAGCTGGGCACCGCCTCCCACCTCTATGTCACCCCGGAGCACCGTGAGGAGGCCCTGACCTCGCTGGCGGCACGCCTGCGTGAGCTGGCCATGTCGGCCATGCCGGGTAGTGACGCGCAGCTGCAGCTCGTCAGCGCGTTTGCCGGATACGCCCGTAGCACCACTGACGTCACGTGGATGCGCGCGCTGCTCAAGGGCCGTGCCGCGCTCGACGGTCTGGCGATCGACACCGAGATGCGATGGACCCTGCTGACCAGCCTGGCCATGTCCGGCGCCGCCGGAGAGAGCGAGATCGAGGCCGAGCGTCAGCGGGACAACACGGCGACCGGTCGCGAGCGCGCCGCACGGGCACTGGCGATCCTGCCCACGGCCGAGGCCAAGGCCAGGGCCTGGCACCAGGTCATCGAGGAGCAGGGCCTGCCCAACCAGACGGTCGACGCCATCGCCCAGGGCTTCTCCCGGGTGCACGACACGGCCCTGCTCGCGCCATACGTGGAGAAGTACCATGCCATGCTCACGGACCTCTGGAGCTCGCGGACCCACGCCATGGCCTCGTCGATCGTCGTCGGCTTCTACCCCACGATGCTGGCCAACCGTGAGCTGGCCGACGCCTCACAGCGCTGGCTCGACGCCAACCCCGAGGCTACTGCGGCCCTGCGCCGCATCGTGTCGGAGAACCGCGACGGCCTGACCCGCGCTCTCGCCGCCCAGCAACGGGACGCCCAGCGCGCCTGATCGCCTCGGTGCCTCAGCGCCTGAACGGGACCCCGACCACCACCCGGCATACCCCGCAAAGACGACGAAGGATCGTGGTTGTTCTGACGACCACGATCCTTCAGCTCAGCCCGAGGAAGAACAGCAGCGAGCGAGCCGACGGGCCCAGCGCGATGCCATGAGGTCCTCCAGCATCACCGGCTTGCCGTCAGGTCCGGCCAGCGGCAGCCGCCAGTTGGGGTACTCCTCGTCGGTGCCCGGCTGGTTCATCGTCCTGCGGTCACCCGCCATGTCCGAGACGGCAACACCGAGCAGCTTGGCCGGTGTCCACGACAGGAACCGGTGCAGAGCCTCGACGACATCACTCGGTGGGGCACCGCGTCGAAGCAGGCCTCGCTCGATCAGCAGCTCGATGACCTTCTGACGAGCAGCCTCGTCGATCGTGCGTTCCTGCTCGACGGGGCGGGTCAGCAGACCGAGGTCCTCGCGGAGGTCGACGTGCGCACCTGTCAGATAGCCAGCCGTCGGCGGCAGATCATGGGTCGTCACGGTGGCCAGGCACAGCTCGCGATAGGACTCGGCAGGCAGGGGCTCGCCCGCGCTGTCCTTCTCAAACCACAGGATCGACGTGCCGAGGATGCCGCGCTCGCGCAGATAGTCACGCACCCAAGGCTCAACGACACCAAGGTCCTCGCCGACCACCAGGGCCCCCGCCCGATGGGCCTCGAGCGCCAAGATCCCGATGAGCGCCTCGTGGTCGTAGCGGACATAGGTGCCCTCACTGGCGGGTCGCCCGTCCGGGACCCACCAGAGCCGGAAGAGACCGATGACATGGTCGATCCGGATGCCACCGGCATGGCGCAGGATGCTGCGCAACATGTCCCTGTACGGCGCGTAGCCCAGCTCCTCGAGCCGGTCCGGCCGCCACGGTGGCTGGCTCCAGCCCTGGCCCTGCTGGTTGTACTGGTCCGGGGGGGCGCCAACCGTGACCTTGTGAGCGAGCACATCCGCAAGTCCCCAGGCATCCGCGCCCTCGGGGTGGACACCCACCGCAAGGTCCTGAATGACGCCAATGGACATCCCGGCTTCCTTGAGGTGACGCTGGGCCGCGGCGAGCTGCTCGTCGACGATCCACTGCAACCACCGGAAGAACTCCACCCGATCGCCCAGCTGGTCGCGCATCGCCTCAACCGCGGAGCTGCGCGGGTCCTGGAGCTCCGCCGGCCACTGGGTCCACGGCAGCCCGTGCTTCTCGGCCAGCGCACACCACGTGGCGAAGTCGAGCAGCGCCTGGCCTTCGCGCTCGCAGAACGCGGTGAAGGCACGTTCGCGTCGCGATGAACGCGTCTGGTGGTAGACCGTGCCCAACGCCGCGAGCTTGGCGGCCCAGACCGCGTCACGGTCGATGGTGTCCGCCTCATTGAGGGTCCATGCGTCATCCGCGTGCCACTCCAGCAGCTGCCGCTCTGCGGAGGAGACGTAGCCCATCTCGGGTATGTCCTCGACGCGGACGTAGATCGGGTTGACGAAACGCCGGGATGTGGGCAGGTAGGGCGAAGGCTCCATGGGGGCAACCGGTTCGGCCGCATGCAGAGGGTTCACCAGGACGAAGTCGGCGCCCAGGTCGGCCGCCGCCCACGCGCCCATGTCGGCAAGATCAGCGAGGTCTCCCAGGCCCCACGACCGATGGGACCGGACGGAGTACATCTGGCTCATCAGGCCCCAGGCGCTTCGATGCTGAAGTGAGGGGGGGAGGGTCAAAGCCGAGGGTGACACGACCAACGGGGTGGAGAAGCTGTCGTCACCGATCCGCGCGTTGAGCGTGTGCCAGCCCAGCGGCAGGTCGCCAGGCACCTCAAAGGTCGCCTCCCCCGTCGGCCGGCCGTCCATGATCCTGGGCTCGACATAGTGGTCGACCTGGCGGACCTCACGTCGGGAACCCTCCTCGAGGACAACCCACATGTCGGCCTCTGCGCCGTCAGGCAGATGCAGAGGTACCCACGCCGGCCAGCTCTCGCGGCATACGACGATCGGGGGCAAGGTCCGATACCACGCCCGGTCTGCAACAACGGCAAGGGATCTCGCGATGGCAGCGTCGTTGGATACCTCAAGGCCGAGGGCCTCGAGGACAGCCGAGATGGTCGGCGCACCGACGATGACGTGGTTACCCTGCCAGTCCCAGTACTCGGTGGCGACGCCGAAGGCGCGGGCGAGCTCGGCAAGGGCATGCGAGGGTGCGTGGGTCGGCACGTCATTCCTTTCGGGAGCCAGCGTTGGGTACGCATGCGAGTGTTTCATGGGCGGCGGTGCACGCATGCGCCAACCATTGGCAAAGATAGCCGGTATGACGTTGCCAACCCCCGCCCCTGTGTCGGTCGACACGCCACCCATCCTCACGCCGGACAAGGTGGGTTTCTGGGAGCCACTGATCGGCCCTTCCCTGACCATCATCGGCACCCTGGTGGGGGCCGTCCTGCTTCGCTGGGTGCTGCACCGGGCGATCGACCGGATCGTCGCCAACGCCTTGACCCGGGCGGCCCGGAACGAGAGTCAGACCCCTCGCCGAGCGACCCGCATCCTTGCCCAGGCAACAGGGTTGGACGAGGAGCGCAAGACGCAACGCGCCGCAACGATGGGCGCCATCCTCAAGAGCTCGTCGACGTTCGTCATCTTCACCCTGGCCCTGCTCACGGTCATGGCCACGGTGGGGCTGCCGCTGGGACCGCTTCTGGCGTCGGCTGGTGTCGGGGGTGTCGCCCTCGGCTTCGGCGCGCAGAGCCTGGTCAAGGACTTCCTGTCAGGGATCTTCATGATCCTTGAGGACCAGTACGGCGTGGGCGACGTGATCGACACCGGCGAGGCGGTTGGCACGGTCGAGGACGTCACCCTCCGGGTCACCAGGTTGAGGGACCCGAGCGGCATCGTCTGGTACGTCCGTAACGGCGAGATCGTCAGGATCGGCAACCGGTCGCAGGGATGGTCGACCGCGGTGGTGGACATCCCTGTTGGCTACAGCGAGAGTCTGGAAACGGTCCTGCCGCTGATCCGCAAGGTGGTGCACGAGCTCGACGACTCCGAGGACTGGAAGTCGCGGTTGCTGGAGGAACCGGTGGTGGCCGGGGTCGAGTCGATGATCGGCGGTGTGGTCACCGTCCGGGTCATCGCCAAGTGCGCGCCCAACGAGAGCTTCCCTGTATCGCGAGAGATCCGCGAGCGGGTCAAGGCCGCGTTCGACGGGGCCGGGATCCGTGCTCCGCAGGTCATGCCGCCATATGGCGGTGGGCCGGGCGGTCCCGCCACCGGAGCCTGAAAGGATTGGACCGTGACCGGTGTGAGCTTCTATGACCAGGTGGGCGGCCACGAGACGTTTCGCACGCTCGTCCACGAGTTCTACGCGGGCGTGGCCGGCGACCCCGAGCTGAGGGCGCTGTATCCCGGGGACGACCTCGGGCCCGCCGAGACACGTTTCCGGATGTTCCTCGAACAGTACTGGGGCGGTCCCCCGACGTACTCGGAGGAGCGAGGCCACCCGCGACTTCGGATGCGCCACGCCCCGTTCAAGGTCACCCCCGCCCAGCGCGACCGGTGGCTAGCCCACATCATGGCCGCCGTTGACACCCTTGACCTCGCTCCGGCCAACGACCTGATCCTGCGCGACTACCTCGAGGGAGCAGCCCACTCCATGGTCAACTCCCTGGACGACTGACATGACCACCACGGCTCCTCCCACCCGGGTCCATGCTGCTTCCCGCCCGGACTCGCCCTGGTGGCGCCAGGCCGTGATCTACCAGATCTACCCCCGCTCGTGGGCCGACAGTGACGGTGACGGCGTCGGCGACCTGCCGGGAATCACGGCCCGCCTTCCGTATCTGCGCGACCTCGGCGTGGACTCCGTCTGGCTCTCGCCCTTCTACACCTCGCCCCAGGCCGACGCCGGCTATGACGTGGCCAACTACCGCGACGTCGACCCCCTCTACGGCACCCTGGCCGACGCCGACATCCTGCTGGCCGCCGCCCATGACCTCGGCCTCAAGGTCATCGTGGACCTCGTCCCCAACCACTCCTCCGACGAGCACCCATGGTTCCGGGCCGCGCTGCTCGCAGGCCCGGGCAGCCCCGAGAGGGAGCGCTACCTGTTCCGTGAGGGCCGAGGCCCCGATGGCGACCTGCCGCCGAACAACTGGCAGTGCGTCTTCGGTGGGTCGGCCTGGTCCCGGGTCACATCGGAGGACGGCCAGTGGTATCTGCATCTGTTCGACATCAGGCAGCCGGACTTCAACTGGGAGAACCCCGAGGTCCGGGCCGAGTTCGAGGACATCCTGAGGTTCTGGCTCGACCGGGGAGTCGACGGTTTTCGGGTCGACGTCGCCAACGCACTGATCAAGGAAGCCGGGCTGCCCGACTGGGACGAACCGCTGCACCTCCTCGGCGATGACGACGGCGTTGCGCATGAGCCCAATGGAAAGCGGGCGCCGATGTGGGACCAGGACGGTGTCCATGAGATCTACCGGGCGTGGCGTCGAGTCCTCAACTCCTACAACCCGATCGACGCTGATGGATACTCGGGCGAGCACGACCGCATCCTTTGCGGCGAGGCGTGGGTCGACTCGCAGGAACGCATTGCTCGGTACGTCCGCGAGGACGAGATGCACCAGGCGTTCAACTTCGACTTCCTGAAGACGCAGTGGCGCGCCGACGACCTGCGCAACGGCATCGCCTCGTCGTATGCAGCAGCGGACTCGGTCGGCGCCCCCACCACCTGGGTGCTGTCCAACCACGACGTCGTACGCCACGCGTCCCGGCTCGGACTCCCCGTAGGAACGAAGCGCCCCAACGGAATTGGCGTCGGTGACCCGCAGCCGGACACGGCTCTCGGTCTTCGCCGAGCACGGGCGGCCACCGCCCTCATGCTCGCCCTGCCCGGCTCGGCCTACCTCTACCAAGGTGAGGAGCTCGGTCTGCCCGACTCCACCGACATGCCGGACGACGTCCGCCAGGACCC
>Ga0209014_10000508_pt1 | contig 22766 bp, 14 predicted proteins | sample BarGraNGADG00212_FD_184491 | JGI IMG/M metagenome (GOLD analysis project Ga0209014, IMG submission 184491) | Arctic peat soil microbial communities from Barrow, Alaska - Barrow Graham LP Ref core NGADG0002-212 (SPAdes) (version 2) | ecosystem: Environmental > Terrestrial > Soil > Wetlands >...
CCGGAAAGTTCTCGGGCCACGGCCACGACCGCCTTGTTGGCCCCCTTCTTCGCAGCGAGCTTGCGGTAGGTGGAGTTCAGTCGGCACTGCGCCGCCCAGGAGTACGCGACGACCTCGGGAGACTGTCCTTCGAGGCGGTCCTTGAGCTTGCCTCGCACGGCCGGTGCGTAGCGATATGCCCAGGCGGCTTCCACGAGCACCCGCCTGATGTGCTGGTTGCCGGTCTTGGTGATCGCGCCCTGGTGCCGTGAGGCCCCGCTCGAGTGTTCGGAGGGCACGAGACCCGTGAACGCCATGTAGGCGCCCGCCGAGCCAAAGCGCCGGAAGTCGCACGTCTCGGTCAGAAGCGTCACCGCCGTGAGCGTGTCGATGCCGCGAAACGCTCTCAGCAGCGCCACGGGTCCGGCGAGCGGTTCAATGCAGGCGAGCTGCTCGATCTGCCGGTCGATCGCGGCGAGCTGGGAGTCGCGCATGAAGTAGGCGCCGACAAGGTGTTCGAAGGCGGCCTGCGACATCGGCTCGTCGAATCTGAGCGCACGCATCCAAGTCTCGAAGCGGGTGCTCCACCTGGCCCGCGGTGCCGGGTAGCTGCGCCCGTCGCGTAGAAGGAAGCTCCTGATCCTTTGCCTCGCGATCCGTCTGTCGCTGCCGATCTCCTCACGTGCGCGCACCAAGTCGCGAACAGCCTCTTCCGCGGGTGTCGGGACGCGGACGGAGACAAGCTCGCCGGCCCGGTGAAGACGCGCCAGATTGCGAGCATCGATGCGATCGGTCTTGACGCGCATCCCGGATCTCCTCGGGATCAGCGAGGGCGCGATCACGTCGCAAGCGATCCCGAGCGAGGTGATGAGCCGGTGCGTGTCGTAGCCCGTCGGTCCCGCCTCGTAGCAAGTCGAGAGCTGGGAGGGGTCGGGGTAGCGGGAGAGCAGCCTGCGCACCGCCTCGCAGGTGTTGGGAATCACGCGCTCGTCGCACTCGACCGTGTCCGGGCGCAGCACCGCCACCGCGATCGTGTCCTTGTGCACGTCGAGCCCGATGTGAGTAAGCTGGTGCATGGCCGGTCCCTCCGTCTGTCGGCGCCGCGGGCGTCTTCCCGCGGATGATCCACGTATACGCGGATTCGGGCCGGCCATCTCATAGTGACTAGCGACAACTGGGGGGACATGGTCGAAGGGAATGAGAACTCGTTCGCAGACGATGCTCCTCTCACCGACGCCGGTCTCGACCGCCTGAACCGCGCGCCCTTCGCGCGCCGTGTCGCCGGGATTCTCCGAGAGTTGCCAGCCAAGAAGGGCCTCGTCCTAGGCATTCATGGGCCATGGGGCGACGGCAAGACGACCGTCCTCAATTTCGTGCGCAACGCTCTTGAGGATGACGCTGAGATTGTGGTTCGCGACTTCAATCCCTGGAGGCTCGCCGACGACGACGCCATGCTCAGAGGCTTCTTCTCCATGGTTGCGCAAGCGATTGAGGCATCCTTGTCCACCAAGAAGGAGCGCTTCACCGAGGGTGCGGCCACCTGGGCCAAGCGAGCACGGTGGGTGACTGGACTCCTCGGGTTGTTCAGCAAGTCGGCAGACACGCTTGACGGGCTGCTCGCGCGTCTGGCAGACGTTGCGGCAACGGGAGACTCACTCAAGTTGGAGGAGCTCAGGAGCCGCCTCGCAAAGAGGCTCGAGGGCTCATCCAAGCGCATCGTCGTACTGGTTGATGACCTGGATCGGCTTGACCGTGATGAGACTCATACGCTGTTTCGCCTGGTGAAGGCGTGCGCGGACCTCCCGAACGTCTGCTTTGTCCTCGCATTCGATGATGATGCAGTCGCAGCCGCGCTGGGCGAACGCTATGGGGCGGGGGGCGGCAAGTCCGGGCGCGACTTCCTCGAGAAGATCATCCAGGTGCCTCTCCGACTACCTGTCGCCGCCAAGGATGACCTGCGCAGCCTGTGCTTCGAGCAAGTGGATGCTGCCCTTTCCGGCGCGGGGGTTGAGCTGACGGAGCAGGAAGTCGGCGAGTTCGTCTCCGGCTTTGATTCGGGCGCCTCGATTCGTCTCACGACCCCACGTGCCGCAAATCGGTACGGCAATGCATTGCGCTTCGCCCTGCCCGCACTCATCGGGGAAGTCAACCTGGCTGACCTCCTTCTCGTCGAGGCACTCCGCGCCTTTTACCCAGACGTATACGCAGTTGTCAGAGACAATCACTGCGACTTCTCGGGTGTAGAGGGCGAGGCGTTCGGTCGTCGCGTTGAGAGCCCGCGCGCAGTCCGCCTGTTGGAGCCGGTGCTCACCAGGCTCACACAGGACGAAGTTGACGCCGTCAAGGGACTGCTGGTCAGTCTCTTCCCGCGTCTTGCCGGAGCCTACGGCAACACCAACTACCGGTCCGATTGGATCGAACGGTGGTCCCGCGAGCGACGCGTGTCCTCCCCTCAGTACGCCGCACGCTACTTCACATACGGAGTGCCGCATGACGACGTCTCGGACGCAGAGCTCGGGGTGATGATCGGAATCGCTGCTCGCGGCTCGGTTCCCGAATTGCGGACGGCCATTTCGTCGCACCTTGACGGGCGGACGGCCAGCCGTCTCATCGAGAAGTTGCGCGGCATCGAGTCTTCGGTGGACCCGGCAACGGCAGCAAGCCTTGTCCAGGCGATCGGACCGCTCGGCGCACACATTCCCAACCCAAGAAGCCTGATGGGTTTCGAGACACCCACCGGGCAGGCGGGGATTCTCATCTCACACCTCTTGCGTCGGATCCCGGATCGCGCAAGGCGCCTTGAAGTCGCCAAGCAAGCCATGGCTGACGCGGATCCCCTCTCGTTCGGCGTCGAGTGCCTGCGCTGGTTCCGGGTCACCGACAAGCCCGAGAAGGAAGACGCGAACGCGCTCACGCAAGCTGAGGAGGCGGAGGCGCAGCGAGTATTGGTCGACCGCATAAAGGCCGAGGCCGCCAAGGGCACCGTCCTCTTCGACTCGGCCATGGGTGAGGCGGGGTCGCTCCTGTATGCATGGTGGAGGGCTGATGGCACCGAGCCCGTACAGGCCTACCTTGTTGGCATGTTCGAGAAGCGACCCGAGCTTGTCGGCGCATTCTTGGAGGCAATGGCTCCCCGCGCCTGGAGCGCCGGCGACGTGATTCCGCACATCAGTGACCTGGACGGCGGTCACCTCAAGAACATCCGACACGTGATCGATTTAGACGTGCTGGCCGACCACATACGCGCCAATTGCGCCGGCGATTTCGATGCCACAGACTGGTCGTATGACGACACGCGACCCGTACAACAACGACTGGCTGAACAGTTCACGTACATTCTTCGTAAGTGGGAGACGGACGGTGAACCTGGGGCTGATGGCGATTCGACTGGCCCCGAGGAGCCAGCACTCGAGGACGGCGAATCGAGCTAGCAGTGTCCGTAAGTTCAAGTTTGAAGTGCACCACTTAGGTTCCAAGTTCGTATACGATGGCCCGCCTGGACGTGATGAGTGCTCCTACGCGGCGGAGTCGGGGCATTCTGCTATGGTTGATCGGGGAGCACCGAACACGCCACCGGAGGGGTCAAGCAATGTCCTGCACCTTGTCCATGACTCTGCTTCGCACCCAGGTGTCGCCGGCGAGTTTATCGGAAGCCCTGTCAGATTGGGCCGAGCGCGAGGCGCTCACACCCGACCAGCTGACGATCTGCTACTGGATTGAGACTCGGCCCGACGGCATCGAGACTCGGGATGCCGCAACGCTCGACACCTTCCGTCAGATTCAGGAATTCCCCGATGGCACGAGGGTACGGGTCGAATTCGCTCCAGGTACGGACCCGCGCCACGCCACGATCGACATAGACACGAGGAGCTGGAACCCCGACCGCGTCGACCTGGCGATCCAGGGGAGAGACCGGCCTCACGCCGCTGGTATCGTCGCGTTTCTGAAGGACAGGTTTCCAGCCCCGCCTCCAGTTGCCGACCTACCCACAGCGGACGCGCCATCGGCGGCACACATCTTGCCGACGACATCCGTCTCCGGGGGGCGCGCGTCCACGACGGAGCTCACGGCCACGCTCCCTCTTCTCAGGCTGAGGCCCGCTGCAGCACTGGACCTCTGGCGCACACTGATCGACCCGGCTCCGGGGATGCGGCTTGAGTCTTCCAGCATCACAGTCGGCGTCAGTACTAGCGAGCACAAGTTCGACAACATGGACGCTGTGCTCGCCTGTGACAAGTTGCCCGACGCGCTCTTTCGGATCCACATGTTCGCGACCTTCTTACCTGAGGGCGTCCCATATGGCCGCGGCGACCTAGTAGCAGTCTCTTTCGGGGCAAAGCCGGTCGTTACGGTACGTGGCGGCAGTGAGGCCTGGTCTAGCGGGAAGCTATGTACGCTCAAGAACGCCGCGAAACGCCTGCGCTCGCCGTACTGGTGGATGCGGCCTTGGAACAGCGCGAGTCTCTTGGTTGTTGTCCCTTCGCTGGCCCTTCTCGTCTTGTACTTCTGGGTTCTTCTGACGCATCAGAAGGCAGTCCTGTTGGCCAGTATCCCGCTCCTGTTCGTTCTCGTCCTGATTATCGGTCTGGGCGCACTCGATGCATTTGCCTTTCGGCTCACCCAGTCGCGGATTACGAGGACTTCTCCGGAAGTGTGGACCAGGGCTGAGCTTATCGGTGTCTACTCGCTGGCGATTTTGATCGTTTCCGCCATAGTCAGCGCCTTCTTCGCCTGGTCCTCCGCCAGACCCTAGCGAGCATCCGTCTGGTGACCAGTCGCATCGCACCGCGACACGTCGGTACCAAGCTCGTCCAATATGGCCCACCGAGCGGGTGGATGGGCCCTTGAAGGCACATTAACTGCGCCTCCGAAGAGGCTCCTGAACTCGTCTGACGCGCCGTTCCCAGCTTTCCAAGATGGCCCCTGGTGGGCCCGCTCTCACTTGTGCGTGGCGCTGAGAGGGGTGACTTGTAGCGCGGAGTCGCTCAGACTGCGGCTCAGGGTACTGGAACCCACCGAACACATTGGCGAGGCCGTTTGTCACGCAGGGGAGGATTCCGTGGGGCTCAGCGAGATCGAGTTCGAGCTTGCCTACAAGCAGCGCGAGTCCGCATACGAGCGTCTGCTTGAGGAGGCGCTCAGTATCATGCGCTCGGCCCTGAGAGTCGCCTCGGTCCCAGTCTCCAGCATCGCCGGGCGGGTCAAGACTCTCGAATCGGCAAGCGGCAAGTTCAAGCGTCAAGCTTGCGCAGAGGAGGCCGACGCGGGCGCCGTTCTCGACGCCTTCACCGACATGGTCGGCACTAGGATCGTCTGCCCATTCCCCGGGAACATCGGCGAGGTTCGGGCGGTGATTGCTCCGTACTTTGAGGTGCTGGAGGTTGACGACAAGATCGCTGGTTACGCAGACTCACCGACTGGCTACCAGTCCTTGCACATGACTCTGCGACTGCGCGCCGACTATGTCGGTCCCCGCTACGACGACATCAAGCACATGCCGTTCGAGTTGCAGGTGCGCACGATTTGCATGGATGCGTGGGCCAATGTGTCTCACGAACTCGCCTACAAGAACGAGACTGACGCCTCCCCCGAAATACGAGCGGACTTCCGCGCGCTCAGCGGCCTGTTCTGCGTGGCTGACAAAGAGTTTGGTCGCCTTGCGACCCTGAGCGGCGCGGCCACAGAGCGCCTCTCGGTCGAATATCGAACCGTCAAGCCGAAGTTCTTCCGGGAAGACGTGACCATCGAGAGTCTCGGAGCCTACCTGAAGGAGCGGTTCCCCAATCGAGAGCACGCGGATCGAAAGTACCTTGCGCAGCTAGCTCCGCAATTGCGGGAGGCGGGCATTGGAACAATCGGCCTTCTTGAAGAACTGCTCGTTCGTCGCCAAGACGAATTCGATGAGTACGAAGAGGAACATCCGCCAGCCAACGCCCCAGAGTTCACCGACATCGGCGTGATTCGATGCATGCTCAAGTTGGACCAGGGAACGCTTCCTGCGCCAACTGCCCTTACTCGGCCTAGGAAGAAGAGGCCATAGACCGGGCGCACCTACTTGCGCGGGCTATGCGCCGCATTCCGGCCTGGCCCCTTCGCGCTCCCTAGACGTTCGAAGACCATCCACTATGGCCCACCAGCAACAAGCGATCCGTTACCTGTGGAAATGTGGGTAGCGGGTTACTCGGATTCTTCAGAGGAAGCGGCGTTCTGGAGCCGTGCGTAGCCTCCCTGCACTAGAAAGGCTACGCATTCGCGCGGTCTGGCGAACGTAGCGGACTGCGGTCGAGCGCTTGAGGTCCTCTGCTGGGGGCGGAGCTATTGTCAGGCTCTACGCCCACCCCCAGCGGGGCCGGCCGCACCAAACAAGCGCCTCAACCCGATGTGCCTTGTGAGGCGCACAATAGTGGGTAATCGCGCGCGGGCTACTCGCCACGCGTTGGCCGACGCTGAGTTCAGTCGTCGTGGCGTCAGGGCCATCAGGTATGGTAGTCCTGGTAGAGGGGGCGGCGTGCGGAAGTTCGGCGGTACCTGGAGCGAAACGAAGCTCGACTGCGTCGAGAAGTACACGCTCGGCTATCTGCAGGCCATGCAGAAGCAGTACTGGTGCACACTTGACTACGTTGATGCCTTTGCCGGACGAGGGCGGCAGGCGCTCAAGTCGGGCACCTCGCCGGCGGATCTTGAGGACTTCTTCGGGGATGAATCTGAGCGAGCCGACACGGAGGAGTTCCTAGTTGGCTCTGCTATTCGTGCGCTCAGGGCATCCCAAGCGTCGGCTCGTTCCTTTGACAGCTTCATCTTCATCGAAGCTGACCAGCCGTCATGTGACGAGCTCCGGGGGATTGTGCAAAGTGACTTCTCTACCGTCGAGAACCACGTGCGCGTGCTGTGTGAGAACGCGAATACAGCGCTCGACACCTACGTCAAGTCAGTTAATTGGACCAGAAACAGGGCACTGGTCTTCCTTGACCCGTATGGCCTCGAGGTGGACTGGGGCTTGATCCAGCGTCTCTCGGGAACCCAAGCGTGCGATGTCTGGTATCTCTTCCCGCTCGGCGGCGTGATTCGAATGATGACCAACAATGGTCAGATTCCGGTTTCTTGGGCCGCGCGACTCGACCAGCTCTTCGGGACGCATAGTTGGTATGCGGAGTTCTACAAGCTGAGTGCTCAGCAGTCGCTCTTCGGCGATGAGATTCTGCAGAAGGACGCGTCAACCCAACATGTGGTCGACTATGTTCGCAATCGACTCGGTATGGCGTTTGCCGCTGTCTCTGATGCTGGAGTACTCAGGAACAGTAAGGGCGCCCCACTCTTTGCCTTGGTTCTTGGCGTCTCCAATCCCAGCCCAGCGGCGCAGAAGATCGCACTAGGGATTGCCAATCATCTAGTCAAGGACTTGAGCCAGCCGTGAGTAACACAACTATTGAATGGACAGAGGCGACCTGGAACCCCGTGACCGGATGCTCCAAGGTATCGCCCGGCTGCCTACATTGTTATGCCGAGCGCATGGCAAGACGGCTGCAGGCCATGGGACAGCCGAACTACCGTGACGGTTTCGCCGTGAGGACGCATGAGCGCACCCTCGCATTGCCTCGCTCTTGGTCGAGGTCCCGCATGGTGTTCGTCAATTCCATGGGCGACATCTTCCATGAGGAAGTGCCCTTCGCATTCGTCGAACAGGTCTTCGAGGTCATGCGGTCAACGCCCCGCCATACGTATCAGCTGCTTACGAAGCGTGCAGATCGGCTCGCTGAACTGGCTCCGAAGTTGGACTGGCCCGCCAACGTATGGATGGGTGTCACTGTGGAGGACAATGAGCGTCTTGCTCGCGTGGACAGGCTTCGCGAGGTCCCGTCCATCGTCAGATTCCTGTCGATTGAACCTCTACTGGGCCCTCTTCCGGGTCTGAACCTTCTCGGCATCGACTGGGTAATCGTTGGGGGCGAATCCGGGCCAGGTGCGCGTCCGCTCGAACACGGCTGGGTCACGGACATTCGCGACACGTGTCTCGAGTCCAGCGTTCCATTCTTCTTCAAACAGTGGGGCGGCGTGCGCAAGAAGGCAGCCGGGCGGGACCTAGACAGTCGGACTTGGAGTGAGATGCCGCGGGCCAAGGCGGGCGTCGCGTAGGTTTGAAGTGCAACGGCGACGCTCCATGGAGCGACAAGACCGAGCCTGATCAGCACCCCTGTAGCCCTTCTGCACCAGCAAGGCGACGCATTCGCGGGACACCCGGCTGAGATAGCAAGTCCCCCATGTCAGTGATTTGGGTGACTTCTTACACGGCAGCGCGCATCTTGTTCGTGGGGATCATCGGGAGGTTACGTAGAAGCATTGTTAGAAGGACGATGAGTACTTGGGGAGAACGCAAGGGGGCGAAATCGTGTCGGATGCACTCCGGGGCTTCGACAGACTCAAGAGCTGGGTGGATCAGCTCGCTGACATTCACCGCCGTATCAGGGTTGGTCGCGGTCGACGTCATCGCCAAGAGGCGCTCTATCGGGCCGGCGTCGTGATGACCGTTGCGGCATGGGAGTCCTACGTCGAGGATGTGCTGAATGAAGCGATGGCTGCACTCGACCCTGGACCAGCAGCGACCGCCGGTGAACGCACCGCATGGGTTCTCGCGTGTACCTCGGCCAAGCTAGCGGCGAAGAAGTTCAACACGCCAAATGCCCAGAACGTGGCGGCTCTCCTCGATGCGCACTTGGGTATCGACATCGAGCCATCATGGACTGTCAACGTGAATGGCACCGCCTACACCGCACAGCAGGCGAAGACCCGAATGAACAAGTGGCTCGAGATTCGACACAAGGTGGCACACGGCGGCGTTCTGCCAACTGACATTGCTTGGATCAAGAGTCCGTCCGGCACTCCCCGTCTAACGTTGGCACTCATGAACGATTGCCGCGACTTCTTCAGGGCTCTTGCCCAGCAGACCGACATCGCGATTGCCGCGTACCTGGTCAATCGGTTTGGGCTTCTTGCGCAGCCGTGGTGACCGCTAGTCCGCGTTAATAAGGGCAGCACCTGACGCGTGAAGCGTCAGGGCACAATGCTGGGGAAGCTGCGCATCGCTTACGCGTCAGACGTTCGGCCGACAAAACTGGGGGCCTGGGTCGTGAAGCTCTCGAACAGGACGCTTGCTGACCTCGCAGAGATGATCTGCGGCGGCTCGGGTGATGCTGGCGGATTCGAGCGCAAGAACTTCCCATACCGGTCGAGCTACTACCTCACGGAGTTCTTCCGGAATTGCAACATGGACTACGTTCACGACGGCACGACAAGGCGGCAATGGGTCATCGAGGTTCTCACAGCACTTGATTCTGGGCCCGCGTCGAGTGGGGAGCTTCCCGCGGACGGCATCATCCGTGTCATCCAGGAGCTGCTGGACGTCGGCAACTTCACTGGCGAGGCGTTGGACAGAGGCGCAGCTCTTGCCGCCGTAAACAGTTCGCTGGCTCGCGATGGTCTCGAAGCGTATCCCGACGCGGCAGGCAGAGTCTTCGTACGCAACATCGGCACGCACACGACGTCGGCAAGCCTGCAGCTCAGCAAGAGAACGTGGAGTTCGGGTGAGCTGGAGCGGCGGGCAAAGATCGCATCCTACCTGGACAGCATTTCAGAGGACGAGTTCATCGAAGATGTCTTGGTCCCGATCTTCTCGCAGCTTGGCTTCATCCGCATCTCGGTTTCCGGGCACACGGACAAGGTGCTCGAGTATGGCAAAGATCTCTGGATGAAGTACCACCTGCCCACCGGCCACTACATCTACTTCGGCGTCCAAGCGAAGAAGACGAAACTCGATGCTGCTGCAAGCTCCAAGAATGGGAACGTTTCTGAGATGCTCAATCAAGTCAGAATGATGCTCGATCACCCTGTATGGGATCCCGACACAAACAAGAAATGCCTGCTAGATCATGTGTACATTGCCTGTGCGCGCGAGATCACCAAGCAAGCGCGGGCGTGGCTCGGCGAGCATCTCGATCAGGAGAGCCGACGGCACATCATGTTCATCGACCGAGATGACCTCTTGGATCTTGCACTCGGGATTAACCTGCCAGCTCTTGGCGATTCCCGCCCTGGCGTTGACGCACTCGGTGAGGAGCTACCGTTCTGAGTGCGGCCGAGCAAGCGCACCGAGCAGACAACGTGCCCGTGTGAGGCGCTCTCGACGGGCAGGGAGCGCGGGCGCGTTACAGTTCGTACGCAACACGTCAGACAGAATTCAGCAATCGTTGTGATTCTCCGGAGAGGGGGACACATGTTCGGCTCGAGTAGGAAGACCGTGTCAGGCCCGCGGGGCGAGGAGCTTCCGGAGCCCAATGAGGGGCTACCGGATTCAAGCACCCCGAGCGGTTTGTGTCCTCGCTGCGGCAAACAGTCGAGTTTCGACGTCATCGGCAGCCTTCCAGTCACGTTCGACCTGACCATGTTCGCCATGCGTCCTGACGGTGCTAAGGAGCCCTTGGTCAGCGACCGAGTCTCGTCGCTCATATGTCGGCACTGCCATCAGGGGGTCGTCGTCGTCGAAGAGGAACTGATTGGTGGCACGCCACGTCGCGAGGGTGGGCACAGTGGTGCAGTATCACAAAGGGGTTTCCACTGGTGGCCGCTCCCCGAGGCGAAGCAGTCGCCCGACGTGCCGCCGGAAATCGCCAGCGCGTTCGCGGAGGCGGCAACAGCACTGGCTGCGAATTGCCCCAGAGCATCTGCGGTGATGGCCAGAAGGACGCTCGAAGCTATTACGATTGATCAGGGAGTGACAACAGGCACGTTGTACGAGCGTCTGAAGACGCTCGCCTCGAGCGGAACGCTGCTCGCAACTCTCGCGGACTGGTCGAAAGAGGTTCGATTGATCGGCAACGTTGGCGCCCACTTCGATCCAATCGTGACGGTCTCGCTGGACGACGCCCGCCATCTCGTGGCCTTCGTGCAGGAACTGCTTCGGTACCTCTATGAGTTGCCGGCAGAGCTAAACCAGAGGCGCGGCACGTCGTAGGCCAGCGCGGTCTGCGTGAGTCCAAGTGTGAAGTGCAACGCTCACGTCGCGCCCTGCAGCGGTACCCGCAGGGCGACGATGTTCGTACCAAGTTCGTTCGCGACGGACACCTGCTGAAGCTAGGGGGCCGAAGCGGCGCGCCATAGCCTCGGCCGCTCCGGGGGCGCCTTCTCACATCCTTCTTGCAGCGCTCGCCGCGCTGCTGCCGGGATCCTCGTGCCGGAGAGGGCTGAGGGAGATGCGCATGTTGAGTGCCAGCGAAGCAGCTGCGGCTTCTCTGGCGAGCATTTCGCCGCGATTGGATGCAGCGCAGGGCCGAAGTCAGGGTGGTGAGGCGGGGCACGACCGAAGTTCGTGCGAGCAGTACAATCGAAAGAGGACGAGCGCCACACCGGCGGCGCATCAGAGAGCGGCGAGAGGGATTCATTGAGCGTCCTGAGCGACGACTACATCGTCGACTCCAATCCAGTGCAGTCGGGAGGCCAGGCAGAGGTCTTTCAGGCGTACGAGCGTGGCGCTCTTCATCGGCACGTCGCAATCAAGCTCTTCAACCAGAAGGTTCTGAGTAGCCCCTTCTTCGCCGAGATGTTTCAGAGGGAGGCAGACGCTCTTTCGAGGCTGAAGCACCCTAACATCGTCGCGATGCACACATGGGGGACTGACGATGCGACGGGTCGGCCCTACATGGTGCTCGAATGGATAGATGACGACCTGTTCGAGCTGTCCCGGAGACAACCGTTTGGAGGCTGGGACGATCTCGCGCCGCTGATCCTCGGCACACTCTGTGGGTTGGCGGAGGCTCACAAGAAGGAGATCACTCACCGGGACATAAAGCCCGAGAACATCCTCATTGACGGGCAACCGCGGATCCCAAAAGTCAGCGACTTCGGGATCTCTAAGCGACATTCGGCGCCAATGCGGCAAGAGACGGTCGGAGCGTGGGGCACTGGTCTCTACCGCCCCGCAGACGTCGACGAGAACGAGTCAGATTACACCCAGGATGTGTACGCGGTCGGCGTCATGATTGCGTTTCTGCTCGGAGAGCGGTCACTCCAGACCATGGCGGACGTGCGCCAGACTCTCTCCGAGCTCTACGTACCTGAGGCGATTCGCGTCTTCGCTCAGACGTGCGTGGCCGAGGAACGCGCTGAACGATTCCCAAGCGCGATTGAGGCCTTCCGCGTTCTTGATCAGATCGAGCGGCAGAGACTGGCTTCGGATCAGGACTACATGGCGGTAAGCGTGAAAGTGCCCACCAAGTGGCAGCAGGCTGTCGGCGAAATCCTTGGTGTCGACGAGTCGGAAGCGTCGAACCTGATCATCGAGGAACTGAACGCCGCGGGTGTGATCGGCACGGCGGATGAGCGCGCGCTCCTCGAGGGGGGCGGCGACTCGGACCTGCTTCCGCCCATAGTTGTCGCTGGTCTGAACTTCCTCTTTCACCTTGGCCGTGATCGCGAAAGTGGCTCGTATCTTTTCGTGATGAAAGCGTCGAAGTTCCCCCCGTCGCGTCTGGAGCAAATGCGCGAGGGTCATCTTCCACTCCCAGTGCGCTTTACCCCGCTGCGTCCGCATTCCTCCCCGAACGCTGAAGCGCTGAGCCAGTTGTACGACCAGCTGACGGAAGCGGTCCAGGAGCGGATGCTCGAGGGTCGGCTGAACCACAAGAGGCGACTGCTCCAGACCTGGACCGACGTGGTCGAGGCCCGGCGCGATGCGCTCAGGCGTCAAGGGAAGCCCGTTCGCTACTCGTCGCTGTCTCCCATCGATGAGCGCAGGGTTGCTCTGGGGATTGCCAATGCGGACAAGTTTGTCAGGCAGAACGAGCCCCGGCTGATCCGAGTTGGCGAAGGTATGCCGGTGGCAGGAGTCATTGAGGACGTCAGCGAGACAGAGGTAGTCCTCTTTGTTGAGCGGGGCCGCATTGACTCCCTCCGGGCTGCGGGTGTTCTGGAGTACGACACAGAGCTTTCTAGAGCCGCACTGAATCGCGAGAAGCGGGCGGTTGAGGCGTTGCGTTATGGAATGGCGTCCCGGCCTGAGCTAGCCGACTTGCTCGCCGAACCCGCTTCATCGCGCGTTCCCCGGCCCGTTAGGGACTTCGTGCCCCACCTCGACGATCTGGACAAGTCCAAGAGAGAGGCTGTCGAGAGCGCACTGGGGATGGACGATTTCTTCGTGCTCGAGGGCCCACCCGGGACGGGGAAGACGACGTTCATTGCTGAACTTGTCACTGCCTTCCTTCAGAAGAACCCGGGATCACGTGTCCTGATTGCCTCGCAAACAAACGTTGCCCTTGACAACGCTCTCGAGAGAATTCGCGAGTTTGCTCCTGACCGTCGCCTCGTGCGTCTCGGGCGAGAGGAGAGGATCGGCGTTCTCGTCGGCGACTTGCACCACGAGGACCAGATCGAGCTGTGGCGGCAAGAGGTTCTCTCGAAGAGCCGAACCTACCTCGCCTCGTATGCGGCTGAGCACGGCGTTAAGCTCGACTATGCGAGCGTCGATTCCCTAGTGCGGCGGCTGAAGCAGGAGATCGAGTCGGAGCACAAGCTCAGGTCCCGAATACAGCTTGTCCAGGATGAGCGCAGGATGTTGTCGACCGAGCTGGAGACGGTTCGCGACCTCGCCCCGAGCGTCTTGTCCGCAGCCGAGCTGATAGAGGCGCAAGCCAGCGATCTCGGTGCTGACGCCCTGAAGCAGGCAGCCGAGCGGTATGTCCAGATGGGCGTGGACCTTGCAAGTCGGCTTGAACAAGCGAGGCCGCTAGCGGCCCGTGTTGCGGAGCGAGACGAGCGCCTCGAATCTCTCCGGGCGGAACTGGACGTTCGCCTGCTCTCGTCGGCGGCCCTGGTCGACGAGCTCCGTCCTCTCGTGGGAACGAGCGGACAGGATTCTCCGGGGATCGACGATCTGATTGCACTCGCCGAAGCGCAGCTCGGGGAAGTCGACCCAGTGCTGGAGCCACTTCAGCAACTGCTAGTGGAATGGGAGCAGCGATTCGGGGTGGGTGCCGAGTTCACCGGTGCGCTTCTCGCGCGCGCTGACGTAGTGGCGGCCACCTGCGTGGGACTCGCCGCAAGAGAGAGCCGAGATGTGCTGTTCGACCTGTGCATCGTGGACGAGGCCACCAAGGCCACTGCAACTGAGACGCTCATCCCGCTCGTTCGCAGCCGGAAGTGGGTTCTTGTCGGCGATCGACGTCAGCTCCCTCCTTTTGGCGAGGACCTGTCCGCGGATGCAGAGCTGGTGAAGCGGTATCCGATGCTAGCGGAGGACGAGTACCGAAAGAACGTGTTTGACCTGCTCTGTGAGGGGCTTCCGGATGAGTGCCGAACCAGCCTGACAGAGCAGCGGCGGATGGTACCCGCGATCGGCGCGCTCGTAAGTGACTGCTTCTACGAAGGCGCCCTGTTGAGTCACTTCCGTGAGCCAGACGATGGGGTTGTGATGGCCTTCGGGAACCCCGTTCTTTGGTTCTCTACCTCGCATGTGGCCTCAAGGGCGGACCGAATCGTCGGAACCAGCGTTGCCAACCATGTTGAGGTTCAGGCAGCCGTCTGTCTTCTGCAGAGGCTACAGCTCGTCGCGAACGCCGCGAGACGGAGGTACCGAGTCGCAGTACTCACGGGCTACGCAGCACAGCGCGAACGCCTTGAGCGGGCTGTGGCTAAGGCCAAGCCGGCACTGCCGGATCTGGACATCGAGGTCAACGTAGTTGACGCATTTCAGGGCCGGGAAGCAGATGTCACGATCTTTAGCCTCGCCCGTTCGAACAAGGATGGGTATCTCGGCTTCCTCAATATCGAGGAGCGAATCAACGTCGCCCTCTCGAGGGGGCGCGACGGGCTGGCCATTGTCGGAGACAGCGACTTCGTCCTGAAGAGCAAAGCGGACCCCAACCCTCTGGCGAGAGTCTTCAGGCATATCAACGACCGCGAAGACTGCACAGTCGAGTACTTCGATTCCGAGGAGCGGTAGGAGTGGAGCAGAAGGAGAAGAAGATCCGACGCACCTATCTGGGAGTGGAAGACATCGCTCGGCGATTCGCCGTGGGTCGTCCGGGATTCAAGCTGGTCGCAGCGCGTGAAGTTGGACTCCCGCTGTGGGAACTTCCTATTGAGCTGCTCGTGGTTGAGAAGCGAGATGTGCCGCCGCTTGAGGAGTTCGTGCTCCGTGCGGTGGACGCTGGGCTGGGCAGCGCCGAGCAGGCGGTGGGGTTCCTCGGAATCGGGGAGAGGGTCGGCGCTGCCGTCGTTGCCGGGCTTGTGGAGGACAACTTCCTGAATGCTGCCATTCCGAGCGCAGACGGCGAGGAGACAGCTCTCGTGCTGACCCCCATGGGCAGGCAAGTCATCGATTCGTGCAAGATCTCGGTGCCTGAGACAAGAAGCTTCGAGCTCTACTACGACGGACTGACGAGACAGCTATTCTGGCCGGAGACGCGGCTCGACGAGCCGCGCGACCTGCAGAAGCTGGGAGTACTCGAGATACCCGCATTTCCGTTCAAGGCGCCCGAATTCGATGAGATAGCGGCGAAGGACGTGGACAGACTGTTCCGGGAGGTGTCTGCCGGTCGGAGTGAAGAGGCGCGAATGGATGTTCTCGCGGTTCGCGGGTATGGAGGGCGCCGCCGCCAGCTCTTCCAGCGGGGTGTCGCTCTAGCCTACCGATCCCTCGATTCCGGAGACGTGGAGATCGACTTCTTTCTCTACGGCCGACCTGCGGAGGAGCACAGCAGGGCATTCGCCGCGGCTGAAGGGAAGCGGAAGCTCGGGATGGTCTCCGCACTCCGCGAAGGTCCTCAGGGCGCGGTTGCGCAAGTGCTCGGAGAGGAGAAGGCTGTCGAGCTGGCAAGCGCTGCAGATGTTGCCGAGAGCGTTCATCGGATGGCGCAACTCAGGGATGAGGCCGCGGAACTCAGTCTGACGGCCAGCGCAGAGGGCGATGGAGCGCGCGAACAGTTGCGGCAGCTTACCAGAGAGATCGGCCAAATCGAGGGTGATTTGTCGGACATGCCCGCGAGAATCGTGGAAGTCTACGAGCACCCCGAGATCCTCCGGAAGGCGATTCGGGATGCGAGCAGTCGGCTCTTGCTAGTCTCACCATGGGTCCGAAAGGCGGTTGTGACTCGGGAGTTCGCACGAACGCTCGAGGAGGCTCTTGATCGCGGCGTCCGCATCTTCGTAGGGTACGGCATCAGTGAGGACAAGGAGTTCGCAAAGAACGACGAGCAGGCCGTGCAACGGTTGGAGGAACTCGCCGAACGCAATGACAACTTCAGTCTGGGTCTGCTCGGAAACACGCACGCGAAGGTTCTGGCTGTCGACGACTCCTTCGCGGTCATTGGTAGCTTCAATTGGCTCTCGTTCCGAGGCGACCCGAGCATGGGCTTCAGAGACGAGCGCAGTTTCCTCGTGAGAGACGCGGAGATTGTCGGGCAGCTGTTCGAGCAGTACGGAGTGCAGATCGGCGCATCGGCTGACAACAGCTGTGCGGATGAGGACTCCCGTCAGTAGAGGGCCTTCGAGTCACTCCACCTTCAAGCCAAGCTTCGCGGGCTGTGGGCACGGGACTTGCCCCCAGACAATGGCCCTGCAAGCCGTCATGGACGGCCGCGGACCCTACCGGATGGTCACGGCCTCGACGGCCGGTCCCGCGGCCGAGCCGACGGGCGAGACGAGCCTTCCGTTCGTGGCGTCACTGGGTGCCAAGCCGGCGGCGCTTCTCGGTGTCGCACCGTCCTCGCTGGCCTCCGCGAGCGGCCGCGTTCCTCAAGTTCTTGAGGACTCAGCGTGGGTGGGCCACAGACTCAATCGCCACGACATGATGCTCGCTGCAATGTCGGGGTCAGGATGTGCACCGTTTCAGCCCGTCCATGTGCAGAAACTCTTCTTCCTGATCGACGAGAAGCTTGGTGCTGCGCTTGGCGGGAAGTACTTCGACTTTGAGCCGTATGACTACGGTCCGTTTGACAAGGTCGTCTACGCAGAACTCGACGCTATGTGCGCCGAGGGCCTTGTGGCGATCAAGGGCAGTGGCAGCTACCGCGAGTACACGCTCACGGAAGCGGATGTGGAGCGAGGTCGGACGACGGTGGCAAAGCTGTCTGGCAATCTCCCACAGTCGCTGAGTACTCTGGCAAGATTCGTGCGGTCGCTGGGCTTCGCAGAGCTGGTCTCTGCGGTATACCGAGCGTACCCCGCGATGAAGGTCAACAGCGTCTTCTCAGAGCGATGACCGTCCTCGTCGGCATTCTCTGTCAGGACGGCGTCGTTATTGGCACGGACAGTTCAGCCACGTTCGGCAGCGCAGGCGGCTGCAAGACCGTCGAGCAGCCTGTCCGCAAGATTGAGATCGTCGGGGGACAGATCATCGTGGCAGGGACCGGGGAGGTCGGTCTCGGGCAGAGATTCGTCCAGGTTGTTGCCCAGCACAAGAAGGTCTTCACAGACAAGACCCCGATCGAGGCGGCCAAGACCATCTGTATTGAGGCGCGGGCGGACTTCATCAGCACCAACGCATCGGGGGCCTACGGGGCGCTTGTCGCGTTTCCGCACCTGGGCAAGCTCTACCTGGTCGAGTTCGGTGAGGGCACACTGCAGCCCGAGTTCAAGACCGAGGCGATGTGGTACGGCTCAATGGGGTCGGGACAGGCTATCGCTGACCCCTTCCTCGGATTGATGCGCCGGGCCTACTGCCCGGCCGGTCCGCCGCTGCTTCGAACCGGGAAGTTCATTGCCGCTTGGACGCTCAGGCACACCTGTGATGTGAATCCCGGCGGAATCAAGGAGCCAGTGGTGCTGTCCGCGCTGACGAATACGCCGACGGGATACGTTTCGGAAATCCTGTCCCCAGAGAACATGGCAGAGCACAACGGCATGGTGGAGGAAGCCGAGGGCTATATGGCGGCGTTCCCCGAGTGGTTTGACAAGAAGGCTGCTCCGGAGGTGCCGGACGTCAGCGCCTGAGAGGGCCAGTCCGACGCTCACGCTGAGTGGACTCGAGACGCGCCGGGACAACCCATGACCCGGGGCGGCCGAGTCGAGTCTGGCTCCGCGACCAAGCGACCGAACAAACGGTCGCGCCGACTTGGGCGGCCGTTCCCGCTTCCCGCAGGGCGTCCTCTTTGAGGGCCGCGGTCCCTCGATCTGCACACCCTCGATTGCGCATCCGGCGCACTTGCGCTGCCTCGCGTCAGACGAAACACCGCCCTACCTCGTGCTGTGCCGGGTCGCCTTCCAGAGTGCTTCAACCACGTGCGGCTGCGGAGAAGGCAATCAGTTGGGCAGGAGTCAGAGGGTGCTGGCACAATAGAGGCATTCGACATGAGGCAGAGGGGGAGATGTGGCCGGTATCACTTTCCGCGGCAAGTCGGCCGTGCAGAATCACCATCTGGCGGCGCCCTTTCGGGAACTTGTCCCGGCGCCTGAGAAGAGCGTCACCGACGCCGTGTCGTTGGACGACAACCTCATCATTCACGGTGACAACTTGGAGGGCCTGAAGGCCCTCCTGCCGACGCATGCGGGAAGCGTTAAGTGCGTCTACATCGATGTGCCGTACAACACGGGCAACGAGAAGTGGGTCTACAACGACAACGTGAGCAGCCCGTTGGTCCGAGGCTGGCTGGGCACGGTTGTCGACAAGGATGATCTCACGCGGCATGAGAAGTGGCTCTGCATGATGATGCCCCGGCTCACGCTGATTCGTGACCTACTCACCGACGACGGCGTCGTGTTCATCAGCATCGATGACAACGAGATGGCCGCGCTGAAGATGCTCATGGATGAGATCTTCGGCGAGGGCAACTTCATCGCCAATATCGTCGTCCGTCTGAACCCGCGTGGTAGGACTCTCGACAAGTTCATGGCCAAGACACACGAGTACGTGCTTCTGTACGCCAAGAACTCCGCCCACGCGACGTGCATCAATCAGATACCGAAGACTGAGAAGGCGCTCCGCGAGTACTGCTACGAGGATGAGGGTGGCCCCTATCGACTTCTGGAACTGCGCAATCGGAATCCCGTCTTCCACCGTGGCAATCGACCGAATCTCTACTATCCCTTCTTCATCGACCCCGAAACTGGGACGGTCTCGCTTGTGAAGGATGAGCATCACACTGTTGAGACCACGCCGCAGAACTCGAAGGGCGAGGACGGATGCTGGTCTTGGAGCAAGGACAAGGTGTCCAAGGAAGGTGACGTCCTGGTCGGTCGTCAGGTTCGCTCCGGGGGCTGGAGGGTCTATCGCAAGGACTACTCACTCTCGGACTCGGGCGAGGCTGCGACGACGAAAGCGAAGGCCCTCTGGCTCGAATCCAGCATCAACAACGAATACGGCAAGGAGACACTGACCGACATATTCGATGGGACGTGCCCCTTCGACTTTCCCAAGTCGGTCGACCTTGTGAAGATGTGCGTGGTCCTGGGCTCCCGACCGGGCGACCTCGTTCTGGACTCGTTCGCCGGGTCTGGCACAACCGCCCAGGCCGTACTCGAACTCAACGCTGAGGAGTCGGACGACTACCCCGCCCGCCGGTTCATCCTGGTGGAATTCGAGGACTACGCCAACACAATCACGGCGGAGCGCGTGCGTCGGCTGATTCCGGGCGTCCCCGAAGCCCGGCGCGAAGAGATGCGCGAGCCGCTCGGAGGGACGTTCACCTACCTCGAACTCGGCAAATCCGTCAGCGCCTCGTCCCTCCTGCTGGGCGACGAACTGCCCTCGTTCGCTGACCTCGCTCGCTACGTATTCTTCACCGCGACGGGGCAGGCCATCGATGGTGAAAAGGTCGACGAGAAGTCCGGCCTGATCGGTGAGACCGAGCGCTACAGGGTCTACCTGCTCTACAGCGCGGAGCGCGACACCCTCAGAACGCTCGCCCTCACCTTGGACCGCGCGCGCGAGTTGAGCGCCGCTTCGGAGAAGACCGTGCTGGTCTTCGCCCCTACGAAATACCTAGACGTCGAGCAGATGCGGGACCTCAACGTGGAGTTCTGCCAGCTGCCCTTCGACATCTTCCGTTTGAAGGCCTAGCAGATGGAACTGAAGGCGTACCAAGTCAGGACCCTGAAGGCAGTCGAAGCCTTCTTGGGCAGCCTGGCCACGACCGAGGCGACCTACGACGCCATCAGAGCCGCTATCCCTGCGGGCACTCCGCTCCCCCCGCTAGATGCGCCCGCAGCGGCCTTCCGTGCCGTGACGGGTCGGGACTACGCATCATCGAAAGATGGGACAGGCACGGACCTTCCGACTATCTGTCTGAAGGTGCCCACTGCGGGCGGGAAGACTCTGCTGGCCTGCTACGCGGTTGAGTTGGCGAATCGTCTCCGCAACAAGCGGTCGTCTGGCCTTGTCCTGTGGGTCGTTCCCACGCAGCAAATCTACTCTCAGACGCTACGAGCGCTCCGGGACCGTAGCCATCCGTATCGCCAAGTGCTTGAGATGGCGAGCGGCGGGCGGGTGAAGGTCGTGGAGAAGATGGAACGGTTCACTCCGCTTGATCTGGCAGAGAGTCTCGTCGTCCTAATGCTGATGCTGCCGTCGGCGAACCGCCGGGACAAGGAGACCCTGAAGGTCTTTAGGGACAGCGGCGGATACCTCGACTTCTTTCCTGTCGAGGACGACAGGCAAGCGAATGAGGCCCTGCTAGCAGCGACCGCAAACTTAGAGGGCATTGGCGAGGACCCCACGATTCTGGGGTTCGTGCCGAAGGCATCTCTGGGCAACGTCGTCAGGATGTGTCGCCCGATCGTCATCTTGGACGAGGGCCACAAAGCCTATTCAAAGGGAGCGCGCGACACGCTTCACGAGCTGGACCCGTCGATTCTCATCGAGCTGTCGGCCACCCCTCCGGACGAAGCGAACAAGTTGGTCGCCATCTCGGGCACCGAACTCCTCGCAGAGGGCATGGTCAAGTTGCCCATGCACGTCGCCCGGAAGGCATCCACCGACTGGCGGGACACCGTGAAGGCAACAGTCGAGCGGCTCGACGCGCTCGCCGCGGCAGCCGATGGGCACGAGGCCAACTCGGGGGAGTACATCCGCCCAATTGCCCTCATCCAGGTCGAGCGGACGGGCAAGGACCAACGCGGTCGCGGGTTCATTCATGCGGACGACGTTGCCGAGTTCTTGCTGGAGCAGGCCGGCGTCACGCGGGACCAAGTCGCCATCAAGTCCTCCGAGAAGGACGACATAGAGGGCATGGACCTCTTGGACCGTGACTGCCCGGTCCGCTTCATCATCACGAAGGCAGCTCTCCAAGAGGGATGGGACTGTCCCTTCGCATATGTCCTCACAATCCTGACCAACCCGAACTCGCAGTTGTCCATCACCCAGTTGGTGGGGCGAATCCTCCGGCAGCCGGGGGCGACCAAGACGCGCGTCCCCGCCCTGGATGAGTGCTATGTCATCTGCTACCAGCGGAAGGCCGTGGAGGTTGTGGCCGCCGTGAAGCAGGCATTCAGCGAGGAAGGTCTTGGTGACCTAGCCAACCATGTTGTCCTGCGGGACGACGCCGACCCTACGGACAAGAAGGGGCGGCCGCTTGGGTTCCGCTCCGAGTTCAAACCCCTGGAAGGCACCGTCTACCTGCCCAAGTTCGTCATCGAGGACAACGGCGTCTGGCGTGACGTTCACTACGAGAGCGACATTCTGTCGCGCGTCGACACCGCCCACTTCGACCTGACGGCGATAACCGCCATGTCGCTGCCCTCTCAGGCGGAGCCGGAGCAGGAGGTCGTCATTGGGCTCGACGCCGACAGCAGGGCAACCGTCGTGTCCTCGGTGTCTGCTGCGGCCTCCCTCGCCTTCGACGAAGTGTACGCCGCGCGTCTTCTGTCCGAGGTCGTGCCGAATCCTTGGCAAGCACACCTCTACGTGCAGCAAGCGATCGAGGCGCTGTGCGCGCGCGACGGCGCCGATCGCGTTGCACAGAACGCCGTGGTTGTGGTCGCGGAACTGAAGCGGAACCTAGAGTCCCAAAGGGACGCGAAGGCAGAGGCGGTGTTCCGCGACCTGATCGAGCGAGATGTCATTCGGCTGCTGGCAATCGCCGGTGACGGCGCGTTTGCGATGCGTCCCTCGGGCTACGAACGCGAGGGGGAGCGTCGGTTGACCCGCGATGACGCGACACCCATCCAATTGAGCCTGATGGAGGTCGAGTATGAATCCGACTACAACGCCCCCGAACGCCAGGTCGCGGTCTTCCTGGATACCCAGGAGCGGCTCGCGTGGTGGTACCGAAACATCGCGCGGGGCAGCACCTCGTACTGGCTACAAGGCTGGCTGAAACAGCGCATCTACCCTGACTTCATAGCCCGCGAGCAGACGGAACCGTCCGTCGGCCCCTGGACCTACGTCATCGAAACCAAGGGAATCCACTTAGTCGGCAACGAAGACACAGAGTACAAGCGTGCCCTGCTCGGCCTGTGCACGGAAGTGAACGCAAGAACCGACGCCTCGGACGTCAGCGCTCTGACGTTCGATGTGGGGGCGGTCCGTTTCGACATGGTCTCCCTAGACGGTTGGGAGTCCGCCCTTTCCGGTATCCTCCATCGGTCAAACGCACTCCCAGCCGCTGGCACCTAGCTGGCTGAGCGGACGGCTGGGGTCAACTCACTTGCACGAAGAGCGTTGATGATGGGCAGAGGCGTCGGCTGCTTGACCCGAAGGTCATGGTGCCGCCGGCGCGGTAGGACGCCGCAAGGATCTGCGCCTCACGCAGTTGCGGACCTCGCGGGCAAACCGAGCGCCGGGATACCCGACCCCGGTTGGTTCCCGG
>Ga0209014_10000509_pt1 | contig 22758 bp, 17 predicted proteins | sample BarGraNGADG00212_FD_184491 | JGI IMG/M metagenome (GOLD analysis project Ga0209014, IMG submission 184491) | Arctic peat soil microbial communities from Barrow, Alaska - Barrow Graham LP Ref core NGADG0002-212 (SPAdes) (version 2) | ecosystem: Environmental > Terrestrial > Soil > Wetlands >...
GCCTGGATCGAGGCAGAGTGCAGGGACCATCTGGGAGATCTGTACCTCTTGTGCACACCCGACATCCCATGGGTGGCCGACGGCGTGCGCGACCGGCCGCTGGCCAGCGAACGTACGGCGATGCATGAAGCGTTCGCCCTGGCGCTGCGGGACCTGGGGGCGCGGACGGTGCTCATCGAGGGAACGGGCACCGCGCGCACCGATCGCGCGCTCGCCGCGGTGAATGCCGCACTCCCGTCGACTGCGGAGCGCGCGTGAACCCCGCGGGCATTCTCGAACTCGACGCCGCCATCCTGCAGGCGACCGTCACCCTGCTGGCCGGCGGGCTCTGTTTCTCGTTGTATCTTCGCTATAAGCAGCGGTACTTCGCGTGGTTCGGCGTGGCGTGGATGATGTACGCTGCGCGACTCGCCGCCATCCTCGCCTTCGTGGTGCAGAAGGACCTGCGGTGGCTGTTCTGGCACCAGGTATTCACCGGCGAGGTGGCGCTGGCGCTGCTCTGGACGGCGCTTGTCTTTGCCCACGCCGCGAAGTGGCGCAATGCGTACTGGCTCGCGGTGCTCTTCCCACCCCTCTGGTCGTACGTCGCCATCTACCGGATGGACAACTTCCTGCTCGCCGCGGGGCCGGCCGTGCTGTTCCTCAGCGTCGTCACCTTCGCTACGGGCGTGATGTTCCTGCGCTACCGGCTGAAGAACCCGTCGAGCGGCGCCTCGATGCTCGCCGTGACCTTCCTGCTGTGGGGGCTGCACCACCTCGACTATCCGCTGCTGCGCGCCCGCGGTGCGTGGACGCCGTGGGGCTACTACCTGGACATCCTGTTCGTGCTCGGGGCCTGCGGGGGCATCCTGCTGCTCGTCAACCACGAACTGGCCGACGGGCTGCGGCAGCGCACGGCGGAACTGGAGCACCTGTCGCGGCGCATGGTCCGCCAACACGAGGAGGAACGGCGGGCGCTCTCGCTGGCGCTGCATGACGAAACGGCGCAGGTGTTCGCGGCCCTCAAGCTGCAGCTGGGCGCCATCGGCGAGCGCGTGGAGCCGGCGTTGCGCGACCAGGTGACGGAGGCGATCACGCTGGTGGACACGGGGCTCACGCAGATTCGCCAGGTCACGCACGACTTGCGCCCTTCCCTGCTCGATGACCTCGGGCTGCTGCCGGCACTGCGCTCGCTGGTGGGAGAGTTCTCGTCGCGACGCGAGGCGCCCACCACGTTCGACGCCCCCGACACGCTGCCGGTGGTGAGCGACGACGCCGAGGTGGCGCTGTTTCGCGCGCTGCAGGAGAGCCTGACCAATGTCGCCCGCCACGCGTCCGGCGCCCCGGTGCGCGTGCTGGCGCGGGCCGATGCCACCCACGTACATCTGACCGTCAGCGACGACGGCCCGGGGTTCGACGCGGCGCGCACCGTCGAGGGCTTTGAATTCGCCGGTCGCCTGGGGCTTGCCGGAATGCGCGAACGGATTTCGGCGGTGGGCGGCGACGTCCGGCTGCGCAGCGCGCCCGGCGTCGGTGTGACCATCGAGATCGACGTGCCGCTGGCGGACGGAACGCGCGCCGGAGCGCGCGCATGACCGCTCCCATTCGCCTGGTGCTGGTGGACGATCACGTGATCGTGCGCGAGGGACTGCGCCACGTGCTCAGCGATCCGGCGGATTTCGCCATCGTCGGCGAGGGGGGCACGGCGGCTGAGGCGATTGCGCTGGCCGGCACGCTGCGCCCTGACGTCATGGTGCTCGATATCTCCATGCCGGGAGGCTCCGGCCTCCACGCCGTGCCGGAAATCCTCGAACGAGCGCCGCTCACGCGGCTGCTGATGCTCAGCGTGCACGACGACGTGGAGTACATCCTCGAAAGCGTGCGTTCCGGCGCTCACGGGTACTGCCGCAAGGACTCCGCTCCTTCCGAACTGCGCGCGGCCATCCGCACCGTCTTTGCGGGCGATACGTTCTTTTCTCCGCAGGTGGCCCAGCAGGTGGCACAGGCCCTGCGCGACGGGAGAGCCGCCACGGACAAGGAACCCACCCCGCCACCCAAGCCCGACGTGCTGTCGCCACGGGAGCGGGAGGTCCTGCGCTGGATCGCTGATGGGCGCGCGAACAAGGAGATCGGAGCCCTGCTGGGAATCAGCACCCGTACCGTCGAGGCGCACCGGGATTCCCTGATGAAGAAGCTCGGCATCCGTACGGTCGCGGGGCTCACCCGCTACTGCCTGGAACAGGGGATCGAAGTAGGGAAAATTCTTACGTAGAAGTCACAATGACACCGCCTTAGGGGAAGTCCCTAATTCGATGTCATGAATCCTCGCGCCCTCTTCTCAGCCGCCCGCGTGACGCTCGCCGCCGCGGCTCTTGCCATGGTGTCCACCGCCGCCCGCGCGCAGCAGACGGCTTCCGACCTCCCCAACTCGCTCGCCCGCGACTCGGTGCGCGCCACCCCCAAGACCACCGCGCTCGGCGCGGTGACGATCACCGCCACCCGCCGCATGACCGATGTGCAGGCCGTGCCGACACCGGTGAGCGTGCTCGACTCGAGCCTCATCCGCGAACGCCAGCCGAACTCGGCCGCCGACCTGTTGCGTGAACTGCCCGGCGTGGACGTGATCGGCACCGGCACCAACCAGGCCCGCCCCTCGATCCGCGGCCAGCGCGGTCAGCGCATCCTCCTGCTGCAGGACGGCATGCGACTGAACAACGCCCGCCGGCAGCAGGATTTCGGCGAGATTCCGGGCCTCGTGGACGTGGCCACCATCCAGCGCATTGAAGTCGTGCGCGGCCCGGCCTCGGTGCTGTACGGCACCGACGCCATCGGCGGCGTGATGAACATCATCACCCGCATCCCGACCTTTGCAGAGGATGCGCCGATGGCGGCCGGCTCGCTGGGCTATCGGTACGGCAGCGCCGGTGAACTGACGCGAGGCGAGGCCTCGCTGAGCGCGCGGGCCGGCAACTTCGTGATGCTCGCCACGGGTAGCAAGCGCGACGCCGCCAACTACGATGCCCCGGCCGGCAGCTACGGCAACGTGAACTTCAAGAACGACGTGACGCTCAACAACGCGGGCGTGAACGACAAGAACGCGTCGCTGTATCTCGGCTGGCGCTACAAGACCGGCACCGGCGCCTTCGTGCGCGCCGAGTCGTACGATGCAAGGAACGCCGGCTTCGGCTACGTCGACCCCGCCCTCCTGGGCGGCGACCTGACGAGGATCCAGATCACGTATCCCGCGCAGCACTTCTCGAAGCTGGCCACGGGTTTCAGCAGCGGCCCGATCCAGTCGATCGTCGCCGACAAGGTGGACTTCACGGCCTATCGTCAGGCAAACGGCCGCGACCTGTCGCAGAGCATCTTTGCGCCCTTCGGACAGGGCCTGCCACCCGACGCCGGCATCGACATCCAGACGCGCAACCACACCGACCTCACGACGAACGGCCTGCGCGCCGAAGCCACGAAGGTGTTCTCGCGCAACATCGTCGTGTACGGCGTGGACTACTTCCACGATTATGCGACGGGCAGCGACTCGAGCCAGACGACGGTGATGGGCTTTGGCCCGCCACACCCCAGCTCGAAGGTGAAGCCGTCGCTCCCCTCGGCGACGCTGGGGAGCGTCGGCGTCTTCCTGCAGAACGACCTGCAACTGCACGAGCGGCTGTCGCTCATCGTCGGCGGGCGCTGGCAGCAGGTGAGTTCCGATCCCAAGGCGACGGTGGGCTTTGCGACGCTCCCGGCGGGCGACGTGCAGTCGACGACCGTCTTCTCCACCAATGCGCTGTTCAAGGTGACCTCGCAACTGAATCTCGTGGCATCGGTGGGCCGCGGCTTCCGCGCGCCGAACCTGGTGGAGCGCTATTTCAACGGTCCCACGCCGGAAGGCTCGGCGTACCAGTCGGCGACGCCCGGCCTGAAGCCCGAGAAGAGCCTCAACACGGACTTGGGCCTGAAGTACCGGGCCGACCGGTTCGCCGCGGAGGCGTTCGTGTACCGCAACGACATCCACGATGCCGTGCGCATCTCGCCGACCGGCGCGAAGATCAACAACCTGCCCGAGTACCTCAACGTCAATGTCGATAAGCTGCGCGCCTCGGGTTATGAAGCCACCGGGACCATGCTGCTCGACCACGGCGTTACGATGAGCGCCAACTACTCGCAGGTGAAGTCGTCAAACCTGCTCGACAGGTCGAGCCCGGTTGGCGACACCTACTCCAGCAAGCTGGTCGCGACGCTCGGCTGGCGTGATGCCGGCAACCGCTTCTGGGGCGAGTACGTGGTGCGCCACAACGGCGAGCAGAAGGACATCGTCGCCGGCTCGAGCCCCGTGGGCAACACGCTCCCGGCTTTCGTGGTGCACGGCGTGCGCGGCGGAGCACGGCTCTTCACCCTTGGCGGCGTCCGCCAGGATCTCGACATCCAGGTGAACAACATGACGAACAGGCTGTACGCCGAGGCGGCCAACGCCGGCTTCTTCCGGCCGGAGCCGAAGCGGAACGTCGTCATCGCCATTCGCTCGAGCTTCTGACCGATGCGCTCCGCAATCTACTACATCCCGATTGCGACGACGCTTGTCGCGCTGGCGTTCACCGGCATCCTCTTCCGGCGATGGCGCCAGCGCGGAGGGACGCATCACCTCTGGTGGGCTGCGGGAACCCTCACTTATGCGCTGGGTACGATCACCGAGAGCGCCACGACGCTGCTTGGCTGGCATCCGATGATCTTCAGGTGGTGGTACATCACCGGTGCTTTGCTCGGCGGGGCGCCGCTGGCGCAAGGTTCGGTGTACCTGCACACGCCCCGCCGGGTGGCCAACGTGCTCTCGGTCGTTCTCGTAACCGTGGTCGTCGTCGCATCGGCGTGCGTGCTGCTCAGTCCACTGCGCCTTGACCTTGTGGAACCGTACCACCTGTCGGGGAAGGTGTTCGCCTGGCAGTGGGTACGTGCATTCAGCCCGTTCGTGAACCTGTATGCGTTCGTGTTCCTCGTGGGCGGCGCCATCCGCTCGGCCCTTCGTTACCGTCGACAGGTGGAAACGCGGAACCGCTTCCTCGGCAACGTGCTCATCGCCGTTGGTGCGATGCTACCCGGGATCGGCGGCACGTTCACCCGCTTCGGACACACCGAGGTGCTGTACGTCACCGAATTTCTCGGACTCGTGATCCTTTACTTCGGTTTCCGGCTCAATGTCACGGCGGCTCCGGTGGCCGCGGCGGCGCCACCCATCCCCGAGATGCTGACTGCATGAACTGATCGAGGTTGGCTTCCAGGCGCCGACGGCCCCCACACCCCCCGCGGCGCCAAGCACCAACGGCCCGCATCCGGCATCACGCCGGGTGTGGGCCGTTGGACTTGCCGGCGTTCCTACCTTGCCGTTCGCGCGGGCACGACGGAGTCGAGTGACTGGTCGAGGCGGCGCACGAACTCGGCGATGGTGCGCACGGCGCCGACGTAGCGCGCCGCATTGACCTTGGCGAAGTCGTCGGTGGGGCGATGGTAATCGGGATGGTCCTCGACGCCGAAATAGACGAACGGAACCCCGGCGGCGTAGAAGGCCCCCTGGTCGGATTGCTGGATCCAGTTCTCGCGCGGCCCCCGCGCGTCGGTATCGTGGCCGAGGATCAGCTTCACCGGCGACACCGCGGCCGTGGCCTCGAGCAACGGCTTGAAGAACGGATAGGGCGAGGCCCCCGCCGCATAGATCTCGTTCTTGTCGAGCCGGGCAACCATGTCGAGGTTCACGTCGGCCGCCACGCGGGCCAGCGGCAGCGGCGGGGCGGCCACAAAGGCGCGCGCGCCGCGCAACCCGCTTTCCTCCCCGTCGAAGAAGGCGAAGATCATGGAATGGCGCGGCGCATGCCTCGCGTACGACTCGGCGAGGGTGAGCACGGCGGCGGTCCCCGACGCGTTGTCATCGGCGCCGTGAAACACCTGGCCATCGCGAACACCCAGGTGATCGTAGTGCGCGCTGACCACGATCACGCGCGACGTGTCGGCACCACGCACCATGGCCAGCACGTTAACGCCCTCGTGCACGCTGGTGTCGCGCATCTTCACCTCGAACGAGCGCACGTAGCCGGGAGCGAGCGGCACGAGGCCGGCGCCGGCAAGCCGCCGCACGAGCAGCGCGCGCGCGGCCGCGCTGCCGCGCGTGCCCATGCGCCGCCCTTCCATGGAGTCGGCCGACAGCGCGCCAAGCGTGTTCCAGAGGGACGCCGAGTCGATGGCGGGCAGCGGCCGGACGACGCGCTGTGCGCCGGCGCAAGGTGCGAACGCGAGGAAGGCCGCGACGAGGGCCGCGACGACCACAGCCAGATGGCGGTTCATGATCATGACCGGAAATTATGGGGCAAACGCGCTAGCGCGAGTTCTTGTGCATCAGGTCCACGAGCTCGTCGTACATCGCGTCGGCCTCTGTGCCGCCCTGGCGAATGGCCGTCGCGGCGCAGTGCTTGAGGTGGTTGCGCATCAGCTCGCGCGACACGGCGCGCAGCGCCTCGACCACCGAGGACACCTGCGTGAGGATGTCGGCGCAGTAGCGGTCCTCCTCGACCATCTTCTGCAGGCCGCGCACCTGTCCCTCGATGCGGCGCAGGCGCTTGACGTTGCTGGCCTTGATGTCGGGATCCACCGCCACGGCGTGGCGTTCCTCCGCACCGTGGGCGGCACAGCCACAGCCTGTGGCGTGTACCGGAAGCGTCTTGCTCATGAGGCGCGAACCTCGAGTTGGGGAAGCGGAGGACGTGAGGGACCTGGGGGACCGGGCCGCCAGCGCCGCAGGCGCAGCGAGTTGGTGACGACCGATACGGAACTGAACGCCATCGCCGCGCTGGCGAGGATGGGGCTGAGCAGCAGGCCGAACGCGGGGTACAGCGCCCCGGCCGCCACCGGAATGCCGATCACGTTGTAGCCGAAGGCCCAGAACAGGTTCTGGCGCATCGTCCGCATGGTGCGGCGCGAGAGCGCGATGGCATCGGCCAGGCCGTGCAGGTCACCGCGCACCAGCGCAATGTCCGCCGCCTCGACGGCAACGTCCGTCCCCGTGCCGATGGCAACCCCCACGTCGGCCTGCGCCAGCGCCGGCGCGTCGTTGATGCCGTCGCCCACCATGGCCACCACGCGACCCTCGGCCTGCAGGCGCTTCACCTCGGCCACCTTGCCGTCGGGCAGCACCTCGGCAACGACGCGGGGAATGCCCGCCTGCCGCGCCACCGCGTCGGCCGTGCGACGATTGTCGCCGGTGAGCATCACGACGTCGAGCCCGAGAGCGAGCAGCCGCGCCACGGCATCGCGCGACGTGGAGCGCAGCGGATCGGCGATGGCGAGCAGGCCGGCCACCTGGCCGTCGACCGCGACGAACACCGCGGTTTTGGCCTCGCCCGACAGCCGCTCGGCGTCGGCGGCCAGCGGCGCAACGTCGAGCCCCCAGTCGCTCATCAGCAGCGCGTTGCCGACGGCGACGGCGCGGCCGTCGACGACACCGGTGGCGCCCCGCCCTGGAGTGGCTGCGAACGACTCGGAGCGCGAGAGCGCGAGACCGCGAGACTCGGCGTGACGCACGATGGCGCCGGCCAGCGGATGCTCCGAGCTGCGCTCGACCGACGCCACCAGGCGCAGCAGTTCGTCGTCGGTGGCGACGGCGGCGGTGCGTATCACGTCGGTGACGTCGGGCCTTCCTTCGGTCACCGTTCCGGTCTTGTCGAGCACCACGGTGGTCACGTCGCCGGCGCGCTGCAGCGCCTCGCCTCCCTTTATGAGAACGCCCAGCTCGGCGCCCTTGCCGGTGGCCACCATCACGGCGGTCGGGACGGCCAGGCCCATGGCGCACGGACAGGCGATGACGAGCACGGCGATGGCCGCGGCAAATCCACGAACGGCGGCCACGCTGGCAATCGCACCGCCATGCTGAAGCACGAGGAACCAGATACCGAACGTCAACAGCGCGATGCCCAGCACCACCGGCACAAAGACGGCACTGACACTGTCGGCAAGCGCCTGGATGGGAGCGCGCGAACCCTGCGCATCGCGCATGAGCTGCACGATGCGGGCGAGCACGCTGTCGGCGCCAACGGTGGTGGCGCGATACTGGAAGGCGCCCCGGCCGTTGACGGTGCCGCCCACCACGGCGTCACCCGGGCCTTTCATCACCGGCATGGACTCGCCCGTGAGCATCGACTCGTCGACGTCGCTGGCCCCGCTGGTGATGATTCCGTCCACCGGAACGCGTTCGCCCGGGCGGACGACGACGTCGTCACCAGGGAGTACGTCGTCGATGTCGATGTCCGACTCGGCGCCGCCGCGCACGACCCGCGCCGTCTTGGGACGCAGGTTGGCCAGCGCGCGCAGCGCCGAGGCTGTGTTGCGCTTGGCGCGCGACTCGAAGGCGTTGCCCGTGAGAATGAAGGCGATGATGATGATCACCGCCTCGTAGTAGACATCGGGGTTGACGCCCCGCGCGCGGAAGAACGCCGGGTCGATGGTGGCGAGCGCGGAGTAGATGAATGCTGCGCCGGTACCGACGGCCACCAGCGTATTCATGTCCGACGACTTGTGGCGTAGCACGGCCCAGGCGCGCGTGTAGAAGTGCCGTCCCGCCCATGCCATGACGGCAGCGGTCAGCAGCAGCATGCCCCATCCCAGCACCTCGGGCGAAATGCGATACGCCCACGGGGTCCAGCGCACGAGCCACGGGGTGAACAGGTTCTCCTGCCACCGCATGAGCGGGTCGGTGACCGCGCCTCCGGCACCGTGCGCCGTGTACATCATGAGGGGCATGGAGAAGAACATCGCCACGACGCCAGCCACGGCGGCGGCGATGGCCTTGTTGCGCAGGTGGCGGAACTCGGCCACCTGCGCAACCTCGTTCTCGCTTTGCGCCTCGATCGAGGTCTTTTCGCCGCGCGGGATCTCGGCCTCGTATCCCGTATCGCGAATGACGTCCACCAGCGCCTGCGGCGACACCGCCGTCGGATCGAACGTGACGGTGGCGTTGTTGAGCATCAGGTTGACCGACGCGTCACGCACGCCGTCCACCTTGCTCAGCGCGCGCTGCACGCGCGACTGGCAGGCGGCGCACGTCATCCCGCCCACGGGAATCGTGAGGTGGGAGGACGCACGCGCCGGGGGAGCGGACGGGGCAACCGGGGCAACCGGTGGAACCGGCGGGACCGGCGGGGCTGCGGCAGTCACGAAGCGCTGCCTAAACGGCCGCGACGGCGCTGGGCTCGAAGCCGGCGTCGCGAATCGCGTTGAAGATTTCGTCGACGTTGCGAGTAGACGGGTCGAACCGCAACTGCGCGCTGCCCACCTGCACCTGCTCCACCTGCACGCCGTCAAGCGCACGCAGGGCCTTTTGCACAGACATGACGCAGTGTCCGCAGCTCATGCCGTCAATCTTGAGGTGAAGCGAAGTCATCAGGAACTCCAGGAAGAGGCAGCTGGCGGCTAGCGGCTAGCGAATGAGGGCGGAACCGCCCCTCTCGGAGGTTATATACCCCCTCCCCCTATGTCAAGCCCTGTCCATCACGGCACTGCGGAGGCACGCTAGTTTATGGTCATGACGAATCCACCAATTCCGCAGCGGTCGCTGGGCTCACAGGGACTCCGCGTCTCGGCGCTCGGCCTGGGCTGCATGGGCTTTTCGGGGTTCTACGGTGATGCCGCGTCGAGGGCCGCCGTGGACGGCGTCTCCGTCATCCACCACGCGATCGACCTCGGCATCACGCTCCTCGACACCGCCGACATGTACGGCCCGCTCATCAACGAGGAACTCGTGGGACGCGCGGTGCGCGACCGCCGCGAGCGGGTGACGATTGCCACGAAGTTCGGCATCGTGCGCCACGCCACCGATCCCTCGAAGCGCGGTGTGAACGGGCGACCGGAGTACGTGCGCAGTTCGTGCGAAGGCTCGCTGCGCCGGCTGGGCGTGGAGACGATCGACCTGTACTACCAGCACCGCCGCGACAAGTCCATTCCGATCGAGGAGACGGTGGGCGCCATGGCGCAGCTGGTGAGCGAAGGGAAGGTGCGCTTTCTCGGCCTGTCGGAGGTGTCGTCCGAGACGCTGCGCCGCGCCCACGCCACGCACCCCATTACCGCGGTGCAGAGCGAGTGGTCGCTGTGGACGCGCGACTGGGAGCGCACCACCTTCGCGACGGCGCGCGCGCTCGGCGTGGGCATCGTGCCCTACAGTCCGCTGGGGCGCGGCTTCCTGACCGGGACCGTTACGGCCGACACGACGTTCCCCGCGGGCGACTACCGGCTCAGCACGCCGCGCTTCGTCGGCAGCAACCGCACCGCGAACCTTGGCATCGTCGCGGTCCTCAATTCTCTCGCGGCAAGCAAGGGGTGCACTCCCGCCCAGGTGGCGCTGGCCTGGCTGCTCTCGCGCGGCGACGACGTGGTGCCGATCCCGGGCACGACGAAGGCCGCCCGGCTCGAGGAGAATGCCGGCGCGGCCTTCGTGGGACTCAGTGCGGCCGATCTCGCGCAGCTGGCAGACGCCGTTCCGCCGGGCTCAGCCGCCGGCGAACGGTACCCGGCGGGAATGCAGGCGCTCGTCGACGAGTAGTCGGCGCTCCTCGACGAGCGGTCGCCTCCCGCGCGGTCAGTCGCGCACGTGCGTCAGCCAGCTGTGCGTATCGGGCGCCTTGCCGTGCGTGACGTTCTCGAACGCGGCCTGCAACTGCTGCGTGACCGGGCCCGGCTTCCCTGTCCCGACCTTGATGCGATCGACGCTGCGCACCGGCGTGATTTCCGCGGCCGTGCCGGAAAAGAAGAGTTCGTCGGCCATGTAGAGCGCCTCGCGCGCAATCGCCTCGACGTGCACGGGGATGCCGGCATCGTTCGCCAGCGAAATCACGGTGTCGCGCGTGATGCCGGGCAGCAGCGAGCCATCGACCGGCGGCGTGTAAATCGCGCCATTGCGCACCAGGAAGACGTTCTGTCCGGACCCTTCGCTCACGCGCCCGCCGGTGTCGAGGGCGATGGCCTCGGCGAATCCATTGGCCAGCGCCTCCATCTTGATGAGCTGACCGCCGAGGTAGTTGCCGGCCACCTTGGCCATGGCCGGGATGGTGTTGGGCGCCACGCGCTGCCAGGTGGAGATGCAGACGTCCACGCCGTTCTCGAGCGCGCCCTCGCCGAGGTACGTGCCCCACGGCCAGCACGGAAGGTAGACCTCGAGGGGACTTTCGAACGGCACCATGCCTGCCGCACCGTAGCCGCGAAGGGCCATCGGGCGCAGGTAGCAGGAGTCGAGCCCGTTCTTCACCACGAGTTCGCGGTTCGCCTGCACGAGGTCGCCCAACGAGTAAGCGAGGTCCATGCGATAGACCTTGGCCGAGTTCAGGAAGCGCGTCATATGCTCGCGCAGTCGGAAGATGGCCGGCCCGCGCTGCGTGGAATAGCAGCGGATACCCTCGAAGATGGACGAGCCGAACTGCATGGAGTGGGAGAGCACGTGGACGTGGCAGTCATCCCAGCGGACAAAGGAACCGTCCTTCCAGATCCAGTCGGTCTTGGGGAGTTGGGACATTTTACAGGGGCAGAGGAAGAGGCACAGTGGAGGAACAGGAAGAAGCGAGGAGAAAGTTACAGCAGGCTGCGAATCCAGCCGCCATCGACTGCAATGGACTGGGCCGTGATGTAGCTCGCGCGTTCGGAGGCGAGGAAGGCAGCCAGCGCGGCAAACTCGTGCGGCTCGCCAAGCCGGCCCATGGGGATCTGGCCCTCCCAGCGCGCCAGTTCATCGGCTGGCGTCGTGCCCCTGGCCTTGGCGTTCGCGTCGGCGAGTTCCTCCACCCGTTCGGTGCGCGTGTAGCCCGGCATCAGGTTGTTCACGGTGATGCCGAACGGCGCGACCTCGTTGGCGAGGGTGCGCGCAAAGCCGGTGACCGCGGCGCGCAGCGTGTTTGACAGGATGAGATTGTCCACCGGCTGCTTCACGGCGATGGACGTGACGTTGAGGATGCGCCCCCAGCGGCGTTCCTTCATTCCAGGCAGCACCCCGCGGCAGAGGCCGACGACGCTCTCCAGCGTGAGCGCCACGGCCTTGGGCCACGCGTCGGCCGGCAGCGACTCGAAGGTGCCGGCAGGCGGGCCGCCGGCATTGGTCACCAGCACGTCCACGCGGCCGAACTCGCGCAGCGCCGCGGCAACGAGCGCCTCCACGTCGGCGGTGCGTGACACGTCGGTGGCAACGCCGATCGCCCGCACGCCGTGGCGGCCGGCGAGTTCGCGCGCCACGTCCGCGATGCGCGCGGCGTCACGCGCGGCGAGCACCAGGTTGGCGCCTTCGGCCGCCAGTGACTCGGCGATGGCGCGCCCGAGCCCGCGGCTCGACGCGGCCACCAGTGCCACCTTTCCACGCAGTTGCAGGTCCATGGTCCGCTCCGCTCCCTACTTCGTGTGGAAATACGCGTCCGTCTTGTTGATCCAGTCGGCTCGCGGCGGATTGAAGACGTCGACGTCCAGCGTGTCCTCGAGCGCCTCGGCCTTGTGCGGCACGTTGGACGGGATCACCAGCGTTTCCCCGGCACGCACGTCGATCACCTCGGATTCGTCGGCCCCGATCCAGAAGCGCAGGGCGCCCTCGAGGATCCAGGTGATCTGCTCGTTCTCGTGCTTATGCTGCGGCACCACCGCGCCCTTCTTCAGGAAGACCTGCGCGAGCATCATGCGTTCGCCGCAGACGAACTTCCGGTCGATGGCGGGGGTGACGGTTTCGCGGGGCATGGTATCCCAGCGCTGGTGCGTGACCGTGGCGGACATGGAATGGGAGGCGAAGGGCGATGACGCGTCGGCGCGCATTCGGCGCCGACGTTCCTACTTGAGCCTTGGCTTGGTGACGCGCGGCACCGGCGTGCACACCGGCCACGTCCGCGGCGCCGACGGCGCTCCGGCGCGCGCCGGCACTCCCGGCGGACCACCGGCGGGCAACGTGCTCAGGTCCACGCGTTCCCGCGTGATGAACGTTGGATCCTCCGATGCCAGGTACGCAAGGCTCGCCACCAGCGTCGCATTATGCCGGAGGTCGTCGAGCACCACCTTGTCGAACGTGTCGCGGTTGGTGTGCCACGTCAGGGTGCTGTAGTCCCATCGCGCGCCACCCATGCCGAACGCGGGCACGCCGTGGCAGGCGAACGAGGCATCGTCGGTGCCGCCGCTCGACGGACGTCCCGGCGAACTGTCAGGGGAAATCATCGCCTGCATCTCGGCTGGCAGTTGCTTGAGCCATGCGTCAAGGTGCACGCGGGCATTCGGCAGTCCGCCCGCGCTGAGGCGCGTCACTCGACCCGTGCCGCCGTCCTGGTTGAAGAGACCCTGCAACCCCTTCAGCACTTCCGGATGGTCCTCGGCGAAGGCGCCGGAACCTACGAGCCCCTCTTCCTCGCCGGCCCACAGCCCGATGATGATGGTGCGCTGCGGCTTGGGCAGCACCTGCTTGAGGATGCGCATCGCCTCCATCATCATCACGGTGCCGGTGCCGTTGTCGGTGGCGCCGCTGCCGCCGTCCCATGAGTCGAAGTGCGCCGAGAGCACGATGTACTCCTCGGGCTTCGTGGTGCCCGGGATGCGGCCGACGACGTTGGCAATCGGCTGCTCGCCCAGCAGGGCGGCGTCGAGGTTGAGTCGGATCTTCGGGTGCTGGTTGTTCTCGGTGAGCCGGAAGACGAGGCCGTAGTCTTCGCAGTTCAGGCCGACCGTCGGCACCTTGGTGGTGTACGTCTCGAAGATGGCGTAGGTGCCGTTGTTGTCGGTGGGCCGCGACGAGATGACGCCCGCGGCGCCGGCCTGTTCGAGGCGCAACGCGAGTTCGCCGCCGCCGAGCGCGAGGCTCAGCCCGGTGCCGCGCACGTTGCGGCTGGCCCACTCGCGCGCGTTGTCGGCGCGCATGGCGCTGTCACGCGACACCGACGCCGGCGTGCCGTTGGCCTTCCATGAGTCCGTGGTGCGGCACGACGCCATGGGTGCCGACACCATCACCAGCTTGCCCTTGGCGGCGGGCAGCCACTTGACGAACTCGGTGCTGTCGGCGAAGTGTGGCAGGATGACCGTCTCGGCCACCTTGTCCTTCTTGTTCGTCCCCGGGCTGAAGCCGAGCATCGTCCCCTCGAGCGTGCGCACGCGTGGCGCGATGAGGTCGATGTGGGAGTAGCCGCGCCGCCAGCCGCGCCAGGTGCCGAACTGTTCGTTCTTCGCCTCGATTCCCCAGCCGCCGAGCGTCTGGATCACCCACCCCTGCGCGGCGGCCATGTCGGGGCTGCCGAGGAGACGCGGGCCGAGCGAATCGAGGAGCGACTGGGCGAGACGCGGGACCTGCGAGTTCTCCATGCCGAGCGACCAGATCTGCTTGATGGCCGCGTCGGCTACGGGCGTCGACTGCGCCTGCAGGGTCAGGGCGCTGCCGAGCAGCGCGGCGAGGACGAGTGACTTGCGCACGGTATGATTGGCTTGGGTGGGATCAGGTTTTGACTACCTTTGAAACTACGCGTAAAACGACGGACTCGCTGTCACGGGTGCGTTGGAGGCTCCAGACGCAGCACTCACGGAGGCAACGATCCCCTCAAACGGGGTGTCCAATGATGCAACTTGAATGCTGCCGAGTCCCTCACCCGGTGTTGTCATGACGCTGCTCGCACGGCGCTCTGCCGCCGTCGTTGGATTCCTGATTGCCGCCGGCTCCGCCGCCGCACAGGGAGTGACGGAGAACATCAGGGGACGCGTGACCGACGATTCGGCGCATGCGGTGGCGGGAGCGACGGTCTTCGTGACGCGCGGCCCGGACCGGCTGATGAAGCAGGCGGCCACCGACAGCGCCGGGCGCTACCGCATCTCCTTCGAGAACGGCACGGGCGACTATCTCGTGGCCATCGCGGCGGTCGGGTTGAAGTCGGCCCGGCGGCGCGTGCAACGGACCGGCTCCGAGACGGAACTCATCGCCGACTTCGTGCTGGCGCATGACGCCTCAACGCTCGCGGCGGTAACGGTGACCGCCGAGAAGCCGGAGCGCGCGCAGAACGACGTGTCGCCCTACAGCACCGAGGTCGGGGGGGCGGCCGAGAAGTGGAAGGACGGTGTCAACGGCCAGCTGAACCCCGCGATGGTCGGCGACCTCGCGGCGATTGCCGCCACGATGCCGGGGATCACCGTGGGACCGAACGGCATCTCGATGCTTGGCGCGGGGTCGGAATCAAACCTCAACACGCTGAACGGGATGGCGATGCCGGGGGGAGTTGTTCCCCGCGCGGCGAGGGTGCAGACCCGCGTGACGGGGGCCACGTTCGACGCGACGCGCGGAGGGTTCTCGGGGGCGAACATCGACGTGCAGTTTGCGGCGGGCAACCGCAACTACCAGACCCGCAATGCCTACGCGACGTGGGACGCCCGGTCGCTGCAGTTCACCGACGCCGTGGGACGCGCACTCGGCGTGCCGCAATCCAACCTCAAGGGGAGCGTCGGCGCCGACGGCGAACTCATCCGCCATGCGATGACGTACAACGTGGGGCTCGATTACGCCCGCGTCGCCAGCGACGCGGTGACGCTCCTCGGCGCCGGACCGGACGTGCTCGCCAGCTCGGGCGTCGCGCGCGACTCCGTGTCGCGCGCCCTCAACGTGGCGCGGGGGCTGGGCCTCCCCCTCAGCGCCGGCGGGATTCCCCGCGACCGGCAGAGTGAGACGGTGACCTGGCTCGGGCGCCTGGACGACACGCGCGACACGCTCAACGTGCGCGCGCTCACCACGATGTACAGCCAGAGCCGCAGTGGCGGACTCAACTTCGGCGCGCTCTCGGCGCCGTCGGCGGGCGGCGATCAGCGGGTGCACGGACTCGGCGTGCAGGCGCGCGCCGAAACCTATTTCGGCCCGGGACGCCGCATGCTCAACGAGAGCAAGATCGGTTTCAACCGGACGAACACCTCCGGCACGCCGTACCTCGCCCTTCCCGGTGCCAGCGTGCTCGTGCGCTCCACCGGCGCGAACGGGGAGGGCATCAGTTCGCTCGCGCTCGGCGGGAGCTCGTTCCTCGACAGTCGCCAGGAACGCACCACGTGGGAAGGAATGAACGAGCTCATCTGGAACGCCCGGGGACGCAAGCACACGTTCAAGGCGCACGTATGGGCGCGCACCGATGCGCTCGACGCCTCGGGCGGCGCCGACCTGCTCGGGCACTATGCGTTCAACTCCATCGACGACCTCGCCGCCGGCCGCGCGGCGAGCTACTCGCGCACGCTCACGCAGCCTGTGCGGACCGGCGCGGTCTGGAACGGCGCCGCCGCATTCACGCACTCATTCTTCCCGACGCGCTTCTTCTCGCTGATGTACGGTGCCCGCGTCGAGGCCAACGGCTTCAGCGATGCACCGGCGCGCAACGGCGCCCTCGAGAGCGCGCTCGGCGTGACGACCGGTGCGGCGCCCACGCGAGTACACGTGAGTCCGCGCGTCGGCTTCTCGTACACGTTCAACCACGACAAGAACAACGGCAACGGGATGTCGAACAACATGGTGGGCAGCTTCTACAGGAATCCGACCGGAGTGATCCGGGGCGGCATCGGCGAGTTCCGCGACCTGTTGCGCCCCGACCTCGTGGCCGACGCCCGCGCCCGCACCGGGCTGGGCGGCAGCGCCCTGTCGCTGTCGTGCGTCGGGGTGGCGGTGCCGGTGCCAGACTGGACCGACCTCATGGCGAATCCGGCATCGGCGCCAACGGCGTGCGCCGGCGGCGGCGGCGTGCTGGCGGAGAGCGCACCGGGCGTGTCTCTCATTGACCCGTCCTATGACGTGCCGCGAAGCTGGCGCGCGTCACTGGGCTGGGACTCGGACGTCGGCCCGTTCCTCGTGAAGCTGAACGGGCTCGGCTCGTACGACCTCAACCAGCCCGGCACCGTGGACGCGAACTTCAGCGGCATACAGCGCTTTGCGCTGGCCAACGAAGCCGACCGCCCGGTCTTCGTCACCCCGGCGTCCATCGACGCTGCCAGCGGGACGGTGAGCGGCGTCGAGGCACGACGCGCCGGTGCCTTTGGGCGTGTGGGCGTGCGCACGAGCGACCTGCGCGGGTACGGCGGACAGGTCACGCTGAGCGTGGCACCGGACGTATTCAAGATGCGCCGCTGGCCCGGCTCGCTGTACGGGTCGGTGAGTTACACCCTGCAGCAGTCGCGGCGCGAGTACCGCGGCTTCGATGGCGCGGCGTTCGGGGATCCGCGCACCCGCGAGTGGGCGCCCAGCGCAAGCGATGCGCGCCAGATCGTCCTGATGCAGGGCGGGTTCTACAGCAAGTACACCGGCGCATTCACGCTCTACGCACGCGCACAATCGGGCCTGCCGTTCACGCCCATCGTGCAGGGCGACGTGAACGGCGACGGGCGCTCGGGAGATCGCGCATACGTGCCGGATGCTGCAACGACGCCGGACCCGGCGCTGGCGACGCAACTGCGCGCACTCATCGCCAACGGCACGCCCAGCGCGCGGGCCTGCATCGCGGCGTTCGCCGGACGCATGGCCGAGCGCAATGGATGCCGCGGCCCGTGGACGGCGACGCTCAACATGCAGTGGAGGCCGCGCCTTCCCGAGAAGGTCTACAAGATGCTCGATATGAGCGTCTACCTGGACAACGTGCTCGGCGGCGTCGACCAGATGCTGCATGGTGCGGCCGGGATGCACGGGTGGGGCTCGAGCCCGGTGCCGGACCCGGTGCTCCTGGTGCCGCGCGGCTTCAACGCCGCCACGCGGACGTTCGCATATGACGTGAATCCGCGCTTCGCCGAGACCCGGCCGGCCCTGACGAATCAGCGGACGCCGTTTCGCATCACGCTTGACTTTCACGCGAAGCTCTCGACCGACTTCGAGCTGCAGCGACTGCGCCGGGCGATGGAGCCCGTGAAGCAGGCGAAGGGCTGGGAGCGCCGGAGCGCCGACTCCCTGGCCTCGTTCTATCTGCGCGAGACATCGGACATCTTCCGCGCGCTCATCGACGAGAGCGACTCGCTCTTCCTGCGTACCGACCAGATTGCCGGGCTGCGGGCGGCCGATTCCGTGTATTCGGCGCGCGTGCGCGCCGTTTACGTGCCGCTCAGCCGCTACCTCACGCAGTTCGCCGATGGCGCGGCGCCGGCGGCGGCGCTCGACACAGTGCGTGCCGCGACGAAGAGCTACTGGAAGGTCTTCTGGGAGCAGCCAGAAATCGCCGGCTCGCTGATCACGTCGTCTCAGATGCACCTGATGCAGTTCTTCGAGCGAATGCTGGAGGTGCCGAAGCCCGAGCGCGAGCATTCGCAGTGGCAGTTCGGGTACAGCGTGCCGCTGGTGGAGGCGCAGAGGAAGACGGGCGCACCGTAAGAAAGCGTCGCGCTCCCTGCTTAGCGCTTCAGCGCCTGCTCCACCTCGGCCTCACCCGCCAGCAGGAATCGCACGCCGTCACTCACTTCCTGCACCGCCGCCAGGTCTGCCGTGAGGCTGTCCACGCTTCCCGTGCCCGCCGTGAGGCGCAACAGGTTGAGCCGGATTCCCTCGAGCGCGGTCACCGCGTCGGCCAGGCGCCGCCGGGCGAGGTCGCGGGCCGCGTGCAGGTCGCGATCGAGTGCCTCGCGGCGGTCGGCGTGCACGACGTTCGCCTGCGCGGCGGACTCCGAACGCTTGGTGGCCTCGATCTTGGCAACCGAATCTTCGAGTTCGTTCACGCGTCGTCGCATCTTCATGGCATCGTCTTCGAGACCGCGCACGATCCTGGGCAGGTCACCGAGCTGGCGTCGCGCGGGCTTGGGCAGGGCCTCGAACAACGCGTCCACCGCCATCCCGAGCGCCAGCTCGGTGGGCCGATGCGTCGCCGGAGCGGCGATGGCCGAAGGGCGAAGCCAGATGCCGGCCAGCCGGAATAGCTGCCGGCCGAGGCGGCTCTCCCACAGCTTGCCGAGCAGTCGGCCAACCAGATTCGTGCGACGTTCGTGACGCAACAGGCTGAACGCACCACCGCCCAGCGTCGCAGTGGCACCGAGCACGAGCAACTGTTGCACAAGCTCGATGGAGCTTCCGAAGATGGACAGCCGTCCCCAGGCAGCGACCACGGTCCCGAGGCCGATCACGGTGGTCCATCGCATCGCGCGTTCGAATCGCGACACGGCGTGGCCGTACTCGAACGCCCGCTCCTCGCGCTCGCGCTCGAGCTCCGACTTCCACGCAACCATCAGCTCTTCCCTGCCACAGCCCGCCTTGAGCAGGGCGCGCGCCTGTGACACGAGCGTGATCGCTGGAATCGTCGCGATCATTAGGAGAATCGCCCCGAATTCCAGCGCCATTCCAGGGACCCCGCTCATGACCATCCCAATCATGGATACGCCAATGTACAGCTCGAGGAATGCGACGCCGCCGAGCGTGCGGTTGAGTTGCCGCGACTTCTTGATGAACACGCGGAGTGGCACAGGCAGTTCGCGCCGGGCCTCGATGGCGGCGGCCACGGCGTCGGCCAGGTCCTCGCCCGTGGCAAAGCGCGCCGCGGGGTCCTTGGCGAGGCACCGGTCCACGGCCTGCGCCAGGCGGCTGGGCACGCCCTCGCATACCTCGGCCACAAGCGGAGCGGGTTGCGTGAGGTGCTTGGCCAGCACCGCGCCAAGCGTGGGACCTTCGAATGGAAGACGGCCCGACAGCGCGTAGAACGCCACGACGCCCAGCGAGTAGATGTCGCTCCGCCCGTCCACCGCTTCGCCGCTGGCCTGCTCGGGGCTCATGTACTCCGCCGTACCGAGGACCTCGCCGACGCCGGGGGCGCCGGGGGCGCCGGGGGCGCCGGGGGGGCCGGTGGCGCCAGTGGCCTGTGTCACATGCGCGATCCCGAAGTCGGCCACGAGCGCGCGGCCCGAATCGCGCTCGAGCAGGATGTTGTCGGCCTTGACATCGCGATGCACGACCCCCTGTGCGTGGGCGTAGGCCAGCGCCCAGGCCACCTCGCGCAGGATGCGAGCCAGCTCCGACGGAGGCATGGGGCCGCGCGTGCGCACGCGCTGGCCCAGCGTCTCGCCATCCACGTACGCCATCACGAAGAAGACGAACTCACCCGCCTCCTCGACGGCGAAGATGGGCACGATGTTGGGGTGCGAAAGCTTGGCGGCGGTGCGGGCCTCGCGCAGGAACCGGTCGCGCAACGCGGGCTCGGTGGCCAGACGCGACGGCAGTTGCTTGAGCGCCACCAGCCGATCGAGCGCCACGTCCCGCGCGAGGTACACGATGCCCATGCCGCCGCGTCCCAGCTCGCGTTCGAGCGAGTAGCGCCCGGCGAGGGCGGTCTGAAGGGTGATGAACTCGGCGGTTTCGGTGTTGGGCATGGGCACAAGGATGACTCGCCCGTAGGCAGGCGGGAAGAGGCATCCGCGCGCAATCAAAGACGCTAGCTTTGGTGACTGCCATCGGCGGTCCCCGCATCACGGAGCGTGGTCATGGTTGCCGCACGAAGATTCCTGCCTGCCCTCATCATGGCGTTGGGCGTTGGTTGCGCCGACCGCAACGCAGAGCCCGCGACGCAAAATGTCAGTGCGCTCGTGTCGACCGCCGTGCAGGCGACGTCCCCCTGCACTCCCGGCAACCAGGACCGGTATGTGTATCGCCCGGCCCGGCTGCGCAGCGTGACACCGTGCATTCGCGCCCACGGCACGATCGTGACGCGGACCATGGAAGCCGACGGGGACATTCATCTGCAGCTACGGCTCGACGCGCCGGACCAGGTGCTGCTGAACGCCGGCAGCGCCGAAGAGGGCAGCAACCTCGTCGTCGAGGCGATCTGCCAGTTTCCTCCGCTGCAGGCCGATGCCATCCGCATCTGCGCGACGAATCCCGATCCGTTCCCGGGTCCGTTGCCGAGTGTGGGCGATCACGTGTGGATGGAAGGCCGATATGTGGTGGAAGTACAGCACGGGGCCTGGACGGAACTGCATCCCCTCTATCGCTGGGGTACCATCACCCAGCAGGGGACGCTGAAATGAGCGGCCGAGATGCCACGGCGCGCACCCCAGGTGTGGCGCCGAGTTGGATTGGTTGGGTGCTGGCCACTACCGTCGGACTCTCCGCAGGCACGTCGGTGAGCACGTATCTCACTGCGCCCCTCTCGGCGATGCTGAGTCCCGTCCTGGCCGGAATGCTTTTCATGCTGCTGTACGGCGCCGCCATTGGCCTGGTGCTCGCCGGCGCGCAGTACTTCGCGATGCAACGCGGAACCGTGGTGTTACGCGCCTGGCTGATGGTATCAGCCCTCGGCGCATCGGCGGGCTACGCCCTGGCCGCGGTGGCCGGCGAGTGGATGGGTAACCTGATAAGCCCGACAGTGAGTGTCGTGATCAGCGAAGGAACCATCGAGAGCGTCGGCGGCGCAATCATTGGACTGGTGATTGGAGGTGCCCAGTGGTGGTGCCTGCGCACCGTCATGCTGCATCGGCGCAAGTGGATGATCGCGAGCGCCATCGGCGGGGCGCTCGGCTATTCCCTTGCCGCTGCGGCGCTCGAGCTGTTCGAAGTGCCGATCCTGAAGGCGCACCTGGTGCTGTCATACGGGGCGATCTTCGGGCTGTTTCTTGGAGCGGCGCAGGCCGCCGTGCTCAGAACGTCCGGACGGGAGCCAAACCCCTAATCCCTCAGAGTCGCCACCACGCGATTCAGCAGGGATGGCGCGAAGATGCCGCCGGCCTCCAGCGCAGGGCGGCTCACTTCGATTGCGTCGGCAATCTCGGTGAATGTCAGTGGCACCCGGTGCTCCGTCGCCGAGGCTCCAAGTACCGAGACTTCCGACCGCGCGATCAGGGTGTCCAAGTCGGGGATCACGCGTCCATCCACCATGGCCTGCGCCACGCCCGCAAGCAGCAAGTGGGGATGCGCCGATCCATCCGGCAGGCGGAACTCGATCGTTTGCGGACTTGTGGGCCGCCCGGATTCGTCGGTTGGCACGATGGGAATCCGAACCAGCGCCCTGCGGTTGTAACGCCCCCACGTCATGGCACTCGGCGCTTCCTTGCCCTGGCTGAGACGAACGAACGAATCGCGGCTGCGGTTGCCGAAGGCCATCAGCGCACCGCCGTGCTTTACCAGGCCGCCAATCAACCACTTGGCTTCGGACGTCAACCGATCGTCCGGGGTGGAGTGCGGCCGGTAGCTCCCGTGGGCCATGGGTGCAAAATGGAAGTGCAGCCCGCTGCCCGCATGACCCTTGCGAGCCATCGGGGCAAAGCTGCAGAGCATGCCATGGCGCTGGGCGAGGTTGCGAAGCACCCACTGCGTAAGGACGACGGCGTCGGCGGCGGCGGGAAGTGGTTGCAACCAGAGTTCGACCTCGTGCTGCTCCCACGAGCGCGCATCCGCCGCATCGGCTTCAACGTAGCCCACCTCGGCGTGGCCGTACTTCACCGGCACACCCATCTCGGCCAGGAGCGCGAGCGCTTCGCGTCGCAGCCCTTCACCGAAGACGAACGGCGAACTGGCGTGGTACCCTCGCTCGTTGGCGCCGTACGATTCGGCTTCCTCGCGGCGATGACCGAGAAAAAACTCGATCTCGCCGAGCGCGTGCAGGTCCAGCCCGGTTTCCTTCAGGAGCCTGGCATGGGCCGCACGAACCAGGGTGTCGGGTGATTCGGCAAGCGGCGCCCCTTGCCGGTCGTAGTGGCCGCACAGCAAGGCAAGCGTCGGCTCCGGAGCAAACGGATCGAGGAACGCTGTCGACAGACGGGGCCGGATCACGATATCGGACGCCCCGGCGGGAATGCCAAGGTCGCCGAACAGGCTGGAGCCATCGGCGC
>Ga0209014_10000512_pt1 | contig 22714 bp, 17 predicted proteins | sample BarGraNGADG00212_FD_184491 | JGI IMG/M metagenome (GOLD analysis project Ga0209014, IMG submission 184491) | Arctic peat soil microbial communities from Barrow, Alaska - Barrow Graham LP Ref core NGADG0002-212 (SPAdes) (version 2) | ecosystem: Environmental > Terrestrial > Soil > Wetlands >...
TGGGTGGTCGTCGGTAGCCTGCCGACGTCCGATGGCACGGCGGCGACTGCGAAGGCCGGCTGCTTGCTCGTGTTGGACAGTCGTGGACGGGTGCGCGAGACGATCGCGAACAAGCTGATCAACGGACCGTGGGACATGACCGCGAACGACCACGGCGCAAGCGCCGACCTGTACGTTTCCAACGCCCTCAACGGCACGGTCGCAGCCGGCGGTGCCAACGTCAATCGAGGCACCGTGGTTCGGATCGCGCTCCGTGGGCTACTTGATCACGGCGACCTACCGGTGGCATCCTCGCCGGTCGTGATCGGATCCGGCTTCGCCGAACACAGCGACCCCGCCGCTTTGGTGGTCGGGCCCACCGGGCTCACCCTCGGCCGACACGACACGCTCTACGTCGCCGATACGGTGGACAACCGCATCTCCGCGATCCCTGACGCCAGCCACCGCACCCGCTCGGCCTTCACCGGGGCCGACCTGACCTCCGGCGGCAGCCTGAACAGCCCGCTGGGCTTGAGCACCGCACCCAACGGCGACGTGCTGTCGGTCAACGCGGCAGACGGCCTGATCGTCGAGACCACCCCGGCCGGTGTCCAGATCGCTACCACCACCCTGGACGCCAATGGCGTACCACCAGGCGCAGGGGCCCTGTTCGGCCTAGCCCTCACTCCTGACCACAAGGCCGTCTACTTCGTCGACGACGCCACCAACACCCTCAACCTCCTCCACTAAGAACCCGCCAACTCGATCACGGGCGCGCGGGGCGCTGGGTGGTGGGCCACAGTTGCATCCGGGGTCGACGCGTGGCTAAGGCCAGCTGCCCATCGCGTGCGCACGGGTGATCAGCAACGACCTCGGCGGAGCGAGGTCGAGCCCGGACGGATTGTTCAAGTCGCGCGAGCGACGAGCCGGCAAAGCCATGGACGTGATCTCGACTCCCGACAGTGAACGTCCGCGCCGTACGAGGCCCCGGCCGAAGTAGCCGCGGGTGCCCAGGTGGGGGGCCGCCCGCTTCTGGGGACCGTCAGACTGATCACGCATCTCACGCGCCTGTTGCCGGGACGGTGAACCAGAATCGGCTGCCGGTGCCGGTTGGTGCCGCCTCCAGGCCGATGGACCCGCCGTGGCGTTCGACGATTCTCTTGGCCAGGGCGAGACCGATTCCGGTGCCCGGGTACTGATCTCTGCTGTGCAGGCGTTTGAACATCCCGAACACGCGATCATGCTGGCTCGGCTCGATCCCGATCCCGTTGTCGGTGACCTCGAATCGCCACACCGGCCCATCGCGCCGCGCACAGACCGAGATCACAGGCGTGACGCCCGCTCCGACGAACTTCACCGCGTTCGACACCAAGTTCTGCAACACCTGCGTCAACTGCGAGGCTTCGAGCTGCACCACCGGCAACGGACCGACATCGATCTTCGCCCCGGTCTCCTCGATCGTCGCCTTCAAACCGTCCAACACGTCCTGCATCACCTCAGCCGAGTCCACCGACCCGACCTCACCTTCCAGACGCCCGACCCGCGAATATGCCAGCAGACCATCGATCATCTTCTGCATCCGAGCGCAGCCGTCCACGGCGAACGCGATGAACTGATCAGTGTCCGGATCCAGCTGGCCCTGATAGCGACGCGCAACCAACGAGATCGGACCAGAGATCGCGCGAAGCGGCTCGGCAAGGTCATGCGACGCGGCGTACGCGAACTGCTCCAGATCCACGTTGGAGCGCTCGAGTTCGGCTTTGGTGTGCTTCAGCGCCGTGACGTCGCGTGCTGCGGCGAACACACCCGTGGCCTTGCCTGCGGCGTCGCGGTAGACGGATGCGTTGTAGAGCACGTCGACGAGGTGCCCGTCCACGTGCCGAATCGTCAGTGCGTAGTCGCGGATCGAACCCTCCGCGAACGCCTGCCGGTAGGCCGCTTCCGCGGTGGCTGGTTCGGTGAAGTAGTCCGCGAAGTCCGAGCCGATCAGATCCGCACGCGCCACACCCGTAGCCTTTGCCACCGCCTCGTTCACGTCGGTGAGCTTGCCCTCGGGGTTGACCGTCGCGAGCGGGTCGAGGCTCGCTTCGAACAGGCTGCGCGAGTACCTGGCCGCCTCTGACAGGGCGGCCTCGCTGGCCCGCAGCGCCTCCTCGACTCGTTTGCGGTCGCGAATGTCTCGCGCGATCGTCCCGGCGCCGACGACCCTGCCGTCGCCATCTCGGAGCGGTGACACGGTCAGCGCGACGAGAAGCGGCCAGCCGTCCTTTCGAACCCGGGTGGTCTCGAAGTGCGAGACCCGTTCACCTCGTCGAATAGGGCTGAGGTCGACGCATTCATCAGGACTGTTCGGATCGAGCAGGATCGCGGTGGGCCCGCCGATCACCTCGTCGGCGCGATAGCCGAACATGACCTCCGCCGCGTGATTCCAGCTCGTGATGACACCGTCGAGCGTCTCGGTGAAGACTCCGTATTCGCAGGACTCGACGACCGCGGCGTCGAGTCCTGCACGTTCGGCCGGGGTCTTCACTGGTGCGGCCATCGTTTCTCCCTGCGCCGCCTCACCCGACGACGTTCCAGCCCCATGATCACCGTCACCGACCCCGGTTCGTCTGCACAGAGTCCAACGTCCCCACGACGGGCTGGGCCTCTCGACAGAAACGGTCGGTCCCGGCAGACGCACGCAATTCCGCGTCAGACCTGCGACCAGTATGCACGCACCTCAACTGACAACGTCACCCTCACCTCGGGCGGAAGTGCCCGGACACTGCCGGCAACATCGGCTGCGGTGCGATGCCAGGCGGCCGGTCCCATCAAGACGATCGCTGTCATGGCGTCGTGATCGAGAATCATCTCGCCGTGCACGGTCACCGCTCGATGCAGGCGCAAGGTCGTTCCGATCGTGCGCTCGAGCCGCTCGACCTTGGCACCTCCGACATCCAGCATGCCCAACGGTTCGCGCAGCTCGCGCAGATGCCCGGTGTCTGGCACCGCGACGACGCAGACACCGCCCGGCTTGAGGATCCTGATGATCTCCGATGCGTTGCGAGGGGCGAAGACGCTGAGCACGGCCGCGGCGCCGGCGTCGATCAGCGGCACACCTTCGGTGAGGTCGCAGACCACCGAGGCGATTCGCGGGTGCGCTCGCGCGGCGCGGCGAGCCGCATGGGGCGAGAGGTCGACCGCGAGCCCTCGTGCGCTGGCGATCGCGTCCAGCACATTGCTGAGGTAGAAACCCGTGCCCGCGCCCAGGTCGACGACGCAGCCGTCCGTCGAGTCCATCGACTCGGCAACCAGACCGCTGATCGCGGCGGCGACACGCGCGTAGTGGCCGAGTTCCAGGAACGCCTCGCGAGCCTGCACCATCGAGGCGGTGTCGGACCGGAGCCTGGACGCTCGTCGCATCAAGGTCAGATGCCCGTCGCGCGCGATGTCGAAACGGTGCCCCTGGGCGCAGAGCACCGAGCGCCCGTCCAGCACGAAACCGCCGGCACAGTGCGGGCAGCGGAGTAGATCGACCACGTCAGCGATCACGGGCGCCCACGCACCTATTTGTACGCGGCACGCCAGCGCCCGCTCCGGATGGAGGTCCATGGCAACGCCTGATTTGGGCTCGATGTCGCGTTCCTGCGAGGCGCGTCGGCGTCGCGGATGCGGGGACCGAACGGCTCCCGGACCGCCCACGCTGAGTGCGGGCCGTGCCGCGGCCGGATATTGTCGTCCTCAAATGGGATGATGGCCGGCATGGTCGCCGTTCACGCGCAGCAGCGCGTTGCCGCCGAACGCACCGGCCTGCGCCGCTTCACGGGACTCCTGCCCCATCGTCTGCTGCGCTGGCGCCGTCCCGTGTGGTGGCAGGAACTCGCGATCATCGCGGTCGGCTACTGGCTCTACACCATCGGTCGCAACGCCGTGCCCGAGCAGCAGTCGATCGCGTTGCGTCACGGCCGCAGCATCCAACACCTGCAAGATCTGCTGCACTTCAACTTCGAACTGTCCATCAACCACTTCGTTGCCCGCAACGAGTGGCTGGCCCAGGTCATGGACTACTACTACGCGACGCTGCACTTCATCATCACCATCGGCGTCATGTTGTGGCTGTTCGTCAGGCGGCCGCACGTGTACCGCGGCGCCCGTACGGTGCTGTTCTCGACGACGCTGATCGGGCTACTGGGCTTCTACCTGTACCCACTTGCGCCGCCGCGGCTGCTGCCGCAGTACGGCTACATCGACACCCTGCTCAAGTTCCACACCTGGGGTTCGCTCGCAGACCCCAAGATCGCTCAACACTCCAACCAGTACGCCGCCATGCCGAGCCTGCACATCGCCTGGGCACTGTGGTGCGGCATCGCGATCTTCGTATGCGCCAAGCATCTGTGGGTACGTTGTCTCGGCCTGCTCTATCCGTTCTTCACGCTGATGGTGATCGTCGGTACCGCCAACCACTTCATCATCGACGCAGTCGGTGGCGCAGCCATCATCGCCGTGGGCTTCGGGGTGCAGTGGCTGTTCTCGGACCACGGCGCGTTCGTACCGCCGGTCGACGCGCCGGACTTCGGCCTTCCCGACCCGCCGCTGCCGAGCTTGCAGCACGGCAACCAGCCTCACTGATCTGCGGGGTACGAGCAAATAGATGGTGCTGTCTGTCGTTGTGCTGACCGGTCTTGTGACGGCGCTCGTGTGGTGCGTCATGGTCCGAACGACGTCTTCGGCTTGGATCCTGCTCGCCCTGAGTTCCATGTGGCTGCCGTCCAACAACGGGCAGCTCGAGGGACGTACAGTCCTGATCCTGACCGATGCGCACGCAGTCACCCAGGCCGACTGTGTCGGCATCGCGTGCTGGCTGGTCGCGACCATCGTGCTGGTCTGGCGTGCCCAGTCGGCTGCCCCGCCCGGCCGCCGGCCCGCCCGAGCGGGCACCATCCTGCTCGCCTGTGGGTTCGTCTTCGCAGTCGGCGCCCTGGCGGCGTTCGAGACCGGTTGAGCCGCTCAGTGCGGCGCGGCGTAGAAGATGTCCTCGACGACCCGCCGTGCGCGGCGGGCCGTGCGCCGGTAGTCATCGACGAGCTGACCGGGATCGAATCCCGGCCGGTAGCCCATCGCCCGCCCGACAGCCACCAGCGCGGGGCCCTGATGGGGAAGCTGATCCTCGGGCTTGTCGCGGACGAGCATGAGGGCGTTGCGCACATGGGTGGCGAGGCGCCACGCCGCGGCGAGAAGAGCTTCCTGGTGCGGGCTGATCAACTCAGCGGCAGCTGCAGCGCGCAGCGCATCCAAGGTGCGCGTCGTCCGCAGGCCCACAACCTCGTGACCGTACGCAAGCTGCAGCAACTGGATGGTCCACTCCACGTCGGCCAGGCCACCGCGACCCAGCTTCGTGTGCGTCGTCGGGTCAGCGCCTCGAGGCAACCGCTCGCTGTCGATACGTGCCTTGAGTCGGCGGATCTCCGTGCGATCGACGGCGCTCAGCCCGCGCGGCGGATAGCGCACCGGATCGATCATCTCCGTGAACCGGGAGCCGAGGTCGGCGTCCCCGGCAGCGAAGCGGGCGCGCAGCAGCGCTTGGGCCTCCCACGGCGAGGACCACCGCGCGTAGTACTGCCGATACGACTCGAGCGAACGCACCAACGGTCCGTTACGCCCCTCTGGACGCAGATCGGCGTCGATTCCCAACGGTGGATCGCTCGAGGACGGCGATCCCAGCAACGCGCGCAGGCGGCCGGCGACCTCCTGTGCAACGTTCGTGGCGTCGAGTTCGCTCGTCGCTCCCTCGATCGGTTCGAACACGAACGTGACGTCGGCGTCGGAGCCGTAGCTGGTCTCCGCACCACCCAGCCGACCCATGGCAATCACCGCGAACCGGATCGGCATTTCCCGAACGCCACGGTCGTCCATCACCGAGCGCACCGCGACCTGAAGTGCGACCTCGATCGTCGCCTCGGTCGTGGCGCTGATGGCTTGGCAGACGTCGGCGACATCGAGCATGCCGAGCAGGTCGGCGAACCCGATCCTGAGCAGTTCCTGCCTGCGAACACCGCGGACGACGGCGACGGCAGCCGCGGGATCGCGGTGTCGGGTAGCGGAGTCGGCCATCTCCATCTCGATCTCTGACCGGACTCGCGGGATCAGCTCCGAATCGTCGGCAAGCATCTGGAGCGCCTCCGGCGCGCGTCCGAGCATGCGCGCGACGTAGCGACTGGTCCCGAGCACATAGGCAAGGCGCGAGGCGACGGCACCTTCGTCACGCAGCAGCCGCAGGTACCACGGCGTCGCGCCGAGTTCGTCCGACACCCGACGGTAGGCCAGCAGGCCGCGATCGGGATCCGGGGCGTCGGCGAAGTCCGACAGCAAGACCGGCAGCAGGGCGCGCTGGAGTGTCGCGCGTCGTGACAACCCGGCTGTCAGCGACTGGATGTGCCGCAGCGCAGCGTCGGGATCGGCAAAGCCGAGCGCAGAGAGCCGATGCCGTGCCTGCTCCGGCGTCAGCCGAAGGCCCTCACTCGGTACTCGTGCCACCGCCTCCAGCAAGGGACGGTAGAACAGCTTCTCGTGCAGCCGTCGCACCTCGCGCGCGTGCAGCGCCCACTCGATCTCGAAGACGGCGCGGGAGTCGCCCCGGGCGTCCGGGCGGTATCCGAGAGCGCGCGCCAGCCACGATAGGCCCGCCGGATCGTCGGGCACGACATGCGTTCTGCGAAGCCTGCGCAGCTGCAGGCGGTGCTCGACGGCGCGAAGAAACCGGTAGGCGTCGATCAGGCTGACGGCGTCGTCACGCCCGACGTAGCCGCCGTCGCGCAGGGCGGCGAGAGCCGGCAGCGTCGCAGGTTGACGAAGCGTGTCGTCGCCGCGCCCGTGCACGAGCTGCAGCAGCTGGACCGCGAACTCGACATCTCGCAACCCTCCTCGACCGAGCTTGATCTCGCGTTCGGCCAGGGCCGTCGGGATGTGCTCGACGACTCGCCGTCGCATCGCGCGCACGTCGTTCACGAAGTCGGACCGCTCCGCTGCCGTCCACACCAGGGGCTCGGTGGCCAGCTGGTACTGGTGGCCGAGTTCGAGGTCACCGGCCACCGGACGCGCCTTCAACAGAGCCTGGAACTCCCAGGTGCTCGCCCAGCGCTCGTAGTAGGCCGCGTGGCTGGCCAGCGTGCGAACGAGCGGGCCGTCCTTGCCTTCAGGACGAAGGCCAGCGTCGACCTCCCACGCGACGGCATGGCAGATCCGCATTGTTGCCGCCGCGAGCTTGGCAGCCGTCGCGAGGGCGGCGTCGGTCTGGTCGGCCGAGCCGTGCGGCTCGAGCGGCTCGAGCGGCTCGGCGACGAATATGACGTCGACATCGGAGACGTAGTTCAGCTCGCGAGCGCCCGCCTTGCCCATGGCGACGATGGCGAGACGGCAGCCTGCACCATCGTCGGTGAGCTCGGTTCTGGCTACCGACAACGCGGCCTGCAGCAGGTAGCCGGCCAGGTCCGCGAGTGCCTCGGTGACATCGACCAGGTCGAGCTCACCGCTCAGGTCTCGGCCGGCGATCGCGACGAGCTCGCGGCGATAGGCGATGCGCAGTGCACTGAGCGCATCCGCGCCGGTGCGTGTCGCCGCGACTCCCCTGGTGCCCGTGACCGGAGAGCCGGGGTCGCTACCGACAGCGGCCGCGAGGCGCGCGGCCGCGCCCGGCGCGTGGTAACCGTCGGCCAGGACGCGCCACTGCTCAGGGTGATCGATCAGGTGCGTGGCGAGTTCCGCGGAGACACCCAGCAGGTTGAGCAACCTGCCGCGAAGGGCGCTGCTGTCGGCGACGGCGTCTCGCAGGCCCACGCCGCCGGGCGCGGCGATGATCTCGGTGAGGGCGGCGAGTGCGCCGTCGGGGTCGGCGGTGCGGCCCAACGCTGCGACGATCGCGGCGGCGCGCTCGTCGACGGGACGGTCGCCCTCGCCGTCCCACCAGCGCAACACGGGGCCCGACAGCAGCTCGGCGGCGCGTGTCGCGTCGTCGAAGGACAGGCGCGCCAGGCGAGCAGAGGTTCTGGGGCGAGAACCCCCCGCGCGATCCAGTGGCTGCTCGCTCGACGGTTCAGGCGACGTGGCCGCCGCCGGATCCGACGGCTCGGTCACCCGTCTCGTCCGATTCCCGGCTGTCCCAACCCCGGCATCGGCAGCATCTGCGGTCCGCGCGAGGCGGACAGTTCAGCGGCCAGCGCCGCGCGGATCTGGGCAGGATCGGTGATCGGTGCGGCCACCGACGTCGGGATGCCGAGGGCTCGACCAGCCTTGACGCGGTCGGGATTCTGGACGACCGCGGCGAACGCGGCCGCGAACGGCTGCCAGACCTCGACGAGGTCGGCGTCGACCTCGTCGATTCGTCTCAACATGAGCTCGACGTCGTAACCGACCAGCGCATCCGCGTCCGCCACGGCCCACGCGCGTATCACGTCGGGCGTCGTCTCGATGTGGAACTGAACGCCCCAGGCAAGCCGTCCGAACCGAAAGGCCTGCAACTCACAACCCGGCGAACTGAACAGCTGGACCGCTCCTGGAGGCAGCGAGGTCACGGCGTCGAAGTGCCATTGGACGACGTCCGGGGTGATCGGAAGCGGCCCGAACAGCGGATCCGTCGACGCGACGCCCCGCTTGGCAACGAGTTGAGCGCCGAACTCAGGCCCGTCCGGATTCGGTCCGACGGCCCCGCCGTTGGCCAGCGCCAGAAGCTGCGCGCCCAGGCATACACCGAGCGTGGGGACCTCGCGCGCCACCGCGTCACGCAGCAGGCTACGAACCGCGGGCAACCACGGAAAGCGCTCGTCGTCCGCGGCGCCCATCTCACCACCGAGCACGAGCAGTCCGTCGTAGTCATCCGGGCGGCCGGGCAGCTCGTCGCCGCCCTCGAGATTGCGCACGTCGAGGGTCAGGCCCGCCGCCGACAACCAGTCGCCGAGACGGCCGATCGGATCGCTGTGCGCGTTCTGTACGACCAGGAGCGACGGCACGGACATGGGCTCGATGCTAGTCAGCGCCGCTCGATGCTAGTCAGCGCCGCTCGCCGCTGGTCAGGGCGCTCGCTGCCGGTCAGAACCGCACCGCACCGCGGGCCCCCCGCTCCGACTTGGCCCCTCAGCAGGGCCCGCGACGGCGTGTCGCCCTGCTACGGGGCCAAGTCGGGGCAGGTGTCGGCGCAGGCCGCGGTCAGAGCGACGGCAGGTACCGGCGCAGCTCGAACGGGCTGACCTCAGCGCGGTACTCGATCCACTCTTCACGCTTGTTCCGCAAGAAGAAGTCGAAGACGTGTTCACCGAGGGTCTCGGCGACCAGCTCCGACGTCTCCATCACCCGGAGGGCGTCGGCGAGGTTGTGCGGCATCTCGTCGTACCCGAGCGCTCGACGCTCGGTGTCCGAGAGCGCCCACACGTCGTCCTCGGCGCCCGGCGGCAGCTCGTAACCTTCCTCGATGCCCTTCATCCCCGCGGCAAGCAACGTAGCGAAGGCGAGGTAGGGGTTGCAGGCGGAGTCGAGCGAGCGGATCTCGACGCGCGTCGAGTTGGCCTTGCCCGGCTTGTACATCGGCACGCGCACGAGCGCCGAGCGGTTGGCGTGGCCCCAGCAGACGAACGTCGGCGCCTCGACGAGCTGGCCTGTCGAGGAGTAGCCGAACAACCGCTTGTAAGAGTTGACCCATTGATTGGTGACGGCGGTGATCTCGCGAGCATGTGTCAACAGCCCGGCGATGAACGCGCGTGCGGTCTTGGACAGGTTGAGCTCGTCGGACGGATCGTGGAACGCGTTGCTGTCGCCCTCGAACAGCGACAGGTGCGTGTGCATACCGCTGCCTGGCTGATGCCGGAACGGCTTGGGCATGAACGTCGCATGCGCGCCGTGCGCTATGGCGACCTCTTTGATCACGTGCCGGAAGGTCATGATGTTGTCGGCCATCGACAGCGCGTCGGCGTAGCGAAGGTCGATCTCTTGCTGGCCAGGGGCGACCTCGTGGTGGCTGAACTCCACCGAGATCCCCAGCGCTTCCAGAGCGCCGACCGCGGCGCGCCGGAAGTCGTGCGCCGTGTCGTGGCTCGTCATGTCGAAGTAGCCACCGTTGTCGATGGGTTCGGGCTCGCTGCCGTCAGTCGGCCGGTTCTTCAGCAGGAAGAACTCGATCTCGGGATGCGTGTAGAAGGTGAAGCCGCGCTCAGCTGCCTTCGACAACGTACGGCGCAGGACGTAGCGCGGGTCGGCCCACGACGGTGAACCGTCGGGCATCTGGATGTCGCAGAACATCCGCGCCGAGTCGGCCGGGCGACCGTCGGGCTCCGGCAGGACCTGGAACGTCGACGGGTCGGGGCGGGCGATCATGTCGCTCTCACTGGCCCGAGCAAATCCTTCGATGGCTGAGCCGTCGAAACCGATGCCCTCTTCGAACGCACCGTCGAGTTCGGCCGGGGCGACGGCGACTGACTTCAAGGTCCCCAGGACGTCGGTGAACCACAGGCGCACGAACCGGATCTGACGGTCTTCCAGCGTGCGCAGCACGAACTCTTGTTGACGGTCCACGGCACCAACTCTCGCCTCGTTGCGTTACCGCGAGGTTACGCGGTGAGACGAGCTAGAGCGCGCTGCCCTTGACCCACGTGGACCACGGCACACTCCAGTCGCCGTTCTGCCACTCCTGCAACGTGGGCCCGCCGTTGTTGAGCACCTGAACGATGTCGCCGACCTGCGAGGTCTGGTAGTACCAGGTGGCGTTGTCCGGGCTGAGGTTCAGGCAGCCGTGCGACGTGTCGGTGTTGCCCTGGGCCCACACCGACCACGGCGCCGAGTGCAGATAGATGCCGTCAGGGCTGATCTTGACCGCCTTGTAGACGTTCTCAGGCGCGTAGCCGTACGGCGAGCTGGTCGGCAGGCCGAAGCTCGCCGAGGACATGATCGCCGGATCGTCGTGCTCGAGGACCGTGTAGGTGCCGTCCATCGTCCACAGCGACACCGGCCCGTTGCTGCCCTGCACCGTCATGTGCTGGCCCATCGATGTCGGCATCGTGCGCATCAGTCTGCCGTTGAAGTAGACCTTGACGGTATGCGTCTTGTCGTCGGCGATCGAGATGTGCTTGGCGCCGATCTTGAACGACACGCTCTGGTCGGCCTGGCCGTAGAGACCTTGGCCTACCTGCACCCCGTAGACCTTCGCGGTGACCGTGACCTTCGTGCCGGACGCGAGGTAGTTCTTGGGACGCCAGTGGACGTTCTGGTCGTCGACCCAGTTCCACACGCCATCCACGTGCGGTGTCGTCGTCACGGTCAACGCCTGCTCAGCGGCCTTCTTGTTCGTGATCGCTTCGTCGAAGTGGACCACCGGGACGATGCCGATGCCATATGTGGCGCCGTTGTCGAGCGAGTAGCCGCCCGGACGCTGCAGGTAGGGCATCGTCATGTTGGCGGGGGTCAGCGTGGTGAACGTCGACTTCTTGGCGACGGCCTTGCCATCGGCGTTCACGGCCATTGCCGACAGCGTGTACGTCTTGCTGTAGCCGAGATCCTCGGTGCTCGCCCAGGACGTGGCGTCGGCGGCCAATGCGCCGCTGACCGACTTGCCCTCGGCGTTCACCAGCTTGACCGACGTGAGCGTGCCGTCGGACACCGAGACGGTGACCGGGACGCCCGGATTCACGCCGCTGGCCGCGGCCGGCACGGTCTTGATGACCGCGGCCGGGACGGCGGCCTGGGTGGTCGGTACATCAGTGGGTTGCGCGGAGTCCTGGCTCGACTTCGCCACCGGCGACACGCCGCCGGCGTTCGACTTGGCGACGGTGCACGCGGCGAGCGTCAACACGACAGCTGTCAGGGGCACCGCCACGAGGGCGATGCGGTGGACTCTGCGACGCGCGGAGTCGGCGCCTGTGCCGGGTGTTCGGACCTCCGGACTCACTCAATCCCCCGATGCTGTTCCCGGCGCGGTCCATCCGCACGCCGATACAAGACATTCTCACCCATGCGGTGCTCCCAGGCCGGCAACGCCGCATCACGATCGGCTTACGTTGAGTAGACGCGCGACGAGCCGTCGTGGTTGCCCTGGATGCACAATTGTGACCAGACACCAGTGTGCCTCATCCCCGGCGGTGCTCCGCGCAGGCCGAAGCCAACACACAGCCAGCTTTCACTCAGCAAATCCTCAGTTGGTGGAGCGCACGGCGGCCGCGTGAGTACCTGCCAGCGGCACATCCTTCTGGCGCGGGCTCTCCGCCGCTCAGCCGTGATCCGCCGTCGCCGTGGGCGACACCAGATCCGCATTGATCAAGCCGCAACACCGTCCGCGTGTCAAACCGTTGCGAACCATAGGTCTGTCGCGGAGAAGCCGCTCGGGGAGAGCGCCGACGAACGCGCTCGCTCTCCAAAGGTCTCGAACAACGACTCCTTCGAAGCGATCAGCTCAGGCTCATCCATTGCGCTCACAGTCACACACGCGACGTCGTCGGGTATCAGCATGCGGACTAGATCCAAATCGCGTTCTAGCACAATCGTCACAGGCCAGCGAACCCCAACCAGCGCGAGCACTCCCACAGGGCCGATGACTTGCGCCCAGTCTTCACCAGCACCGTCGTCCCAGTTCAGGTGCCCGGCAAGCGTGGCGCTGAGTTCCTCGGCGATCTTGACGCTGCGTTCCCGCGGCCAAGTCGGCATCGCCTCGCGCATCCTCTGAAGGGCGGCGGAGACGTCGATCACGGCGAGTTTCCAGGTGCTCCATGAACGAAGCCCGTGTTGGTTCTATAGACGTTGATCCAGTTCGTTAGCTGGCCTGTCCTGCCCACCACCCCAACAGGTCCGTTTTGGACGTACACCTTGGCGGTGTTGCCGTCCCAGAGTCCGGTCTTGTCCGCGTACGCCGCGGCGTCCAGCGTCGCGGTGTCGGCATCCACCGACCCAGTCGCATGCTGAACCGACGCCACCGCGTTCGGCAATCGCAGTGCTTGCGGATGCGAGTCCCCGGCAGCGATCATGGCGCCGACGCCTCGACCATCTGCCATTCGTCATCTGTGAGAGGGCCGAGTGTGATCCCGACGAGTTGGTTGGAGGCGTCGAAACCGAACCGCAGACCCCAGGTCACGGAGACGGATCGCTTAAGGTCACCCTCGCCAATGGCCGCGTACAACTCGCCGGTTGACAGCCTGAGGGTCTTCACCACGAGTCGGGCATCCAAGTATCGGCTCTCCGACCACTCGCGCACGTCAAACGTTGGTAGCCCGATCTCCGACAGAGGCGGCAAGATCACCTCGCCACGGTCCACAACTTCATCTTGAAAGACAAACTGGATGCTCTCCACGGATCCCGCGTCGCTCAATCGGACGTCCAAGGGCGGCTTTGTCCAGTCCCCTGCTCGCCAATGAAGGGGCGCGGCGGAAGCGTCTTGTCCTACCGCGACGTCCAAGATCACTACCCCCCGCGTCGGGCAGCGTCCAGCGAATCGATGGCGCTTCGTCGGGCTCATACAGCGACTGGAGCCGCAAAGGCGCTGAGATCATGGCCTGTACACCGCGTGGTAGATGACGTTGTCGGTTGTGTCGATTCCGAGTTCCCATGGGCCGATCTGCAAGAAGTTCCTTCCCGCAGCGAGGCCCCCGCTCCACGGCCGTCTCGACCGCGCCAGCGAAGGAACTCATCGGCATGCTGCTGGCACCAGTACTGGTGGCGTACTCCGCCATGTGCTTGGTGGAATTGGGCGCTACCGAGAATTTCTCGCCCCCGACGGAGAGGTCGAAGCTCTCCGGAACGAGCGTTCCTGCGCGGTTAGCGCCTGCCTTTGTCACCTCGAACCAGGGAGCTTCACCTTCTGCGGCAACGACTCTGGTGCCGCCATCACGATACCGGTCCGATCGTCACGTCGACCCATACTTCGTCCGGCCAAACCTCGATCGCCTCCTGCGCGGTTGGGAAGCCCGGGACGCGTTCTGAATCGAAGATCAAGTCGAGCCGGGGGTTGACCTCGGCTCCGACCAGCTCGAAGCCGTCGAGCCCAAGTATTGGAACCCCATGAGTCGCTAGGTCATTCAGAATCGCCGGCAGTCCTTTGCGGCTGATCAGGAGTAGCCCCGGCCCTTGCCAGAAGAACGGCACGAGGTAACGCAGGCAAAGATCGATCAATCGTCGGTGGTCAGATAAGACCTCAGTCATCGCTGGAACCTCGGGTCATTCCATACTGGTTTCCAGTTCGGGTTGCTCAGGTCACTGACTTGCACGATCTCATGGGTCGAGTCGTTCACGACGACATATCCGCCGCCTCGCTGGACGTAGGCAGTCGCCGGTAGCTTGTCGCCGGTTGTGTAGTCCCAGACCGAATGTGTCGCCGCCGGGTTCTTCACGGTCTCAGATATGGAGTCTTGGGTCCACCCGCGAGTCCCCATCTGCTTGGTGATCTTCGCGGAATAGGAGAGGGCATTGGCTCCTTCGTCTGCGGCTGCAGCGTCCACTCGTCCTATCGCAGGGTCTGCGCCGGCGAAGGCGGCAGCGCGCCCGTTGACGCCGCCTTCGGGTCCGGGAGCGGCGGCCATGCCTGCGATACTGGCCTGCTGTGCCTGCAACGCTGCCTGGTTCACGGTGCAGGCGATCCCTGGCTGCTCGCACAGCTGCTGGCCCATGCTCACGCTGGCCCACAGGACACCGACATCGGTGCCGGGGCCGCACTCCGGTGACCCGAATGCGTGACACCCCGCAAGTGGATCTACTCCGTATTGACCCTTCACCCGCGCGTAGGCAGCACTGTAGGCGTAGATGAACGCCCCTGGCCGGGTCTCGGTGACTGTCTCGGTACCGAAGTTGATGCCCAGCGTGACAGCGTCATCGCAGCGCCCCGCGCAACTGCTACCCGGCGCCGAGACCGCTACGGGGGGCGGGTCGCCGGGACTGTCGGTGCCCTGAGTGAAGCGGCCGGAGCCGTCGCCGTAGGCGACACCAGATCCGCATTGATCGGCCCGGCACAGCCCGCTCGGATCGCTTGCGGTGACGGGGTTGTTGTCGGCGTAGGAGTAGCCGTTGACCTGCTGCGGCGAGGCCGGGTTCAGGACCGGGTCAACTGACAGGAACCGGCCGAGCACCGGGTCATAGTCGCGGGCACCCAACCCGGTGATCGGCGCACCCGTGCCCGCCGTGAACACATCCTGCTCGGCGTTCAGGAACCCGTGCGCACTGCTCCACGACGGCGACGACCCCCGCGGACTACCGAACGGATCCGCGTAACGACGCGTGATCGCACCCGTGCCCGAATCGATCTCCAACAACGCCGTGTGCTGCGTATCGGTGTCCAACCAGAACACACTCGTACTGCTCGAACGCTCCGCGACCGGCACACCAGCCGCCGCATACGTCCGCAACACCGCCACCGTGCTCGAACCAGCCGCAACATGCAGCTGCGTATCCCCCACAAACACCGTCGTGCCCGTCACCGGATCCGACCGCACCAACAACCCACCATCCGCGTCATACACATCGCCCTGCCGTTTACCGCCGACCGTCACCGATGCCACATGACCCTCGGCGTCGTACTGCACACCCACACCCGGCAGCCCCGTCGCCGCACCATCAAGGTTGTAGCCATAGACGTCAGCCGACGTATCCGTCCACGCCGTCGCACCCACCGGCGCAGTCGCGTGCTGAACCGACGCCACCGCGTTCGGACCACCACTCGACACCGACGGCACCGCCGACACTGCCGGATAGCTGTACGTGTCACGAACATCCGTGCCAGCCGCACTCGTCGCATGCGTAATCACCTGCGTCCGGTTACCACTAGCTGCATCAACCGAATAGCTGCTCCAGTACGGCGCCGGACCCCCAAGACCACCGCTGCTCGGAGCATCCGCACACCCACCCGACGCCGGAGTCCACGCCTGCGTGAGGTTCTGTTGATGGTCGTAGCCGAAGCACTGCGTGTCAGTGGCCACCGCGTCGGCGGTCGTCGTGATCGAGGTCGTGTTCCCCGCATCGTCGTAGCTGAAAGCGCGATTGAACACGTTGGCGGTTGTCGCGGCCGAGGTTCCGTCGAGTTGGCGCGTCAGTCGACCTGTTCCGTCTTGGTAGTAGAACGTTCGGCCGAACTCCAGGCCGCCTCTGCTTTGGATGCTTTCGTTGATGCGGCCGTCGTAGGTGTAACCGATGACGTCGTACATGTTGACGCCGGTGATGCCGACCATGGTGCTCGAGACGGCGTCCAACCTGCCAAACACGTCGTAACCGTAGCGGATGATCTCGCTGTTCAACGGTCCTTCGGCCGGGTCTTGCTGCGCGATCAGCGAACCGTCTGCGCCGTAGGCGTAGACGGTGTTGTACGTGACCGGCGCCGGGTTGGTGCCGCCCAGCGCACCGGTCGGCAGCGTGACGGATGTGCTGGTCGGCCGGTATGCGGCATCGAATCCGGTGACCGCTTCGGTGTAGGCGGTTCCGGAGCCGGGCGCGCCGGCGGTGCCGCCCACGTATCCGGTCGACGATCCGAGCTGGCCGAGGATCTGGGACGCACTGATCGTCGGGTCGTAGGTCCAGCCCGCGAGCTGGACCCCGTCGGTGGACGTGCCGGAGTACTCGCCGGTCTTGCGGTCCAGACCGTCATAGCCGTAAGTGAGGCTGTTTCCGGCGTTGTCCGTGGTGGTCTGCAGGTCACCGTCCGGGTAGTAGCTCGTCGTCGTCGTGCCGGTATCGGGGTCGACGGCCTTGAGCTGCTGACCGAGCACGTTGAACGCCCACGTCCAGTGGCTGCCTGCCGGGTTGGTCATCGAGGTCATGTCGCCACGCGCGTCGTAGCCGTAGGCGGTGGTCTCGGTGGTGCCCGAAATGCCACTGGACAGGTACTGGATCAGCCCGGCGGTGTGCCCCAGGGAGTCGGTGTACGTGGTCGTGGGCGTGCCCCCGGCCGGTGGCGTCTGGTCGGTGCGGTCAGCGCCCGGATAGGCGAATGTGGTGCGCCACGCCTCGGCGTCGTCGACGATCTGGATGCTCGCCAGTGTGCGGTGGCCGACTGCGTCGTAGGAGGCGGTCGTGATCCTGCCGTTCTGATCGGTGACGGAGGTTTCGACGCCCCAAGCGGGGTCGTAGGTGGTGGTGCTCGACCAGCCGAGCGAGTTGGTGACCTAGGCCGAGCCCGTCCAGACTTCAGTGCTGAGGCTCGAGAGCAACTGCCCGGACCAGAACGTCGGCGTGACCAGACCGGTGCACCGGGCGGCGGTGCGGGCCGAGCGCTCAGGACAAGGCACAGGTGCGGGAGACTGATCGTGTGGTCATGCTGCGTCTTGCCCTCGCCCAGGTGAACTACACGGTCGGCGATCTGGCCGCCAACGCCGCGATGGTGATCAGCCGCACCCGCCAGGCCGCCGCCGCGGGCGCTGACCTGGTGGCTTTCCCGGAGATGACGCTCACGGGGTACCCACCCGAGGACCTCGTGCTTCGCCCGTCGTTCGGTGCCGCCTCGCAGGCCGCGCTCGAGAAGTTGGCGCATGACCTCGCCGCCGAAGGGCTCGGCGACACCGCCGTCGTGCTCGGCTACCTGGCCGACGACGGCGGCCCGCGCAACGCCTCCGCGTTCGTGTTCCGCGGTGCGGTCGCCGCGCGGTACTACAAGCACCACCTGCCCAACTACGGCGTCTTCGACGAGCGTCGCTACTTCATCCCTGGCACCGAGCTCGCGGTCGTTCGATACCGCGGCGTCGACATCGCGCTGACGATCTGCGAGGACGTGTGGCAGGACGGCGGACCGTTCAGCGTTGCGCGCGGGGCCGACGTCGGGCTGGTCATCAACATCAACGGTTCGCCGTACGAGCGGAACAAGGACGACGTTCGCCTGCCGCTCCTGCAGCGGCGAGCTGCCGAAGCGGCCGCGCCGATCGTCTACGTCAACACCATGGGCGGGCAGGACGAGCTGGTCTTCGACGGCGACTCGATGGTCGTCGGGGCCGACGGAGCGACCCTGCTCCGCGCACCCCGGTACGACGAGGACGTCTACGTCGTCGATGTCCGGCTTGCCGGCGCATCCGTCACAGTCCCCGACCTCGCCGCAGCGAGCATGACCGTGCGCCGAGTCGACACGTCCACACAACCGCCACCCGCGCGTTCGCCGATCCGGGCCATCGTTGCCGAAGGCCTGTCCGACGAGGCGGAGGTGTGGGGTGCGATCGTCACCGGCCTGCGCGACTACGTGCGCAAGAACGGATTCCGGTCCGTCGTACTCGGCATGTCCGGCGGCATCGACTCCGCCGTCGTCGCTGCACTCGCGGCCGACGCCATCGGAGGCGAGAACGTCTTCGGCGTCTCCATGCCAAGCGCGTACTCCTCGGGGCATTCCCGGAGCGACGCCGCCGATCTCGCCGAACGCATCGGCGCACAGCTGCGTGTCGTGCCGATCGGGCCGATGGTCGACGCGTTCGTTTCATCGCTGGCGCTCACCGGCGTAGCGGAAGAGAACGTGCAGGCTCGCGTTCGCGGAACCACGCTGATGGCACTGTCGAACGCCGAGGGTCACCTCGTGCTGGCAACCGGCAACAAGAGCGAACTCGCGGTCGGCTACTCGACGATCTACGGCGACGCCGTCGGTGGCTTCGCCCCGCTCAAGGACGTTCCCAAGTCACTGGTGTGGTCGATCGCGCGGTGGCGGAACACGCTGGCCGACTCTCGCGGCGAGACGCCACCGATCCCACCGAACTCGATCACCAAACCCCCCTCGGCCGAACTGCGACCGGACCAGCTCGACAGCGATTCGTTGCCCGACTACGAACTTCTGGACGCGATAATCGCGCGTTACGTCGACGAGGACGCCGACATCGAGGCGATCGTGGGCGACGGCTTCGACCGCGACGTCGTCCGCCGGATCGCGGGGCTGATCGACGGTGCCGAATGGAAACGCCGCCAGTATCCGCCCGGTCCGAAGATCAGTTTCAAGGCCTTCGGGCGTGACCGCAGGCTGCCGATCACCAACAAATGGCGGGTGCCGCCGACTGCCGCCGATGTCTCCGACCCGGGCAAGTGACGTCCATCTCACGACTTGAGGCAGACAATCGAGCCGATTGGGCGCACCATAGGCGGTGTCCACATGACGTGCCCGGGTACCGGCGAGCCGGCCCCGAGGAGAGAAGTGAGGCAACACACCATGACCGACACCAGCCTGTACGGCGGCGTCCAGAACCGGCGCATCACGGTGCGGGATCTGCAGTCAGCCAAGGACCGCGGCGAGCGCTGGCCGATGCTGACCGCCTACGACTACTCGACCGCGCGCGTGTTCGACGCAGCCGGCGTGCCTGTGCTGCTCGTCGGAGATTCGGCCGCCAACGTGGTCTACGGGTACGACACGACGGTGCCGGTGACCACCGACGAACTGCTGCCTCTCGTCAGAGGGGTCGTCCGTGGCACCAAGCGGGCGATGGTCATCGCCGACCTGCCGTTCGGGACGTATCAGGCCTCTCCTCAGCAGGCGCTCGAGACCGCCGCGCGATTCATGAAGGAGGGCGGCGCCCAGGCCGTCAAGCTCGAAGGCGGAGTGCGCGTGGCGGCGCAGGTCGAAGCGCTCGTGTCGGCAGGTGTGCCGGTCATGGCGCACATCGGCTTGACTCCGCAGTCGGTCAACGCGTTCGGCGGTTACCGCGTGCAAGGACGCGGTGACGAAGCGGCCCACCGCCTGATCCAGGACGCCAAGGCGTTGCAGCACGCCGGCGCGTTCGCCGTCGTCCTCGAAGTAGTTCCATCCGAGGTGGCCGCCGAGGTCACCCGCACCCTGCACATCCCCACCGTGGGAATCGGCGCCGGGCCGTCATGTGACGCGCAGGTGCTGGTGTGGCAGGACATGGCCGGACTTCGAACCGAAGGCAAAGCGGCGAAGTTCGTCAAGGAGTACGCCGACGTCGCGTCGGTGCTGCGCGACGCGGCCACCCGCTTCGGCGACGACGTTCGCGCAGGGTCCTACCCCGCCGCGGAGCACGAATACCACTGAGCACGGACGGCGGACCGTTCGCGCTTGTGCGTCGTCGATCGCGTCGCAGTCCGGAAGATTCGACCAGGCGCGCGGCCTCGTCCGCCTCGGCCGACAAGATGGCAGCGAAATCGCCGGGCACCTCAAGCTCGACGCGCAATGCGGCGAAGTCGAGAGGTGCGCCGGCGACTCGGTGTGAACCCAGTACCGCGAACCGACAGGTCAGCCGGGCGTGCGGCTAGCGTGCGCGCTTGGCCGGAGCCTTGCGGGCCGGTGCCTTCTTGGCCGCGACCTTGCGGACGGGAGCCTTCTTCGCCGCGATCGTGCGCTTCACAGGAGCCTTCTTCGCAACGACCTTCTTCGCGGGAGCCTTCTTCGCCACGACCTTCTTTGCGGGTGCCCTCTTTGCGGGAGCCTTCTTCGCCACGACCTTCTTTGCCGGAGCCTTCTTGGCCGGCACCTTCTTGGCCGGCGCCTTCTTGACTGCGGCCCTGACTGCCTTCTTCGCGGGAGCCTTCTTGGCCGGCGCCTTCTTGGCTGCTGCTCTCTTTGCAGGAGCCTTCTTCGCCACGACCTTCTTGGCCGGAGCCTTCCTTGCAGGTGCGGTCATTGCGTGTGCCTCCTCGGCGACTGTCAACGAATAGTCATTCGCTGCGCACAAGTGGACGATGCCGCGTACGCAACCGTCAACACGCCACGCCGCTTGACTTGCACGTGCTGATCGAGGTGCAATGCCCTCGAAGAACGTTCGTGATCGCGCACGCACAAGAATCACCCGGTGAGATAAGGGTATTCTTGCCCGTCGTTGTTCACAACGACGGGTGAGGCGCGCATCTTCGTGTCGAAGAAAAGTTTGCCGACTTCGTGATGCGTTGGTCGAACTTCGTGCGGGCGGCGGACGAGTCGACCTGTAAGCCGGGTTCTGTTCCCGATGCTTTTGCACCGAGCGACGGCCATCCATCTCGACCTGTCGTTGCCGACAGGCTCTAGCGGTCTACCCGCAGACTCGGGCGGGCCGCCCTCAATCGTCTGCGCAAATCACCTTGTTTCCAAGGTGATTCTTCTCGACCTTGCTCCGGGTGGGGTTTGCCTAGCCGCTCCGGTCACCCGGAACGCTGGTGGTCTCTTACACCGCCGTTTCACCCTTACCAGCGCACGCGCTGGCGGTCTGTTTTCTGTGGCACTGTCCCGCGGGTCACCCCGGGTTGCCGTTGACAACCACCCTGCCCTGTGGAGCCCGGACTTTCCTCGGCGAAGTCGCAAGGACCTCGCCGCGGCCGTCCGGTCGGCTCGTCCGCCGCAGGATGAATCGTACCCGCGCCCATCACTACGCTCGACTGGACGACTACGCCCGGAGGTAACCGCAATGCCACAACCCAGCGGAACCGAACTCGAAGCGATCCGCGCACGACGCGCGCAGCTACGAAGCGCGTACCTGCGCGACGCTGCCCAGCGGCCGGCCACGACTGCCAACGGCGTTCACCACGCGGCGTTCATCTGCAAGGACGTCGAGGACACCATTCGCTTCTACCAGGACTTCCTCGGCTTCCCGCTGGTCGAACTCATCGAGAACCGCGACTACGCCGGGTCGAGCCACTTCTTCTTCGACATCGGCAACCGCAACCTGCTCGGCTTCTTCGACTTCCCCGGTCACGCCCATCCACCCTTCGAAGAGACCATCGGCGCGTTGCAGCATCTGGCGATCTCGGTGGCCCCCGAGCAGTTCGCCGCGGCGAAGGCAAAGCTCGACGAAGCCGGCGTCCCGTACCTCGGTCCCGATCGCGGCGCTGACGACAGCCTGTACTTCCGCGACCCGAACGGACTCGGCATCGAGCTGTACAACGAGAGGCTCGGCGTCTTCGAAGGCACACCGCTGCTAGGTGACGCAGCAGGATAGTGTTCCGCGGTGCACGGCGCCGCAGCGGAGTCACTGGCAGTAGCTCTGCTCATCGCGACGCTTGCGATCGCTGTCATCCGCCCCTTCGGCGCGGGCGAGGCGATGGTGGCCGTCCCCGCGGCCGCGCTCGTCGTCGCTACCGGGATCATCCCGATGCACGCGGCCGTCCAGCGACTGCGCGAAATCGGCCCGACCGTCGGCTTTCTGGCCGCGATCCTGGTGTTCGGGCACCTCTGCGCCGAGGCCGGCGTCTTCGACTACCTGGGATCCTTGGCCGCCCGCGACAGCATCGGCAGACCCACCCGCCTTCTGGGGTTGGTCGTCGCGATCGCGGCAGCCGTCACGGCGGTACTGACCCTGGACGCAACCGTTGTCCTGCTCACGCCGGTGGTGCTCACCACGGCCGGACATCTCGGCATTCCCGCGCGCCCGCACCTGTACGCGTGCACCCGTCTGGCGAACACGGGATCGCTGCTGCTACCTGTGTCGAACCTGACCAACCTGCTTGCCTTCGGAGGATCTGGCTTGTCGTTCGGTCACTTCGCCGCACTGATGGCGTTGCCGTGGTTCGTCGCGTGCGCAGCGGAGTGGCTCGGTCTGCGCGCGTTCTTCCGACGCGACCTCGCGGCGAGTGACGACAGCCCACAACCTGACCGCGTCGGTGCGCCCAGATACGCGTTGATCGTGCTTGCCTCGACCGTCGCGTTGTTCGTCATCACGTCAGCCGTTCACATTGCGCCCGCGTGGGCAGCCGTAGCCGGCTGTTGCGTCCTGCTGGTGCCGCGTGTGGTCCGGCGCGACGTCAGTGCCGTCCGCCTGTTGAGCGAAGCCAGCCCGGGCTTCTGCGCATTCGTGCTCGCACTCGCCGTCGTCGTCGACGCCGTCACCACACACGGCCTCGGCAAGGTCCTCACGAATCT
>Ga0209014_10000513_pt1 | contig 22670 bp, 18 predicted proteins | sample BarGraNGADG00212_FD_184491 | JGI IMG/M metagenome (GOLD analysis project Ga0209014, IMG submission 184491) | Arctic peat soil microbial communities from Barrow, Alaska - Barrow Graham LP Ref core NGADG0002-212 (SPAdes) (version 2) | ecosystem: Environmental > Terrestrial > Soil > Wetlands >...
ATCTGTCCAGCGATCACCTGGTTCAACACCAACAATCGCTTCTGCTCCCTTTTGTTCAACGTAATCGTCTCTCCCATGACTGACATTTTCGCTGAACAGTTGGACCCTGACAGAATCGCTGGACATTAACACTTAAATTAGACTGGGTTGACGCCCGACTCCAGGACAGGTAACCTATGGATGTAGACTTAGCGCGTACAATTGAATAGGGCCTGGTGGAGGGTTGCCGGAGAGACCGCAACGGCGCGGCGCCGAAGGGGCAAGAGCATAAGCTTGAAACTCTCAGGCAGAAGGACGGCAACCGGACAGGATCCTGGAGAGGCCCTCTTTTAAAGAAAGGGCACCGAAGGGGATGAACCCGCCGCTCAGACGGGCCGTATCTCTCAGGTAGATGGGACAGGAAGCATGATGTATTCCTGTCCCCTTTTGTGTTTGTGGGGAAATTGAATACGCGATTGGATGTGCTGTTGCTGGAGCGGGGGCTGGCGGCCACCCGCGAGCAGGCCAGGGCTCTGATAATGGCAGGCTCGGCAACCGTCGACGGCGTAGTAGTCGATAAGGTCGGAACGAAGGTGGACGATGAGGCTGTCATCGCCGTCGCCGCGGCGCCTAGGTTCGTAGGTCGTGGTGGGCTTAAGCTGGAGAAGGCATTGGATGCCTTCCAGTTGGACGTTTCCGGCATGGTGGCCATGGACGTGGGCGCCTCAACCGGCGGCTTTACTGATTGCCTGCTGCAGCGGGGCGCGGCTAAGGTCTACGCGGTGGACGTGGGCTACGGCCAGTTGGATTGGCGTCTTCGGTCTGACCCACGCGTCATAACCATGGAGAGGACCAACGCCAGGTATCTCACCGGCCTTCCGGAGCCGGTGGACATGGCCACAATGGACGTCTCCTTCATCTCTATTCGACTGGTGTTGCCCGCCATCGGGCGGCTGCTCCGCCCCGGCGCACAGGCGATAGTCCTGGTCAAGCCGCAGTTTGAGGCCGGCAGGCAGCAGGTGGGCAAGGGCGGCGTGGTGAGGGACCCGGCGGTTCACCGGGCAGTGTTGCGCGAGTTGGTTTCCTGGGGCGACAGAGAGGGGTTCGGCTTTCAGAAGCTGGCGGTGTCGCCCATCAGAGGGCCGGCGGGCAACGTGGAGTTTCTGTCGATGATCGAGCCAGGGATGCAGATCGCCGATGGGTTAGAGGACCAGATCGAAAAAGTGTTGGCTGAGGCGGCAGCTATGGGTAAGTCCGGCGAGGAGCCGGCCAACATTGGAGCGGCAAAATCGCCGAAGGAGTGATCCGAAGCGGCGCCGGCCAGGGAGGGTAGCGATCGTGCAGTCCGTGGCGCTGGTTTTCCAACCGATGTTCCCCGATGCCCGTCGGTTAGCAGAGAAATGCTGCAAGACCGTGGAGTTGGCGGGTTTTGAACCCAAGCTCGTCTCGGCCTGGGAGCTGAGTTCCGTCGTGGACAGCTCCAACCTCCGGCTTGCGGTCACCTTTGGCGGAGACGGCACCATCATCCGGGTGGCTCGCTGGCTGGCGGGAAGTGGCGTTCCCATCCTGGGTGTGGCCATGGGCCAACTGGGCTTCCTCACCGAGCTTCCTCCCGAGACCGCTTGCGAGCGATTGCCTGCCGTGCTTTCCGGGAGCTACTGGATCGACGAGAGATTGATGCTCTCCGCCGTGGTGAAGCCGAGTGGCAAGGGCGGAGCGGGCGCCGAGGAGGACGTCGCAGCCGGGGACCCGGGCAGCGGCGGCAGCTCTGCCCTAATAGCCCTGAACGATGTGGTGATCGCGCGGGGCGCAAGCCCCAGGGTGGTGAAGGTAGACGTGTTTGTGGATGGGGCGCCGCTGGTGAGCTACGTGGCCGACGGGCTGATCCTGGCCACCCCTACCGGATCCACGGCCTACGCGCTGGCTGCCGGCGGACCCGTTCTGGCCCCCGGCGTTCAGGGGCTGCTGATGGTGCCCGTGGCGGCACACCTGGCGGTGCTGAAGTCACTGGTGGTGCCGATATCCTCGAAACTGGAGGTGCGGGCCTCAGCCGAACAGCCGACCTTGCTGGTACTGGACGGCCAACAGCAGATCCCTCTGCGGAACGGTCAGCCGGTCACCGTGGAGGTTGCCCGTGAACGGACCATCTTTGCTCGTATCGGCAGTCCGAACCGCTTCTATGAAACGCTCATGCAGAGCCTGAAGAAGAGGTAGAGGCCCCAAGGTGCTATCGGAACTCTACATAAAGAACTTCGCCATAATCGATGAACTGAGGGTTGGCTTCGGCCCCGGACTCAATGTCCTCACGGGTGAGACCGGCGCAGGCAAGTCGATCATTGTGGATTCCCTGGGCGCATCCCTCGGCCAGCGAGTGGGCGCGGAGGTTGTGCGGAGTGGGGCCGACCTGGCGGTGGCGGAGGCGGTGTTCGTACTTACAGGCGGCCAGGGTCAGCAAGGCGATATGATTGCCTCTGCGCTGGAGGGGGCGTTGGGAGAGCATGGGCTGGAGCTGGAGGATGGCCAGCTGATCCTGAGCAGGGAGATCAACAGGGCGACGGGTCGGACGGTGGCGAGGATAAATAGCCGGTCGGTGCCTCTGTCTCTCCTCCAGCAGGTGGGCCAACTTCTGGTGGATATCCACGGCCAGAGCGAGCACCTCTCTCTGTTGAGAGTGAAGGAGCATGTGGGCTACCTGGATCGCTACGCGGGGCTGATGGAGCTGCGCGGTGAGGTAGCCGAGACGGTCAGGGAGTTGCGCGGGGTACGCTCCGAGATCGAGCAGATGACGCGAGACGAACGAGAGTCCGCGCGGGAGATGGACCTCCTCCGCTATCAGATCGAGGAGATCCAGGCCGCGAACTTGCAGGAAGATGAGGAGGAACGGCTGCAAGCGGATCGACTTCGCCTGCGGAATTCCGAGCGGCTGCGCGAGCTCTCCCACGCCGCCCACGAACTGATGAGCGGTGGAGACGAGCATCCCGGGGCAGTGGACCTTCTTGCCCAGGCTGAGCGGATCTACCTGGACTTGGCACGGCTGGACCCCGTCCAGGAGGAGGACCGCGAGGCACTGGAGTCGGCCAGGTACGCCGTTGAGGAGGTCGCTACGCGAGCCCTGTCCTACGTCGAGGCGGTGGAGGATGACCCGCATCAGCTTAACCTTGTGGAAGAGCGGATCGATCTGCTTCTGCAGCTGAAACGGAAGTACGGTCGAACCCTGGCCGAGGTGATAGGATACTGCCGGGAGGCGGAGTCCAAGCTGGAGCGGCTTTCAAACCTGGCTTTCTACCTTGGTGACCTGCAGGAAAAAGAAGGAACCCTTCTGGATCGCCTGGGGCAGCTTGCATCACGGCTATCGACTGAGAGGAGGGCGGCGGCGACCGGACTGGCCGAGGAGGTGCAGCGGGAGCTGGGGGCGCTGAACATGGGCGGCACCCGTCTCCAGGTTGCCTTCTCCACCACAACCGACTCCAAAGGCGTGGTCTACCGGCCCGAAGGCTCGACCTCTTCCAGCGATGCGCCCAGGGTTGCATTCGATGCGACCGGTGTGGATCGGGTGGAGTTTCTGGTGGCGCCAAACCCTGGGGAGGAGCCGAAGCCGTTGGTAAGGATCGCCAGTGGGGGTGAGACTGCCCGGCTGATGCTGGCCTTCAAGACGATCCTCAGCAAGGCGGATGCGATACCAACCCTGGTTTTCGACGAGATAGACGTGGGTGTCGGAGCGCGCAGCGGCGCCAGGGTGGGCGAGAAGCTATGGAAGCTCACCGAAGATCATCAAGTATTGTGCATAACCCATATGCCGCAAATTGCCTGTCTCGCGGATCGCCACCTCTCGGTGGAAAAGGTGATAGAGGCGGGTCGCACCCGCACCGAAGTTCGTACGCTGGAGGGACGCCAGAGGGTCGAGGAGTTGGCGACCATGCTGGCCGGCACGGCCGAGTTCGCTTCAGCCATTGCTGGTGCAGAAGAGTTGCTTGGGAGGTCATTGGAGTTCAAAGGATGTTCGAAACAGAGTTAGCAGAGGGAACCAGTCCAACCGCCGTGGCGTGCCGCAAGGCTCGCATTGGCGACGTGCCTGTTATGCACCGGCTGATCAACGAGCACGCCGAGTCTGGAGTGATGCTTGGCCGGCCTCTTAGCGAGCTGTACGAGAATCTGCGGGATTTCTGGGTGGTGGACGGCGAGGACGGTATTGTGGTTGCCTGCTGCGCCCTGCACATAAACTGGGCCGACCTGGCAGAGGTGCGCTCTCTGGCGGTAGTCAAGCGCTTTCAACGTCGCGGTCTCGGCTCCACCCTCGTGGCGGCCTGCCTGGAGGAGTCGAGGAACATGGGCCTACATCGGGTCTACGCTCTCACCCGTGAGGCGCCCTTTTTCGAGAGCATCGGTTTCACCCAGATTGGAGTGAACGAACTGCCTCGGAAGGTTTGGGGCGAGTGCATCCGCTGCCCCAAGTTCCCCGAGTGCGATGAAGTGGCGGTGGTGAAGGATTCATGATGGAGGATCGCGCCCTCAGCCGCACTCCCCTGTACGATCTCCACGTTGCCGCAGGCGCCAAGATGGTGGAGTTCGGCGGCTGGCTCATGCCGGTGCAGTACACCGGTATCATCGAGGAGCACCGAAAGGTGAGATCGACTGCCGGTCTGTTCGACCTCTCGCACATGGGCCGACTCTCGGTGAGCGGCCCCGATTCCACCCGATTCCTTCAGGCGCTGGCGACCAACGACGTGAGGAAGCTGGAAGCGGGACAGGTCCAGTACTCCCTGATCTGCAATCGGTCCGGCGGGGTTCACGACGATATCTTGGTCTACCGACTTGGCGATTCCGAGTACCTCCTGGTGGCCAACGCCTCCAACCGGTCGAAAGTCCTCGGCTGGATGGGGCAGGCAAAGAGCTGGCTGAAGGATGAGAAGGGCTCCGCGAGCGTCGAGATCGAGGACCAGACCCTGGACACTGTGATGATCGGTGTGCAGGGCCCGCGATCCCAGGCAGCGCTGCAGACGTTGGTATCCCTGCCATTGGACTCCCTGAGCTACTACCGGACCACCCTTGGATCGGTGTCGGGGATGGAGGGGCTGATCTCTCGAACGGGGTACACGGGGGAGGACGGGTTCGAGGTAATAGTGCCCGCCGATGCCGGACAGTCGCTGTGGGAACAGTTGAGCAGGGCCGTGGAGAGGCAGGACGGGGCTCTGGCTGGTCTGGGCGCCCGGGACACCCTGCGACTGGAGGCCGGAATGCCGTTGTACGGCCACGAGCTGGACGAGACCATCAATCCTCTTGAGGTCGGGTTGGACCGGTTCGTCCACTTGGAGAAGCCGGAGCTTGTGGGTCTGGAGGCTCTTCTAGACGTCGCGAAGAGCGGGCCGAAGCGGCATCTGGTGGGGCTGGAGATACCGGATAGGGCGATTGCACGGCAGGGCACGCCGGTGAAGGTCGACGGCGCCGAAGTCGGCAGGGTCACCAGTGGAAGCTTCTCGCCTACCCTGGATCGAAGTATTGCGATGGCGCTCGTGCGGGCCGAGGTGGCCACGGCCCGCGCTCCCCTGACCATCTCGGTGCGGGGGGCATCTCACGAGGCCCAAATGGTGAAGCTGCCGTTTTACCGGCGAGCGAAGAGTAGATAGGGGGAGGAGAGATGGTACCTAAGGAGCTGCGCTACTCCAAGGAGCACGAGTGGGTCAAGGTCGAAGGCGGCGAGGCCGTCATCGGAATCAGCGATCACGCCCAGGAGGAGCTGGGTGACGTGGTCTACGTGGAGTTGCCCTCCGTAGGCCAGAAGGTGGAGCAGTTCAAAACCTTTGGCGTTGTGGAGTCGGTTAAGGCGGCGTCGGACCTGTATTCCCCGGTGAGTGGAGAAGTTGTCGCGGTGAACACGGACCTGACCAAATCGCCGGAGAAAGTGAACGAGGAGCCATACGGGGGCGGTTGGATTCTTCGGGTGCGGTTGAAGGATGCCTCAGAGCTGGACAACCTGATGGATGCCCCCGCGTACGAGGCTGAGATCGCCAAAGGGTAGCATCTGGCAGGCGGAGATGATTGTATATGGACTTCATACCCAATACCGATGCGGACCGACAGCAGATGCTGCAGGCTATCGGGGTTCAGACTGTTGATGATCTGTTGAAGGTGGTGCCGGAGTCCGTCCGGCACCCCTCGCTCAAGCTGCCAGAGCCGCTGACCGAGATGGAGTTGATGTCGGAGTTGCGGGCGATGGCGGAGCAGAATGCCGATGCCCAACACTTCGCCTTCTTCCTCGGGGCCGGCGCCTACAACCATTACGTCCCAGCGGCGATATCGCAACTGCTGTTGCGCAGCGAGTTCTATACCGCCTACACCCCATATCAGCCGGAGATCAGCCAGGGCACCCTCCAATCGGCTTTCGAGTTCCAGAGCATGATCTGCTCCCTCACGGGGATGGAGGTCACCAACTCTTCGATGTACGACGGCGCCACGGCGTTGGCCGAGGCGGCCCTAATGGCGGTTGCCGCTACTCGACGGAACAGGGTTGTGATCTCGGGCAGTGTGAACCCCGAGTACAGGGCGGTGCTAAACGGATACATGCAGAGTCGCGGGGTTAAGGTGGTTGCGTCCTCTGTCACCAGGGAGGGCGACCGCATAATGGAGGATGCACTGGAGCCGATTCTGGACGACCAGAGTGCCTGCTGCATCGTCCAGCAGCCCAACTTCCTGGGAGGACTGAGCGATCTGACGGCTATCGCCGACCGTATTCATGAAGTTGGTGGACTTTTCATTATTTCGAGCGACCCGATTTCTCTCGGCATGCTCAAGACCCCAGGGGAATGGGGGGCAGACATCGCCGTGGGCGAGGGTCAGGGGTTGGGCAACTCCATGAGCTTCGGGGGGCCCTACCTGGGGATCCTGGCCTGCAAAGAGCGTCTCATCAGGCAGATGCCCGGTAGATTGGTTGGGGCCACCAAGGACGCCAAGGGTCGTCGGGGATTTGTTCTTACGATGCAGGCCAGGGAGCAGCACATCCGGCGAGAGAAGGCGACCTCCAACATATGCACCAGTGAGCAGCTGCTGGCGCTGGGCGCCGCCATCTACATGTCGCTGATGGGGCCAGTCGGGATGCGGAAAGTCGCCCAGCTCTGCTATGACAAGGCCCACTATGCTGCCGCAAATGTCGCCGCGATAGCTGGCTACCGGCTGCTGGATAGCGGGCCATACTTCAATGAGTTCGTGCTGGAGTGTCCACTGCCGCCGGCAGAGGTCAACCGAGAGTTGTTGAAGCGAAAGATGATTGGCGGTTACGATCTGGCGGCCTTCGGGCCGTCGCTCAATGGATGCATGCTGATGTGCGCAACGGAAAACAACAGCAGGGGGCAGATCGACGGCCTGGCTTCGGCCCTGGGCGAGATCGCGGCGTCCCGGGGGGGTGTTAAGTGACTGAACCACTGCTTTCGGAGATCTCCCGCCCCGGACGAGTCGGGCATCACCTTCCTGAGAGCGACGTGCCGACGGCCAAGCAGCCGCTTCCTGCATGCCTGCTCCGGGAGAAGCTGGAGCTGCCCGAGGTGTCAGAGAACGAGGTAGTCCGCCACTTCGTCCACCTGTCCAACTTGAATTACGGGCTCGATACGGGCTTCTATCCCCTCGGCTCCTGCACCATGAAGTACAACCCGAAGGTCTCCGAGGAGATCGCCCGCTGGCCGGGCTTCTCCGCCATCCACCCATACCAGCCCGAGGAGAGTGTGCAGGGCGCGTTGCGACTGATGTTCGAGCTTCAGCAGCTGCTGGGTGAGATCTCGGGCTTGCGTTCGGTGAGTCTTCAACCGGCGGCGGGCGCCCACGGCGAGTTGACCGGCATGCTGATGATCAGGGCATACCACGAGTCGCGGGGAGACCGGAAGCGCACCAAGGTGCTGATCCCGGACTCGGCCCATGGGACCAATCCCGCTACGGCCACCATGTGTGGCTACTCCACGGTTCCGGTCCGGTCCGACGCCCGCGGCAACGTGGACCTGGAGGCTCTACGGACTCTCGTGGACGGGGAGACGGCGGCCCTAATGCTGACGATGCCCAACACCCTCGGGCTGTTCGACGAGAACATGCTTTCCATCTCCGAGACTGTTCACGGGCGTGGTGCGCTGATGTACGGCGACGGCGCCAATCTCAATGCGCTGCTGGGGGTGGCCAAGCCCGGGGACCTCGGGTTCGACGTGATGCACATCAACCTGCACAAGACCTTCGCCACACCCCACGGAGGCGGTGGACCGGGGGCCGGACCGGTGGTTGCACGCGAGACGTTGGCGGCGTTCCTGCCCGTGCCCTACGTGGTGAAGACCGCCGATGGCCGCTACTCCCTGGACTGCGGGGAGCGGGACTCCATCGGGCAGGTAAGAAGCTTCTACGGGAGCTTCGGCGTGCTGGTGCGAGCCTACGCCTACATCAGGGCGCTGGGTGGCCAGGGCTTGCGAAAAGTTGGAGAAAACGCTATTCTTAATGCGAATTACCTTCGCACGCGGTTGCAGGGGGCCTACGAGGTGCCCTACCCACGGCCCTGCATGCACGAGTTCGTCCTCTCTGGCTCGAGACAGAAAGCGCTGGGGGTTCGGACTCTGGATATCGCCAAGCGACTCATCGATTATGGCTTTCATCCGCCCACGGTGTACTTCCCTCTGATAGTCGAGGAGGCGATGATGGTTGAGCCTACCGAGACCGAGAGCAGGGAGTCGCTGGACGCGTTCGCCGATGCCCTGCTGGCTATTGCCAGGGAGGTGGAGGAGAACCCCGAAGTGGTGAAGGCCGCTCCAACGAACACCGTTGTGGGCAGGCTTGACGAAACGGCTGCGGCGCGGCAGCCTCAGCTGCACTGGTGAAATCCAGCTCCTAGAAGAGGTGGAAAAGGGCATGGGCCGACTGCTGGAGATCCAAGATCTGGGGACGAGCTTCTACACTCAGGATGGTGTGGTGAAGGCCGTCAACGGCGTCTCGTACACGTTGGACGAGGGGGAGACGCTGGGGTTGGTGGGTGAGAGCGGCTGCGGGAAGAGCGTGACAGCCCTCTCGATCATGAGGCTGATACCGCAGCCCCCTGGGAAGATAGTGAGCGGGAAGATCATCTTCGAGGGGAAGGATCTGCTGAAGCTCTCCGAGGACGCGATGAGGCGGGTTAGGGGCAAGGAGGTCGCGATGATCTTCCAGGACCCGATGACCAGCCTTAACCCTGTGCTGACGGTGAAGCGGCAGTTGACCGAGGGGCTGGAGCTGCACATGGGGATGGACGGCAACGCCTCCAAGCGGCGAGCCATCGAGCTGCTGGACATGGTGGGGATCCCATCCGCCAAAAGCAGGATAGACGACTATCCGCACCAGTTCAGCGGTGGAATGAGGCAGCGCGTCATGATCGCCATGGCGCTATCGTGCAACCCGAAGCTGCTGATAGCGGACGAGCCGACGACGGCGCTGGACGTGACGATCCAAGCGCAGATCCTGGACCTGATCAGACAACTGAGGAAAGAGTTCGGGACGGCGGTGATCATGATCACCCACGACCTGGGTGTGGTGGCCGGGCTGTGTGACAAGATCTACGTGATGTACGCGGGGTATATAGTGGAGAGCGCCTCGGCCTCGGGCCTGTTCAAGGAGCCGCGGCACCCCTACACGCTGGGGCTGCTGCGAAGCATCCCGAGGATAGACGACTCGAAGAGGGAGAAGCTGATCCCGATCGATGGGCTTCCGCCCGACCTGATCGACAGCCCGCCAGGATGCCCCTTTGCCCCCCGATGCACATTCGCGGTGGCGAAGTGCCGGGATGAGAACCCGAGGCTGGAGCCGGTATTGCCGGGCCATCACATAGCTTGCTGGGTGGACGTGACGGGAGGTAAGCAGGATGGCCAGTAGCAGCGGCGCCGTGAAAGACAACGACGTTTTGCTCGAGGTGAGCAACCTGAAGATGTACTTCCCGATCACCCAGGGGCTTCTGCTGCAGCGCAAGGTGGGCGACGTGCGTGCGGTGGACAACGTGAGCTTCTCCATACGGCGGGGAGAGACGCTGGGTTTGGTGGGAGAGAGCGGGTGCGGCAAGAGCACGACGGGTAGGAGCATCCTGCAGCTGTACCGGCCGACGGGCGGGAGCGTGAAGTTCGGGGATACCGAGCTGACGTCGCTGAAGGGCGAGGAGCTGCGGAAGATGCGCCGGCGGATGCAGATGATCTTCCAGGATCCGTACGCGAGCCTGAACCCGAGGATGACGGTTGGGGACATAATCGGGGAGCCGCTGGACATCCACCACCTGGCCAAGGGGAAGGCGCGGCAGGAGCGGGTGCAGGAGCTGCTGAGGCTGGTGGGGCTGAACCCCTACTTCGCCAACCGGTACCCCCACGAGTTCAGCGGGGGGCAGCGGCAGAGGATCGGAGTGGCGAGGGCGCTGGCGGTGGAGCCGGAGTTCATCGTGTGCGACGAGCCGGTGAGCGCCCTGGACGTGAGCATCCAGGCGCAGATCATCAACCTGCTGGAGGAGTTGCAGGGTGAGTTTGGTCTGACCTACCTGTTCATAGCGCACGACCTGAGCGTGGTCAGGCACATCAGCGACCGGGTGGCGGTGATGTACGTGGGGAAGATGGTGGAGCTGGCGGATAGGAACGCGCTTTACCAGAGGCCGCTGCACCCGTACACGAAGGCGCTGATGAGCGCGGTGCCTGTGCCTGATCCCGAGGTGGAGGGGAGGCGGCAGCGGGTGATCCTGACGGGGGACGTGCCGAGCCCAGTGAACCCTCCCAGCGGCTGCCGGTTCCACCCGAGATGCCGGTACGCCAAAGACGTATGCTCCGTGAAGGAGCCGGAGTTCAAGGTGGTGGAGCCCGACCACTGGGTCGCCTGCCACTTCTGGGACCAGATAGCGTAGCAGGCAGCCTGTAGCGCGAGAGATCGGTTAGGTAAGTAGCTGCTCGGAGTGTTGTGAATGTCGCTCCAGGCAGCTACTCTTATGTGACAGGGACAATCGAGAGATCCAGAGTGGACTGGCATCGCCGCTCAGTTTCGCCAGGGAGACCCAGTCATGAGAGAGCTACCTGAACTGTTGGCTGCCGTGGATGCAGCCCGTGAAGAGATCATCAGCCTCCACCAGGATATCGTGCGCATACCCACGGTCAACTCCGGCCAAATGCCCATTCCACGGCGGCGCCATCCTTTGGGGCACCGTGCTCAGCCATTCGCTTTTTAGAAGTCTGAGGTCTCGCCCCAACGCCGCACTCCAGATTCGCCTTCGCCCTACTGGTTGGTGGCGGCCAGGGCTCTGAACTCCTCGCCGCTCAGTGTCTCCTGGTCGAGCAGCATGGCGGTCAACTCCTCCAGCTTATCCCTTCGCTCGGCCAGCAGCTCTTTGGCCTTGGCCCTCGCGTCGTCGATCAGCTGGTGGATCTCCCTGTCGATCTCTCGGGTTATGTCGTCGCTCAGTGGCCTCGGCTCAGTGGAGTTCCGGCCGCCGGAAGACTCCGACCTGACCAGCGACACCGGTCCAAAGTGGTCGCTCATCCCATAGTTGCACACCATGCGCTGTGCCAGCTCGGTGGCCTTCTCGATGTCGTTGGAGGCACCAGTGGTGACCTCCCCGTATACCAACTCCTCGGCGGCATGCCCGCCCAGGATGGATGCCATGGTGTCTACGAACTGCGACCTGGTCCAGAGGGCTCGCTCCTCCGTGGGGAGGAACTGGGTGAATCCGCCGACCCTGCCTCTACCGATGATGGTGACCTTATGGACGGGGTCACAGTTGGGCAGCGAGGTGGCAACGAGGGCGTGGCCCAGCTCATGGTAGGCGGTGATCTGTCTCTCTCTCTCGCTGATGACCCGGCTCTTCCGCTGCGGACCGGCGATGCAGCGGTCTATAGCCTCCTCTGCATCCTCTTTGGCGATGGAGTGCTTGCCGCGTCGCGCCGCCAGTATGGCTGCCTCGTTCAGGAGATTTGCCAGATCAGCCCCCGAGAAGCCCGGGGTCTGTCGTGCCAGCGTGTCGAGGTTCACCTCGTTGGACAGCGGCTTGCCACGCGCGTGGATCGCCAGGATTGCCTTGCGTCCGCGGATGTCGGGCGAGTCTATCATGACCTGCCGGTCGAAGCGGCCGGGGCGCAGCAGCGCCTCGTCCAGGACGTCTGGCCGGTTGGTGGCGGCCAGCACCACAACCCCAGTACGAGCGTCGAACCCGTCCATCTCGACCAGGATCTGGTTCAGGGTCTGCTCCCTTTCGTCGTTTCCGCCCTGTCCGTTTCTCGATCCAGAGCCTCGATGGCGGCCCACGGCGTCGATCTCGTCGATGAAGACTATGCACGGTGCGCACTTCCGCGCCCGTGTGAAGAGATCTCTTACACGAGACGCGCCTACTCCCACATACATTTCCACGAACTCGGAACCGCTGATGCTGAAGAAGGGCGCCCCGGCCTCGCCGGCCACGGCTTTGGCCAGTAGTGTCTTTCCCGTGCCTGGAGGGCCGACCAGCAACACACCCTTAGGAATGGTGGCGCCGAGGGCCGTGAACTTCTGAGGGTACTTCAGGAATTCGACAACCTCCTCCAGCTCCTGTTTGGCCTCGTCCACACCCGCTACATGTTGGAAAGTAACCGCTCCGGCCAAGTCCTCGCCGCTGGAAGTTGCTTTGGAGACCCGCGCGCCGCTCTTGGTGAAGGACCCAGATCGGCCAACACCCGCCTTCTTCGTGCTGACGTAGACGACGCCGAGGACGAGGATCACCGAGATCCCAGAGACCAACATGAACACCCAGGTTCCGCCCTGACTGCTGGCGGCCAGCGGGTCTTTCACCTCCAGGCTGATCTGCTGAAGGCTGCTGTCCGGCACCCCGTAGCTGCGAAGGATATCCAGGATCGAAACCTGTGATTCCTTTCGGGAGACGACGATGGAGCTATCGGCAAGCTGTGCGGTGACTACGTCTCCGTTGAGGGAGAGGGACCTGATGTCCCCTTCCCTGGCCAGCCTGGCAATCTGGTCCACATTGACCGTGCGGGGCTGCTCCTCGGTCTTGCCCGACAGAGTGTTGCTTCTCAGAAGCAACGTCGCTGCTGTTACAGCGAGCAGGGCCACGACCGCCAGCGCCACTATCCATCGTTGGTTCCTCCGCAGTTTTGGGAAACGCATCACTAGCCTCACGATCTGATACGGACTTGAGGGAGTTGAGATACGACTGCTCGGCTGACATGGCGGCTCTGTCGGGTTGGCTGAAACCGTTGAGAAGTCGCGTAGTGTCAAGGGAAGCTAGGTGAAACCTGAGCCCTGCGAGCAAGTGCGTAAGTCAATTATACACGATGGCTCACAATTGACAACCATGATAGTATCTACATCGCTATAGATGCATCGTGCAACGGGATCCAGGAGGGCAGAGATGGCCATGCTGATCACAGGCGGCACGGGCTTTGTGGGTTCACACCTGGCCAGACGGCTGGCCAGCCGTCGGCGGGACGTGCGATTGCTGGTGCGTTCGGAGCAGAAGGCCGCCGCGGCGCGGGCGCTGGGACTGGAGGCCGCCGTTGGTGAGGTCACCGATCCGGAGGCCCTTCGTCGCGCCTGTGAGGGCGTGGACACCGTGGTGCACCTTGTGGCCATCATCGTGGAGAGTGGGGGCGCCACCTTCAAGTCGGTCAACGTGCAAGGCACTGCCAACCTGATAGGGGGGGCGGTGGAGGCAGGGGTGGGCCGCTACATCCACCTCTCCGCGCTGGGGGCCCGGGATGATCCTCGCTTTCCATACCTCTACTCGAAGTGGAGAGGGGCCGAGCTGGCGCGAGGCAGCGGAATGGCCACGACGGTCCTGGAGCCTTCGCTCCTCTACGGCGAAGGGGACGACTTCCTGAACCGCCTGGCCAGCCTGGCCAGAATGTCGCCGCTGGTACCCATCGCGGGGACCGGCAGCACTCGGTTCCAGCCCATCTGGGTTGAGGACGTCGTGACCTGTCTCGAGCGCTGCCTGGAGGACGATCGGTACGACGGGCAGACCCTCGCCATTGGTGGCCCGGAATACCTGACCTACGAGGGGATGGTGGACATGATGGTCCGGACCCTGGGGCTGAGTCGGTGGAAGCTGCACATGCCCTTGGTCTTCATGCGGCTGGTCGCGAGCGTGATGGAGCGAACGATGCCCAACCCAATGGTGACTCCCTCCCAACTGGACATGCTTGCGCTGGACAACGTGACCGCTCTGGACTCGGTGGAACGCCTCTTCGGTTTTGCGCCGGCGCGGCTGGAGGAGAGGATCGATTACCTGAGATCGCCGCAGCGGGGGGCTATTCTGGGAGAGTAGGCGATCTAGCGATGAGTATGGCCAGGGCGGGGATCAGGTAGAGCTGAGCAATGGCATTGGAGGCGGGACCGGCCTCGAAAGGCGTTATAATGAGGAGGAGCCACTGGGTGGTCGGATCACGCATGTGCCGGGGCCGCCTGCCGTTGGCTGCAGCCTAGATTCCGGAGTTGGCTTGCTATGGCAGAGAGAAAGTGCCGATACTGCCTCTACTGGCATTCGCGGCTGGCTGGTCGTTTTCAGCCCAAGGACGATACCGTGGGCGAGTGCAGGGTCAATCCCCCCACGTACAACCCCTCCACGATAGCCTCCAGGGCTCCCGACAAGAGGGGAGTCTGGCCGGAAACCTACGGAGGCGACTGGTGCGGGCAGTTCAGCCTTCACAGGTGGCCGCAGACCGGTAGCATCTTGAGGCCGCCGCCGCTAAACTGATTATTCCTCGGCTTCGATCTCGTCGTCGTGCGGCGGAATGCTCTCCAGAGGGGACTCGGCGGCGTCGATCTCGTCCATGGCGGCAGCCGCGGCCTTCCGGATTTCGGGGTCGGGGCTCTCATAGCAGTAGTCCAAGATGTCCCGGACCTCCGGGCCCCCTATCTGCCCAAGGGATGCTATGGCGGCCATCCGAACGGACTTGTCCGGGTCGTCCACCAGGTCGCCCAGGCCCGCCACCGTGTCCTCGTAGTCCGCGGCGGCTATAGCCGCCTCCCGCCTGATCTCAGGATCGTCACTGCCCATGGACTCCTTCAGAGTGTCAGTCCATTCAGGATCGATGCTGCGGCCAATGGCCCGGAGCGCAGCGGTTTTTAACCCGGAGCGGGTAAGGGCTCGCTCTATCTCGGCACGCACTTCCGCACTGGAGAAATAGCCCAGCGATGCCAGGGCCGCGGACCTCACCGATGTGTCCTCGGTCTCGGACTTCACCCTGTCCAGGAGCGCCTTCTCGACCCGTCGGCCTTCCTCTTCTGGGAGTTTGCCCACCTCCGCATCAAGGGCGAAGGTCTCCAACCTGTCGGCCGCGGCGGTCCTCACCATGGGGTCGGGGTCAGTGGCCACGAGGTCGATTAGCCTGTCCATGAACGACTGAGACTCATCGTCCACTGCCGCGGCGATGGCCATGCGGCGAACGTCGCTATTGGGGTCCTCCATAGCCATCTCGTAGACGGCATCGAAGTCCAAGAGAGCGTCCCCCTCGGTCTGACGTCGCAGGATCGCCAGCAGGTTGATCCGCTCGGGATCGGGCAGAGACGACCAGACTGCCCTCAACTGTTGCAGCTGAGGCGTGGATAAATCGGTCAATTGCTGCAAAAAATGGCGACGCATCCGCTGATGAGCGGCCAGGGCGTCGAGAGTATCTTTGAAGTTGGTCATCCGGGTTACACTCCCCTAGTAGGCTCTACCAAAAACAACTCGTTGGGCGCTGGGGCCCTCGCACCAAACGCACTTGCCATCTTTCAATGTTGAGTCCAAGGGAATGCAGCGGATGGTGGCGCCGGTTTCAGTCTTGATCTTGGCCTCGCACTCCTCACCGCCGCACCAATGGGCTAGTATGAAGCCCCTCTGCGCCTCTAACTGGGTCTTGAACTGTTCGACGCTATCCACCTCGAATGTCCTCTGGGCCATGAAATCTCGGGCCTTCTGAAGCATGTCCTTCTGGATCTGATCGAGAAGCTCCACGACGCGGCCGCGGACTGCATCCATAGGCACGAATTCCTTGGCGCGGTTGTCACGGCGCACCATGACCACCTGATTGCCCTTGACGTCGCGAGGGCCAACCTCTATCCGCAGGGGAACGCCCCGCATCTCCCACTCATTGTACTTCCAGCCTGGGGTGTGCTCGTCGTCCCAGTCCACCTTGAAGCGAATGTCCGTGCCAAGCGTAGTCTTGAGTTGTTCGACGAAGGCCGCGACTTCTTCCCTCTCGTGCTCTTTCCGCCAGATGGGTATCACCACGACCTGGGTGGGAGCTACCTTGGGGGGCATGATGAGGCCCGCGTCATCCCCGTGGACCATGATAATTGCACCGATCAGTCGGGTGGATACACCCCAGCTGGTCTGCCACGCGTGCTTTCGCTCACCATCCATGTCCTGGAAGGTGATGTCGAAAACCTTGGCGAAGTTCTGACCCAGGTTGTGAGAGGTGCCGGCCTGCAATGCCTTCCCGTCCCCCATCATCGCCTCGATGGAGTAGGTTCTCTCGGCGCCCTTGAACTTCTCGGCCTCGGTCTTCAGGCCGTAAACCACGGGGACTGCCAGGTCCTCCTCCACGAAGTTGCGGTACACCTGAAGGATCGTCATGGTCTCCGCTTGAGCTTCCTCCTCGGTCCGGTGGACGGTGTGGCCCTCCTGCCAGAGGAACTCCGTGGTGCGCAGGAAGAGGCGAGTGACCTTCTCCCAACGAAGAACGTTGCACCACTGGTTGATCAGAATGGGGAGATCGCGCCAAGACTGGACCCACTTGGAGTACATCATGCCGATGATCGCCTCGGAGGTCGGGCGGATCGCCAGACGCTCCTCCAGCTTCTCGTTGCCTCCCTGGGTAACCCAGGCCACCTCGGGAGCAAACCCGGCTACGTGCTCAGCCTCCCGCGCGAGGAAGCTCTCCGGTATCAGCAGTGGGAAGTAGGCGTTGGTGTGGCCGGTCGCCTTGAAGCGCGCATCCAGAAGCCGCTGCATGTTTTCCCAAAGGGCGTAACCGTAGGGGCGGATGACCATGCAGCCGCGCACCGGGGCGTAGTCGGCCAACTGCGCCTTCAGTATCACCTCGGTGTACCAGCGCGAGAAATCGTCGCTCTTGTCGGTCAGGTCCTCAACAAACGATTCCAGTTCGGACATCTTCTCCCCCATCAGTGGCTTGCGAGTCGGTGAACCGCTCAGAATCGTATCCCAGCGAGACTATGCTGTCGCGCTGGGATATCGCGGTCGGTTAAGAAGTATAGCACACGGTCTAGCAGGTTTTAGGAGACACCCTAGTCCTGCAGACCGCTGATCAACGCCGCGTACTTGTCCTGCAACAACCGCGCTTTATCCACGGAGGTGGACTCGGCGATAACGTGGAATATGGGCCTGTCGGGGTCGGGCAGGATCAGCACCCACTCATCCCCCAGGTCGATCCGGATGCCATCAATCTGCTTGGACTGGCCGTCCCTGTGCTGCTCGTGAAGGATCCGCATTACGCGCCCCTTCCTCTCCCAGGGGCACGAGACCTTTGTGGAGGACATGTAGTAGGGGGGCAGCCCCCCCACGACATCGCTCAGTTTGGCGCCGACACCTGCCATCAGTCCAATGATCTGGGCGATAGCGAATAAGCCGTCAAAACCTGAGTGGAACGAGGGGAAGATGAACCCTCCTGCGCCGTCGCCCAGCATCGCAACGTGCTCCTTTGCCGCCACCTCCATCATGGAGTGGGGATTCACCCTGGTGTGCACCACCTTGCCTCCATGTTTGGCCGCTAGCTCGTCGATCAGTCTGGTCGCCGAGACGGGAACCGCAACCACGGCACCGGGCTTGGAGCGGAAGACCATCTCCGCCACTGCTGCAAGGGATGTCATCCCCGGAAGGATCTGACCCTGGTCGGTCACGAGCCAGATCCTCTCCCCCCCTGGGTCGAGCCGGACCCCGAGGGGTGCGCCGACAGCCGCGGCGATGGAGGCGCACTGAGAGATGGCCACTTCGTGCTCCTCGGCGGAGGCTGCTGGCCGGTCCCCCTCCGTGGCGGCATTCAACGCCACGATCTGGGCTCCCCGCTTTCGCAAGATCGGGGTGAGGATGGTTGACGAAATAGAGTTGGCGTAATCAATCACCAGGTTGAAACTGCCGGAGAGCTGGGGGAGCGTGCTCCTCTCGATCGCTCGCTCGAACCCCTCGGTGTAGCTTTCCACAACCCTGGGTTGGTAGTAGATCAGCCCAATCTCGTCCAGGTAGACGCGGCGGAAGTCCTCCCTGAAGAAGGCGTTCTCAATTTTTCTCTCCGCGACCTTGCCGATGTCCATGCCGTTCTGGTCGAGGAACTTGATGTCCACCACGCGGTTGTCGAAAGGCGAGAGCCGGACGTCCACTGCGCCGGCAGCCTCGGAGATCTGGGTGATGTAGCGTGCCACCGGCAGCGGCACCGAGGCCAGGTCGGCCACGTTCACGCCGGCGGATGGAAGGCCTGCAATGATCGCCCGCTTGATCATACGGGGGGTGCGGTGGAAGTCGCGATTCACCGTGACCACAGCGCCCTTCTTGAGGGTTGCACCGTAGGCCGCGCCCAGCTTGGCGGCGAACTCCGGAGTCAGGTCAACGTTGACCAGGCCGGTCACGCCGTACCTTCCGAATAGTACCCTGCGGCCCTGCGCGCCCCATATTATGCTGGTGGCCACGATGGCGCCGGTCTCGATCTCTTTGTTGGGCCATATCTTCACGCTGGGCTGAATGATCGCGCCTTCCCGCACCACCGTGTTATCGCCGATGACCGCTCCCTCGAAGACGACCACCTTGCTCTCGATGTGGCACTGCTTGCCGATGATAGCGCCGTGAAGTTCCGCCCTCTCGCCCAGGTAGGAGTTGTTCCAGATCACGCTGCGCACCACTTGGCACCCGCTATCGACCACGGAGTACTCACCTATGACGCTGGGGCCGTGGACCACGGCCCCGCTCTTGATCTTGGCCTCGCGGCCAACGCATATTGGGCCGTACAGCTGCGCATCCGGCGCCACTTCCGCGCCTTCCTCCAGCCAGACCCCGCCACCAACGTGTTTGCCCGGCAGCGGTATGGCCAGGTTGCCCGACAGCAGGTCCGCGTTGGCCCTCATGTACTCCTGGAGGTTGCCCACGTCGCACCAGTAGCCCGGGGCGATGAATCCGAATAGGGGATCCCCCTTCTTGAGCATCATGGGGAAGAGGTCCTGGCTGAAGTCGAACACCTTGTTCGGCTCGAAGTAGTCCAGGATCTCCGGCTCCAGGACGTAGATGCCGGTGTTCACCGTGTCGCTAAACACCTCTCCCCAGCTGGGCTTCTCGAGGAACTGAACGATCGCTCCGTCTTCACGCGTGATGATCACGCCATATTCCAGGGGATTAGGGACTCGATAGAGGGTCAAAGTGGCCAGGGATTTGCTTTCCTTGTGGAAGGACAGGATCTGTGAAAGGTCGAAATTGGTGAGCGCGTCGGCGCTGATGACGATGAAGGTGTCGGTCAGGTGCTTCTGCGCCAGCTTGACGCTGCCCGCGGTGCCAAGGGGAGTCTCCTCCACGGAGTAAACGATCTTCATGCCCAACTGTCGGCCATCACCGAAATAGTCCTGGATGGTCGACGCGAGGTACTGTAGGGTGACCACCACCTCGGTGACCCCGTGCCTTTTCAGGAGGTCCAGGTTGTGTTGCATGACGGGCTTCGTGGCGATAGGCACCATCGGCTTGGGGCGCCCCAGGGTCAGAGGCCTGAGCCGAGATCCCTCGCCACCGGCCATTACTACAGCCTTCATCGTCGCCTCCTGATGATTGCTTCTGCGCATCGCCGCTTGACGAACGCCATGACCTAATTCTACTCAAGCACAGCACCACCAGCAAGGAAAGGGGAAGGCGGGATTTGGTTTGGCCGGCACAGTGGCCACGGGCTATAATGCGAGACATTGGAGGAACTGGCTGCCTTATGGACGAGATGATTGGACGTCAGGCCCGATCCAGCATGCCCTGGCCCTGCTGGATTGAGGTGGACCTGGATGCGATTCGCCACAATGTGATGTCGGTTAGACAATTGGCAGGTCCCAAATGCCAAATTCTCGCGGTCGTGAAGTCCCAGGCCTATGGTCACGGGGCCCTGCCCGTGAGCAGGGTTGCACTGGAAGCTGGTGCGACCTGGCTTGCGGTCGCACGGGTGCGAGAGGGGGTTCAGCTTCGGCAGGGGGGCATTGAAGCCCCGATACTATTGCTGGGTCCCATGGCCCCCGTCGAAGTTTCCGACGTAGTACGGTGGGATCTCTGCGCAACGATCGTCGATGCGGAGCAGGCAAGGGCGCTATCGGAGGCCGCGCGGTCTGTAGGGAAGTGCACCTCGGTGCAGGTGAAGTTGGACACGGGACTGGGCCGCTACGGCGGATCGTTGGACGAGTTGCGGGGTCTGCTTCAGACGATGGCGGGGTTGCCAGGGCTCAGGCTAGAGGGGCTCTACTCCCACTTTGCCGCGGCTGATGAGGCCGACACCAGCTACGCCGCTTGCCAGATGGAGCGCTTCCACCTTGGGCTGGAGGCGCTGGAGGCTGAAGGCTTCCGGTTCCCCATAACTCATATGGCCGCGAGCGCCGGGATCCTCGCTGTAGCGGGGAGTCGCCTGGACATGGTGCGCATGGGGATTTCCATTTACGGACTCTATCCTTCGCCCCACCTGGCCCCCACGGTTGAGCTTCGCCCAGCGCTTTCCATGCACAGCAGGGTGGCAAGGCTATTTCCGGTGGAGCCTGGAGAGAGCGTGGGGTACGGGCGCACCTACATTGCCGACCGCCATCTGTCCGCGGCCCTGATTCCGGTGGGGTATGCCGATGGGCTGCCGCGTGGCCACTCCAACCGAGGGTGCATGCTGATCAACGGTCGGCGCGCTCCAATTATCGGCCGAATCAGCATGGACCTGTGTGTGGTGGGCGTTGGACCCTGCGGAGAGGTCCATCAGGGCGACTCTGTGACGTTGATCGGCTCCCAGGGCGAAGACACAATCAGCTGCGAGGAGTTCGCCAGCACGTCCGGCACCATCAACTACGAGGTGCTGACCTCCCTTGGGTTCCGCCTGCCAAGGGTATACATGAGCGGTGGCAGGGCGGTCAGCGTCGGCTATCTGGACGAAGGCCGGTTGGAGGGGTGGAGCCCATGCGGACAGTAGCTATAATCGAGCAAAAAAGGGCGGGCGAAGCACTCTCCCGAGAGGAACTAGAGCAGCTTGTGCATGGGTACGTCCGAGGTGATGTCCCGGACTATCAGGCCGCGGCCTGGCTGATGGCCGTGTGCTGCAGGGGGATGAGCCGACAGGAGACGGCCGACCTGACCTCGGTGATGGTAGCCTCAGGTGCCACCCTGGACCTTTCATCGGTTAAGTGGCCCGTTGCGGACAAGCACAGCTCTGGAGGGGTAGGCGACAAGACCACGCTGGTTGTCGCCCCGCTGGTCCGCGCTTGTGGAGCTGCAGTCGCCAAAATGTCCGGCCGCGGCCTCGGCTTCACCGGCGGCACCGTGGACAAGTTGGAGTCGATACCCGGCTTCCGGGTCGATCTCTCGGCGGAGCAGTTCCTACGGCAGTTGGAGACGGAGGGGATTGTGCTGTCCGGCCAGTCCCCGGAGTTGGTGCCGGCCGACCGGAAGCTGTACGCCCTGAGGGATGTAACAGGCACCGTGGACAGCATCCCGTTGATCGCCAGCAGCATCATGAGTAAGAAGCTGGCGATTGGGGCGAGGGGCCTCGTGCTGGACGTGAAAGTTGGAAGCGGGGCTTTCATGGCGAAGTTGGGCGAGGCTCGGGAGCTGGCCACCATGATGATTGACCTCGGGGCCGCCGCCGGCCAGCGGGTCAGCGCGTTACTCACCTCCATGGATGAGCCGCTGGGACGGTCGGTGGGCAACGCCCTGGAGGTGGCGGAGGCGATAGCAACGCTGCGGGGAGGGGGCGCCGCGGACTTGGTGGAGATCTGCATCACGCTGGCCGGGGAGATGCTGTACCTCTCTGAAATTGCACCCAATGCTGCCGACGGGAGGAAGCGGGCAAAGCTGGCGCTGGAGAGCGGTGAGGCGCTGGAGTGGCTGGGCAGGCTGATCTCGGCCCAGGGAGGGGATCACCGAGTGATCGAGAACCCTGGGCTGATGGGGATGGCACCGGTTGTGCTGACGGTGGTGGCGCCGCGCTCCGGCTGGGTCGCCCGTGTGGACGCAAGATGGGTCGCCTCTGCGGCGTTGGCGCTCGGCGCAGGGAGAGTACGCAAAGAGGACTCCATAGACCACACCGTGGGAGTGCTCCTGCACGCCAAGGGCGGTGCTCGGGTGTGTGAGGGAGACGTCTTGGCTGAGGTTCACGCGGCGGACCAAGCGTCAGGGATACGCGCGGTCCAAGAAGTGCTGATGGGGTACAGTGTCGAGGACCGGCAGGTGGCAGCTGTCGCGCCCATGTTGGAGAGATGGAGCCGATTGCCCGGAGATCGGGAAGAGGGAGGGGACCGATGAAGCTGTACGTCGATCTAAACGGTGAGAGGCACTTTCTGGTGACCGATGATGGGGAGGCCGTCTACGTTGACGAGTTGAAGGAGGAGGGCCGGGACACCGAGTACCTGGAAGATGCCATCGAGAACGCGATGAGCCACCGGGTGCCCTCAAGAATGGCGCAAGCGACCGGCTCCATAGAGGTGGAGACCTTCGGCCCAGAGGCTGAGGAGGCTCACGCGAGCTAAGGATCTTGATAGAGGCGGGG
>Ga0209014_10000515_pt1 | contig 22635 bp, 26 predicted proteins | sample BarGraNGADG00212_FD_184491 | JGI IMG/M metagenome (GOLD analysis project Ga0209014, IMG submission 184491) | Arctic peat soil microbial communities from Barrow, Alaska - Barrow Graham LP Ref core NGADG0002-212 (SPAdes) (version 2) | ecosystem: Environmental > Terrestrial > Soil > Wetlands >...
CGCTCCCGACCCAGAGGGTACCCCGGTCGCGGCTCCGATCAGAGCCGCGACCGTCAGGGAGCGCTTGCTTCGAAATGCGAGACCGTATCTGTGAAACGGCGTGCTTGCCTATCGCAGCCCGCGCCCGCTCACCAGATAGACCGCGAAGCTGCCGAGCCAGTGCCCGCCTTCGTAGTGCTCGCTCCTGATGCTTTCGAGGCCCGCCGCTTTGAGTTTGCCGGCGAGCGCGGTCAACGGCTTGCGGCGCGCGTCGGCGGCGGGAAGCTTCGAGACGATGCCTTCCAGCATCCACGCGCGGCTCAGGTTCAACCCGGCCAGGTGGTAGGCCTTGCCATCGGTCACGTCGCTGACCAACGTTGGCTCCAGATCCACGCGCGGCAGAAACGCGGTGAACCACCTGGCGAATTCGGCGGGCAGCAGAATCCGGCGCACCGCGTCGGCTTCGGCCAGGCAGGGAGAGAGGAAGTCTTCGCCCGAAGGTTCGTAGGCAAGCGGGCAATTCCGGTCCTTCAGGTAGTAGTCCCGCGCGCGCGATTCCACTACCCTGCCGAACTCCGTGTTGCCGGTGACGCGGGCGTAATCCAGCATCAAGCCCATGGAGAAAGCGGTGTTGTTGTGCTCGCCGGTGCGGATGGGGTGCTGCAATTTCGGCAGCCACTCGGCGATGCGCGCGGTGACCGCCTCTTCCAAGGGGCGCAGCGCGGCGGACCACTGGCGCGCCTCCGGGTCGTCGAATTCCTTCAACTCGGCGGCCAGTTGCAGCAGCCAGGCCAGGCCGTAGGGGCGCTCGAAGGTATTGCGGCCACTGGCGTTGAGATAGATTACTTCCTGCGCGATGTTGGCGGGCGTGAGGCTGCGCGCCACGGCGCGGCGCGCTTCGGCCGCGAACGGCGCTTGCGGAAACAGGCGCGCCAGGCGGACCAGCAGCCAGTGGCCGTGGACCGAAGAATGCCAGTCGTAGCAGCCGTAGAACGCCGGGGTCAGTTCGCGCGGCGGCTTCACATCGGCATCGGAGTTCAAGGAATGCGCGATCTTGTTGGGGTACGGTTTGTGGACGCAGTCGAGCGCCAGAGCGGCGAAGCGCGCCGCCTGCGTCTGGTCGAAATCGGAATTCGCCATGAGGCCTCCACATACGACAACGGCGAGAGTCAGGAGCCGGAGCATGATTGTATGTTAGCGGGTGGAGCGCCACGTGCGTCGGAAGAGCCGATGCTAACATTTTGCTTGCGAAGTTGCTATCGTTTTGCTAGAATCTGATTGGTGAACGTGATCCGCAAGCGCGGGCTCCTCGAGAAAGCATCCAAGTATCCCGATGCCACAGTTGCAGTCCAAGACTGGTTTGATGCGGCGCGCGCGGCGAATTGGCGCAACCTCGAAGAGGTCCGCCGGACCTACCCGGCTACCGACATGGTCGGCGCGTTGGCCGTTTTCGACATCAAAGGCAACAGCTACCGCCTCATTGCGCGAATGGCCTTCCCATACCGGCGAATCTACATCAAAGAATTCCTGACTCACGCCGAATACGACAAAGGAGCATGGAAGAAATGGCTACGCTAACCGAAACCGTCTACGGCAAACTGCTTTCCCAAACCCGGCCCCGTGTAATTAAGACCGAAGCCGAAAATGAACGTGCGCTCGCGGAGGTGGAAGCTCTCGATACCCTGGGGCGCCCGCTGACCAGCGAAGAAGAAGCGCTCGCCGAACTGCTCACCATGCTGATCGTTCAGTTCGAAGATGTCCACTACCCCTTCGGGCACGCTTCTCCCCTCGACGCGCTGCGCGATTTCATGGAGGTGCGCAACCTCCGCCAACGGGATCTGATCCCTATCTTTGGAGCGAGCAGCGTGGTCTCGAACGTACTGAACGGCAAGCGCTCCATCAGCAAGGCCCACGCGCGCAAACTGGCGGAGTTCTTTCACGTCCCCGTGAGCTTGTTCATTTGACCCCACCACCGGCGATAGCCGGTTCCGGCCCCCCATTCCATCATTCGCGCGTCAGTTCGAACCCGCGCTCGGGAATGCTGCAGTGGAGCGTCTCCGCCTCATGCCCATGCAGGCGGAAGATCTGCACCACCAGCCCGCAGACGCTCTCGTATCCCCGCTCAAAAAACACCAGGATGGACGGACCGGCGCCGCTGAGGGCGCAGCCCAGCAGGCCCGGCGCGCGCAGGCGCAGGATCTCGTGCAGTCCCGGCACCAACGCTTCGCGGTAGGGCTGGTGGAAGCGGTCTTCAATCGCCGCGGGGAACACCGAAGTCGTGCCGGTGGCCAGTGCGGCGATCAAGAGCGCGGCACGCTGCACGTTGAAGACGGCGTCCTCGCGACTGTAGCCGGAGGGCAGCACGGCGCGCGCTTTCGAGGTGGGCAGGTCGAAGTCCGGGACCACAATGGCCAGGTCGAAACTCTTCGGCAGGTCCAGGCGGACGGCGCGGGTCACGCCGCCGGAATCGATGGCGCTGGCCACGATCGAGCCCAGCGTGCAGGGCGCCACGTTGTCCGGGTGGCCTTCCAGGCGCGCGGCTTCGTCGAGTATGCGCAGCGGCTTCCAGCCGAGATCCAACAGTTCGTCGGCGATCACCACGCCGGCGGTGAGCGCCGCCGCGCTCGATCCCATCCCCTTGCCCAGCGGGATCTCGTTGTGGATGTGCAGTTCGATGGGCGGCATGGTCATGCCGTGAGCCTGCGCCACCGAGAGCGCCGTCTGCCAGATCAGGTTGTCGGAAGTACACGGGATGGACGCGGCATCGCGGCCGGAGGCCTGAATGGAGAGCGCCTCGCCGCGGCGGAACCGGCAGGTGAGGTACACGCCCAGGGCGAGCCCGAGGGCGTCGAAGCCCGGCCCCAGGTTGGCGCTGGAGGCCGGCACCCGCAGGTGAAACCATGGATTGGAGTCGGGTTGCATAGTCACTCGGGCCCAGACACAAACGCCGCGGTTCCCGGTGGAGAGCCGCGGCACAGAGGCTTCTTAAAACCGGCGGATCTGGCAGACCTAGCGGATCTCCAGGATGTCCTTTTCCTTGGTCTTGGAGGCCGTGTCGATCTTGTCCATATACGTGTCGGTCAACTTCTGGATTTCGTCGTGCGCCTTCTTGTCGTCGTCTTCGGTGATCTTCTTGTCCTTGGCCAACTTCTTCACCGCTTCGTTGCCGTCGCGGCGAACGTTGCGTACGGCCACGCGGTGGTGCTCGGCCACGCCGTGCAACTTCTTGACGAGCTCCTTGCGCCGCTCTTCGGTCAGCGGCGGTATCGGCAGCCGGATGATCTTGCCGTCGTTGGCCGGGTTGAGGCCCAGATCGCTGGTGCGGATCACCCTCTCGATCAGTCCGATCTGGGAGACGTCCCACGGCTGGATGGTGATCAGGTTCGCTTCGGGAACGTGCAGGTTGGCAACCTGATTGAGAGGCGTGGGCGTACCGTAGTAGTCCACCCGAAGGTTGTCGAGAATGCTCAACGACGCTCGTCCGGTGCGAATCGTGGCCATGTCGTGTTGCAGGTCCGCGAGCGCCTTTTCCATTCTGGTCTTGAGGCTCGCCTCGACTTCTTTCACCGAGTCGAACACGGGACCGCTGGGTGCTGCATGCTGTTCTGTCTTCATAGCGAAGTGTCTCCGTAACGCGGTACGGCTAATGAATCACGGTACCGATGGTTTCACCCATCGACATACGCATTATATTGCCTATCGTGTTCAGATTGAAAACGATGATCGGCAGCTTATTGTCGCGGCACATGGCGATCGAGGTCGCGTCCATCACCCCGAGGGCGCGCGACAGCACTTCCAGGTAAGAAATTTCGGCGAATTTCACGGCGTCCGGGAACTTGAGCGGGTCCTTGTCGTAGACGCCGTCCACGCGGGTGGCCTTGGCGATCACGTCGGCCTTGATTTCGAGCGCCCGCAGGGTGGCCGCGGTATCGGTGGAAAAGTAAGGATTGGAGGTGCCCGCCGCGAAGATGACGATGCGCCCCTTTTCCAGGTGACGGATGGCGCGGCGGCGAATGTAGGGCTCGGCCACCTGGTGCATTTCGATGGCGCTCATCACGCGCGTCGGAATTCCCATCTGTTCGAGGGCGTCGCTCAGGGCCAACGAATTGATGACCGTGGCCAGCATGCCCATATGGTCGCCGGTGACCCGGTCCATATTGCGGGCAGCGGCGGCCACACCGCGAAAAATATTGCCGCCGCCCACCACGACACCTACCTGAACGCCGGCTGCCGCTACGTCCGCGACTTCGCGCGCCAGGGATCGCACCCGGTCCGCGTCGATGCCGAAGGCGGCCGTGCCGGCCAACGCCTCGCCGCTCAGTTTCAGCAGGATGCGCTTATAGCCAGACATAGCCTACTCGGCTGCGGCGGTTTCACTGCCGGATTCCGCCACCTGCGAATCGCCGACTTTGAAACGCACGAAGCGCGCCACGCTGATGTTCTCGCCCAGTTTGGCGATCTTGGTCTTCACCAGTTGTCCCACGGTGAGCGTCGCTTCCTTCACGAACGGCTGTTCGAGCAGGCAGATCTCTTCGTAGAACTTGGCCATGCGGCCCTCGGTGATCTTCTCGATCATCTTCTCGGGCTTGCCCTCGGCCAGTGCGCGTGCCTTCTGGATTTCCTTTTCTTTCTCCAGCACGCCGGCAGTGACGTCTTCCTTGCGGATGAAGCGCGGATCGGCCGCCGCAATGTGCATCGCGATATCGTGCACGAGTTCCTGGAAATCGTCGGTGCGCGCCACGAAATCGCTCTCGCAATTGATTTCCACCATCACGCCGAGCTGACCGCCGTGGTGAATGTAGGTGCCGATGAGACCTTGTTTAGTGGCGCGCGAAGCCTTCTTGCCGGCCGACGCGATGCCACGCTTGCGCAGTACCACTTCCGCTTCGGCGAGGTCGCCCTTGGCTTCCACCAGGGCGCTCTTGCATTCCATCATTCCGGCGCCGGTGCGCTCGCGGAGTGCTTTGACTAGTGACGCGGTAATTTCCGCCATAATAATTTCCTGGTTCCTTTAGCCGGGCAGGTGGTAGCCCGGACCTGCATCAGCCTGGGGTGCACCAAAGTGACGCCCCACGGTGACGCCCCACGGGGGGAATGTTAGACGCCGCCTTCGGTGAGCACAGGCTCGGCAGCCGGTTCGGCCGTCTCCGAAGCGGGCCCCTTACGCTGCGCAGCCGGAGCCGGCTCGTCGGCCATGCTCAGGCTCTCCCCCATGATCTTCTCGGCATACTTGGGATCCACGTACTCGGTGTACTCCACCATGCCTTCCTCGGCAGGGGCCTCGTCGCTGACGATCTTGTCGCCGGTGAAATCGTGTTCCGTAGCCAGCGCGCGGCCTTCCACTACGGCATCGGCAATCTTGCTGGCGAACAGGCGGATGGCGCGCAGCGCGTCGTCGTTGCCCGGGATCACCCAATCCACTTCATCGGGGTCGCAATTGGTGTCTACGATGGCTACCACCGGAATCCCCAGGCGGCGCGCTTCCTTTACCGCGATGGCTTCCTTGTTGGAATCGATTACGAAGAGCACGTCCGGCAGGCCGGGCATGTCCTTGATCCCGGAAAGGTTCGTATCCAGGTGTTTGCGCTCGCGTTCCAGGCGGATGACTTCCTTCTTGGGACGCCCGGCATAGCCGCCTTCCACCGAAGCCATACCTTCCAGTTCCTTGAGGCGCTTGATGGATTTCTGCACCGTCAGCATGTTGGTCAGCAGTCCGCCCAACCAGCGCTGGTTGACGTAATACATCTGGCAGCGGTTGGCCTCTTCGGCGATGGCTTCCTGCGCCTGACGCTTGGTGCCCACGAAGAGCACATTCTTGCCCTGTGCGGCCATTTCGCCCACAAACCGGGCGGCGTCCTTGAACATCTTCAGGGTTTTCTGAAGGTCAATGATATAAATGCCGTTGCGTTCGCCGAAAATGTATTCTTTCATCTTCGGATTCCAGCGCTTGGTCTGGTGCCCGAAGTGAACGCCAGCTTCGAGCAACTCCTTCATTGAGATTGCGGGCAAAATAACTCCTAAGTTTACGTGCTCTATCGCGATCCGCGCGGTCCAAAGCGAGATTTACGCGGGCGTCTGGAGCCGGATGTCGGTTGAAAGATTGCCAGGCCGGGAAGGCGAACCAACCGCCTTCCAGACCTCGCGGGGACTTAACGTTTGGAGAACTGGAACCGCTTGCGGGCGCCCTTTTGGCCGTACTTCTTGCGCTCGTGTTGCCGCGGGTCGCGGGTCAAGAAGCCCAGCTTCTTCAACCGTCCCCGCAGTTCCGCGTTGAACTCCACTAAAGCCCGGGAAATTCCCAGACGGCATGCGCCCGCCTGACCGGCGACGCCTCCGCCATTGGCGAGTATCAGCAGATCGAACTTGTCCGTGGTTTCGGTGGCCGCCAGCGCCTGCCGGACCACGGCGCGCGTACTTTCCGTGGGGAAGTAATTCTCGAACGCGCGGTTATTGACCTTGATCTCGCCCGTACCGGGCCGTAAGAACACTCTAGCCACCGATCTCTTCCGGCGGCCCGTACCCAAATATTGAACTAAAGTAGCTGCCACTAACCGTTACCTTCCTGCTCGCTATTTGATCGTCAACGCGACGGGTTGCTGCGCCGCGTGCGGATGCTGGTCACCCGCGTAAACATTCAGTTTCCGGAACATCTGCTTGCCGAGCTTGTTCTTGGGGAGCATGCCAGCGATCGCATCCTCAATAATGCGGGTGGGCTTTTCGGCGCGTACCCGCTTCAAACTCTTTTCCACCAGCCCACCGGGATATCCGGTGAAATGGCGGTAAAGCTTGTCCTCTTCCTTGCGGCCCGTTACCTTCACCTTGGCGGCGTTGATCACGATCACGTGATCGCCCGCATCGATGAACGGGGTGTAGCTGGGTTTAGTCTTTCCCATCAACACCATAGCGGCCTTGCTAGCCAGCTTGCCCAGCACGACATCCTGGGCATCGATCAGATGCCACTGGCGGATAATCCCATTCTTTGTGGGGAACTCGGTACTCATTGACACACGTCTCCAGCTATTCGCGGTTGCAAAGTATTTAGTTTAGGGGGTTTGGGGTTTCGTTGTCAAATCGGGTTACAGATTCCCGACGGACTTGTGAACGGCCGCACACCATCCCCTAGGCTCGCGCGTCGCGCGTCCTTCAGCAGAGTAGCAGATTTCCCGGTTTAGATATACGCTACGATCGAAGCATCGCCGCCAACTGGAAGAACAATCTGCGCGTCGTCCTGGTGTCCACGCGCAACCCGCTCAACATCGGCGCCGCCGCGCGCGCCATGGCCAACTTCGGCTTCTCGCGCCTGTGCGTGGTCAGCCCCTACGATGTGGCTTTCCGCGAGGCGCGCTCCGCCGTGGGCGCGGCGCCGCTGCTACAGAAGGCGGAGGAATTCGCCAGTCTCGCCGAGGCGGTCGCCGATTGCCATCTGGTGGTGGGCACTACCAGCGTGGGACACCGCGAGTTGCAGCACCCCATCCGGCGCCTGGAGTATGCGGCGTGCCTGATGCTGCGCGCGCTGCCCACCGCGCCGGTAGCGCTGGTCTTCGGCAGCGAGAAGTTCGGCCTCTCCAACCAAGATCTGAGCCACTGTCAATGGCTGATGCGCATCCCGACCGTAGGCCAGGACCTTTCCATGAACCTGGGCCAGGCGGTCGCCCTTTGCCTCTACGAGATGGCGCGCGATCCCAAGGCGGCCGCGGCGCGCCCGGGGAAGATCCGCTCCGCCACCGCTGCCGAAACCGAGCAGATCGCCTTGCGGCTGCTTGTGGCGCTGGGCAAGAGCGGCTACGTGAACCCCGTCACCGCCACCTCCACCGGCGAAAAAGTGCGCCGCCTCATCCGCCGCCTGGAAATTCCCGCCCGCGACGTCCCCGTGATCCTCGGCATGCTCCGCCAGATTCTCTGGAAGCTGGGCGCACCCTAGCGTAGCCTTTCAGGCTGGGGTGCCCTCTGGGCCGCCCCCATTCGTGGCGGCATGCTTAATCCCCGCCCCCGCGCCCCCCGCGACGTCCGGGCTGCTTCGTGGGGTCTTCCCCCGTAAACGTCAGCGTGACGTCCGCCGTGTGCTTCTTCTCATCCACCTTCAGGTCCGCTTTGGCCGCCCCCAGCCCCTCGAAAAGCCCCTCTTCCTTGATCCGATTGAGGAAATAGTCGGGATATTCCGGGTTCAGCGTCTTGCCTTCCTTCAAAGTCCAGATGCGCGTGATCTCCGCCTCGCCGTTCAGATCCAGCCCCACGATGGTCAGCTTGCCCATCGTATACGGCGCGCCGGGCTCGATGTGCACCGCCACGTCCACGGCCTTCTTCGCATCGTCGATGCGGCGCTCCGACGTCACCTTCGCGTCCAGGTATCCGGCGCGCCGCACGGCCTTGCGAATTTTCTCCAGCCCCTCGTTCACGCGTTCGAAATTGGCTACGTCGCCGGTTTTGAAATCGCCGGCCTTGATCAGCACGGCTTCGTCCACCGGGCTCGGCCCCACGATCGCGACCTTGCCCAGTTCGTAGCTCTGGCCTTCGTCGATCTTGACGAAGACGTTTACACCTTCGACATCGCTCGCCGACTCGGCGCGCACCTCGGGGAACGACACGTTCACGCGGCCGCGCTGTTCGTACACCGGACGCACCGCGTGGTTCAGCAGTTCGCGGAATCCGCTCTCGGTGTAAGGCGAGCCGATCGCGGTGCCGTGGACGGCTTCGCGCAATACGCCCTGCGGCACGACCTGATTGCCCTGGAAGGTCACCTGCGCCACCGCCGGCAGATTGCGCGCCGGACGGAAAACGATGGCGAACTGTTCGCCGGCGAGCTGGGTCACCTTGCCCACGATCTTTTCGGTGAGCCCCTTCGACGCCAGGAATTCCTGGATCCAGTTGGTGTAGCGATCGATCACCGGCTTGGTGGCGGGGAGTTTGGCCGACGAGTAGAGGGAGTCCTTCGCGCGCAGCAGGCTCTCGATTTCCTTGTCGGGTACGCCCAATTCCTCGAAGCGCATCGGATAGGCGGGTTCGACCTCGGTCACCTGAAAGCTCGCGACGAAGCCTATCTTATTCGGTCCCGCCTCGAACTTGTAACCCACCATCTCGAACACTCCGGTAGCGGTCAGCCGGTCGCGCGCGGCCTCGAACTCCGCCTTGCCCGCCAGTTGCCCGGCCTTGAGTCCGGCCACCGCCAGCACCTGCTCGCGGGTGTAGTTGTGGTTGCCCTCGACGGTGAGCGTCTCCACCGGCCACTTGGAGGGCGCCGCCTCGGCGGGCGCCGCTTTCTTGGGCACGCCGGCCTTCTTGGCCGGCACGCGCTTGGGCGCCGTCTGCGCGAACCCCGCCCCGGAGAGCAAGAGGAAAATCAGCCACAACTTCATATTCCTTATGGTAGACGCGTGGGAATGCGCCTGGATTACGGGATTGACGGCATGTGGTTCGCCAGCGGGGCATTCGAAATCGAACGATGCTCCGTCGCGCTTCCTGATAGCGCGAGATGAAGGACGTTGGTGTATGATCTGGCGAGCACACTGGGCCGCGCCGCGTGCGTACCGCGCGGTTGCTATCAGGGCACTGGTGCGGTTCGGCGACGCCGAGCGCCTGGGTCGCTATACTGGCTGACGTGACCGCCACTTTCCCTCCGCTCTCCAGAGAGACTCGGATATCCCCATTACCGAAGAGTATCTGCGTCGCTGGCGGGCGACTGCGCGCGCTGAGCACGGCCGCGTAGGGAACCGTCTTAACGGATCTGGACGCGTCTTCGTTCGCGGTTCGCCGACAGGAGCGCGGACTGCCGGGCATGCAAACACTGCTCCTGTACCCCGATGGATTCTCGCTGGGCTATATTTACAATGCGGAATTGCATTTCGTGGATCCAGACCTTCGATTGGCTGGAACGGTGCAGCCGTCCGCCTTTTGCGTTGCCTTCGCGGAGCACTGTGGCCGCTGGTGGTCGCGTACCGAGACAGCAGTTCCCACTGTTTCTCAAATTGCGGCGGGCGTGTCTTTCGATTCAACAGTGGCGCCGCAGTCGCGGCCAACGAGACCCTGGATCACGATATAAAGTTGGTTTCCCACGGCGACGACGTTCTAGCAGCGGGCAACAAGACGCTTTGGGTAGTTGACGTGGATGACCAGCGGGTGCAGGTCGTAGCGGTGTCGCGCGGCATCGAGCAGGCGGACCTGTTGGGGATGCGGAGCACTGGCGCGCCACATGCGTGGGCTGGCGGAGAAGATCTGGAAGGTGTTGGCACCCAGGTCGGCGGCTTGGCGGGCCGCTCCCTCTAGCAAGCCGGACGTGGAGGTGTGTATGCCAAGGCGCACCGGTCCGTGCTAGCAGCAACACTAGTCAAGGCGCAGTTGTGACACAGAGACACGCCACGAGGCCTGTCCCACACGCTAGGCGAGGCGCTGCTCCGCGGCGTAGGCAACTGTCTCAGGGGCGTGGCGCAAGGAAACATCGGCGTATTCAGCCGCGGTCGCCGGACCTTCCCAGGGCACGGGGTACTCGCACAGGCAACGCGGACAGATGTACTTGCCGTGCATGGGCCACATAGCTTCGTTGTGCAGACTCTTACACCAGGTAGTGCGAATCCAGTTCACCATAACCTCTAGCCTCCGATACTTGGACGCAAAAAATGCGCGCAAGGATTCTTCTCGCTCTTGCTGTAGCAATTCACGTACCGAAGATTGGTGACGGATGTCGGCGGGGCGTTGCAGTACGTATTGTGCGGCTCCTCACGAAAACGCTTGACACGCCGTCCGGTTCAATCGTATGATTGAATCAGTTGATTGAATCAGACGAATGACCGACACCAAGGAAAAGATTCTGGACACGGCGGAACGGCTCATCGGAGAGCAGGGTTACGCTGCCACTTCGCTGCGCCAAATCATTGCGGACGCAGGAGTTAACCTGGCTGCGGTGCATTACCATTTCGGCTCCAAGGAAGACCTGCTGGATGCCGTAGTGGTGCGCAAGGCGACATCGGTGAATGAGGCCCGCCTCGCCCGGCTGGACCGCGTGGAAGCGGAAGCGGGCAGCGGTCCGCTGGAGGTGGAGAAGGTGCTGGAATCCTTTTTTGTCCCGGCAGCGGAGGTGGCCAGCCGTAGCCCGGAGTTCGTGCGCCTGATTGGACGGATGCTCACAGAAGGCATGATGCCGCGGATTGCGGAGAGACATTTCCAGGCTGCGGGTCTGCGTTTCGTGACCGCTCTCCGGCGAGCCCTCCCCGAGTTGCCGCAGGAAGAACTGTTGTGGCGGATCCATTTCACGGTGGGCGCGATGGCGCACGCGGTGTGCGGCGCGCCGATCTTTCCGCAGATGGCGGGGGATCCGGCGGACCTGGAGCCGCGCATGAGGCGGCTGGTGACATTCCTGGGCGCGGGCTTTCGCGCCCCCGCAACGGCGGACAAGGAGAAGTAGATGCGATTGGTTTGGGTATTGCTGTGCACGGCGCCGCTGGTTGCGCAGCCGGTTCCATTGAGCTTGAAGCGCGCGGTGGAATTGGCGATCGCGCCGGAAGGCAACACGCGGGTGCGGCTAACGGAAGAAGCGCTGAAGCAGGCCGAATCGCGATCGGCGCAGTCGCGGGCGGCCTTACTGCCGGATCTCTCGGCGGCCTTCACGGATCAGAATCTAACCCGCAACCTGGCGGCCCAGGGGATTCAGATCTCGGTTCCGATACCGGGCTTCCACTTCCCGGAGTTTGTGGGTCCGTTCAGCACCATGGACGCCCGGGTTTCGGCATCGCAGAGCGTTTTCGATTTCAGCTCCATCCGGCGTTTCCAGGCGTCGAAGGTGGGGGTGAGCGCGGCCAAGGCGGATATCAATGGAAGCGCGGAGCAGGTGGCGGCACAGGTAGCGCGCGCCTATCTGGCGGCGGTGCGGGCGGACGCGGACGTGGAGGCGGCGCAGGCTAACGTGACGCTTTCGGAGGCGGTGCTCAAGCAAGCGGAGAATCAGAAGGCGGCGGGCACCGGCACGGGCATCGAGATCACGCGGGCGCGCGTGCAACTGGCCAACGACCGGCAGCGGCTGCTGGTGGCGCAGAACGCGCGGCGCGCCGCGGGCCTGCAACTGCTGCGCGCCGTCGGCCTGCGCCTCGATACGGAGCTGGTACTGACGGACAAACTGCAATACGTCCCGGTGGACCCGGTGACGATGCAGCAGGCGAAGGCCCTGGCGCTGAAAGAGCGGCCGGATTTGGAGGCGCAGCAGGAGCGCGAAGCCACCGCGCGTCTCTCGGCGAGCGCCACCAAACTGGAGCGGCTGCCCACGGTAGCGGCCTTCGGCGATTACGGGTCGAGCGGAGCGAGCTTGGACAATTCCTTGCCGACGCGGACCATCGGGATCTCGGTGCGTGTGCCGCTGTTCGATGGCGGGCGGCGCGACGCGCGGCGGGCGGAATCGGCGTCGCAATACCGCGCGGAGAAGGTGAAGACCAACGATCTCAAGGAGCAGATCGAGCTGGATGTGCGACTGGCGCTGGACGCGCTGCGCTCGGCGGAAGAGCAGGTGAAGGTCAGCAAGGAAGGGCTGGAACTGGCGGAGAACGAACTGGCGCAGGCGCGCCGAAGGTACGAAGCCGGAGTCGCCATCGGGGTGGAAGTGACCGACGCGCAAAGCCGTCTGGAGCGCGCGCGCGACAACCAGACGGCCGCGCTCTACAACTACAACGTGGGCAGGATCGACCTGGCGCAGGCGATGGGCGCGGTGCGCAAGAGCGTTGAGTAAGGACTTAATATGCCGTTTCACTGCTGGAATGTCCCTTCAACCTAGAGAAAGATAAAAGAAGAGCATGCCCCCAAGAATGGGGGCATGGCAGCCTGAAAGGCTACGCTGCATATGAGAAAAAGAATTCTGATTGTCGTATTGATCTTGGCGGCCGCCGGGGCGGCGGTTTGGGCGATTCGCGGGATGGGAAAGGCGCCGGATAACCGCCTCCTACTTTCCGGGAATATCGAGCTGAACGAAGTCACCATCGCGTTCAAAACCGCCGGGCGGCTGCTGGAGCGCACGGTGGACGAGGGCGACGCGGTGAAAAAGGGGCAGGTCATCGCCCGCTTGGACCGCGACCAACTGATGACGCAGCGGGAACGCGAGACGGCGGGCCTGGCTTCGAGCGAATCGCAACTGGCGCAAGCGCAGACCGCGGTTGCATTCCAGCGGGCGAGTCTGGCGGCGGATCTGGAGACCCGGCGCGCCGACGTGACCAGCGTGGAAGCGCGCCTGGCGGAGCTGCAGAACGGCGCGCGGCCGCAGGAAAAACTGGACGCCAAGGCCGCCGTGGACGCAGCGGCCAGTGAAGTGGCGCGCGCGCAGCGGGATTGGGACCGGGCGCAGACGCTGTATAAGAACGACGATATTTCCACGGCGCAATTCGATCAATTCCGCAACCGCTTCGAGAACGGGCAGGCGGTGCTGAAGCAGATGCGGGAGCGCGAGGCGCTGGTGGTGGCCGGTCCGCGGGTGGAACAGGTCAACGCGCAGCAGGGGCAGGTAGCGCGGGCGCGCGGGGCGGTGAAGATGGCGGAGGCGAGTGGGCTGGAGCTGAAGCGGCGCGAGCAGGAGATCCCCACGCGGCGGGCGGAAATCGCGCGTTCCCAAGCCAGCCTGGCGCTGATCGATACGCAGCTCGCCGACACCGTGGTGGCGTCGCCGGTGGATGGCGTAGTGCTGGTCAAGGCGGCGGATGTTGGCGAAGTGCTGGCGCCGGGCACGGCGGTGGTCACCGTGGGCGACATCGATCATCCCTGGCTGCGCGGCTACATCAATGAGACGGATCTGGGGAAGGTCAAACTCGGCTCCAAGGCGCGGGTGACCACGGATTCGTATCCGGGCAAGGTCTACCACGGGCGGGTGACGTTCATCGCCTCGGAGGCGGAGTTCACGCCCAAGCAGATCCAGACGCAGCAGGAGCGGGTGAAGCTGGTGTACCGCGTCAAGATCGAGGTGGAGAATCCGGGGCGCGAGCTGAAATCGAACATGCCGGCCGACGCAGAGATTCTGCTGGGGCAGTGATGGAAACCATCATTGAAAGCATCATTGAAACCAGGGGCCTGACCAAGCGCTTCGGCGAACTGACGGCGGTGGACCATCTCGACCTGACAGTGGGCAAGGGCGAGATCTTCGGACTGGTGGGACCGGACGGCGCGGGCAAGACGACCACGCTGCGCATGCTGTGCGGCCTGATGGACCCGAGCGAGGGCAGCGCGCGCGTGGCGGGCCACGACGTGGCGCGCGAATCGCGGGCTGTGAAAGACCAGATCGGCTACATGGCGCAGCGCTTCGGGTTGTACCAGGACCTGACCGTGGAAGAGAACATGATCTTCTACGCCGACCTGTTCGACATCACGGGACAAACGCGCGCAGCGCTGACGGCGCAACTGTTGCGCATGACCCGCATGGAGCCGTTCCGCACGCGGCCGGCAGCCCAGCTTTCGGGCGGCATGAAACAAAAGCTGGCCTTGATGTGCACCCTGCTGCACCGCCCGCGGATTCTCTTTCTCGACGAGCCGACCAACGGCGTGGACCCGGTTTCGCGCCGCGATTTCTGGGCGATTCTCTACCAACTGCTGAAGGACGGAATCACCATCTTCATGACTACCTCGTATCTGGACGAAGCGGAGCGCTGCAATCGCGTGGGGCTGATGCACCAAGGCAAACTGATTCGCTGCTCGACACCGGAGGCGATGAAGGCGGAGACCGGGTCGGCGAATCTGGAAGGCGCGTTCATCCAAACGATTCATGCAGTGGAAGGGCTGGTGAGGGCATGAACTCGGTAGAGACGCAGCTCCTGGTGAAGAACTTCGGCGCCTTCGTGGCGGTGGACCGCGTTTCCCTGGCGGTGGAGAAGGGCGAGATCTTCGGCTTCCTGGGGCCCAACGGGGCAGGGAAATCGACCACCATCCGCATGCTGTGCGGGCTCTTGACGCCAAGCGCGGGGCGCGCCTCGGTGAACGGGTTCGACGTGGCGCGGCAGCCTGAAGAGGTCCGCCGCACCATCGGGTACATGTCGCAGAAATTCTCGCTCTACGACGATCTCACGGTGGAGGAGAACATCGATTTTTTCACCGGGATCTACGGCGTGCCGCGGGAGAAGCGCGCGGCGCGCAAGCGCCACGTACTGGAGATGGCCAATCTCGCCGGGCGGCGCAACGCGCTGACACGCACGCTCTCCGGCGGATGGAAGCAGCGGCTGGCGCTGGGCTGCGCCATCCTGCACGATCCGGCCGTGCTCTTCCTGGATGAGCCGACCTCCGGCGTGGACCCGCTGGCGCGCGGCGCGTTCTGGGGGTTGATCCACGACCTCTCCCAGACCGGCCATACCATCTTCGTCAGCACCCACTACATGGACGAGGCCGAGTACTGCCACCGCCTGGCCCTGATGTATCGCGGCAAAGTGATCGCCCTGGGGACGCCGGCGGAATTGAAGGCCGGACTGACGGAGCACAGCCTGCTGAACCTGGAGGCCTCGGACCCACTGGACACCATGCGCGCGCTCGAGGGCCTCTCCGGCGTGCGCGATGTGGCGGTCTTCGGCGGCGGCCTGCACGTCACGGTGGACGATGTGGATGCCACCAGCGCGCGGGTGCGCGAACGGCTGGCGGCGCAGGGCATCGAGGTGCGGAAACTGGCGCAGATCGAGCCTTCCATGGAGGACGTCTTCGTGGCCCTGATCGAGCGAGAGGAAAGGAAGGCCGCATGAGCTATCGCCGGATGCGCGCCGTCTTCATCAAGGAACTGCACCACATCACGCGCGATTCGCGCAGCCTGGCGCTGGCGCTGGCCCTGCCGGTGCTGATGCTGCTGCTGTTCGGTTTCGCGCTCAGCCTGGACGTGGACCGCATCCCCACCATGATTTACGACCAGGATCGGACGGCGGAGAGCCGCGCGCTGGTCCGCCAGTTCGAGGGGTCGAGATTCTTCGAGGTCCGCGGGATGGTGCGCGATTACGCGACCATCGAACGCGCCATCGACCGCGGCCGGATCCTGATGGGCGTGGTGATTCCGCTCGATTACGCGGAGAAACTGGCCGCCGGCCAGGAGGCGCAGGTGCAGATTCTGCTGGACGGCAGCGATTCCAACACCGCCTCGATTGCGCTCGGCTATGCGGAATCGCTGGTGCGCGGCTATTCGCTGGAGCTGCGCACTCTGGCGCTGAACCGCCGTGCGGGAGAGCGCCTGACGCCGCCGGTGGATGCGCGGCTGAGGGTCTGGTACAACAGCTCGCTCGAATCCAAGAACTACGTGGTGCCGGGCCTGATCGCGGTGATCCTGCAGATCATCGCGGCGCTATTGACCTCGCTGACCATCGCGCGCGAATGGGAAATGGGGACCATGGAGCAGATTCTCTCCACGCCGCTGCGTCCGGCGGAGATGGTCCTGGGCAAGATGTTCGCCTATTTCGCGGTGGGACTGGCGGACGCGACCATCGCCGTGCTGGTTGGGGTATTCGTCTTCGAGGTGCCGTTCCGCGGCAGTCTGCCGCTGCTGGCGGTATCCACGTGCGTGTTCCTGTTCGGCGCGCTGTTCTTTGGGATCTTCGTTTCGGCGGCAGCCAGGACGCAAGCGGCGGCATACCAAATGGGAATTCTGAGCTCGTTCCTGCCGGCGTTTCTGCTCTCCGGGTTCGTTTACTCGATTGAAACCATGCCCTGGGTGATCCAAGTGATTACGCACATCGTTCCGGCGCGCTACATGGTCACCATCTTGAAGGGTATTTTCTTGAAAGGCGTGGGGCTGAGCGTCTTGTGGGGCGAGTTGGGATTCCTGACGCTTTATGCGCTCATCGTATTCCTGCTGGCCACGCGCAAGCTCAACCAGAAGCTCGGGTGAACGCTATGTGGGAACGGATTTTCGTGATCCTTCGCAAGGAACTCATCCAGGCCCTACGCGAGCCGCGCATGCGCGTGCTGCTGTTCGTGCCGCCGATCGTGCAGTTGATCGTCTTCGGCTTCGCGGTCAACCTGGACGTGGACCACGCGCGAATTGCCTGGATGGACATGGACCGGACGCCCCAGAGCCGCAGCCTGCGCGACCGCTTCACCGGGTCGGGCCGGTTCGACATTGTGTCGGCGCCGGCCAGCGAAGAGGACGTGCAGCGCGCGCTGGATCGCGGCGAGGCGCAGGCGGTGGTGCGCATTCTGCCGGGCTTCGCGCGAGACACGGCGCGCGGGCGCGCCACCGAAGTGCAGATCCTGATCGACGGCACCAACTCGAACACGGCGTCGCTGGTGGCGAGCTACGCGGGGGATATCATCGCGGAGTATTCGGTGGATTTGATGGAGCGGCAGCAGAGGGTCAAGGTGCTGACGCGCAGTCCCGGGTCGCCGGTGAACGCGGCGACGCCAGAGGTGACGGCGCGCAGCCGCGTCTGGTTCAACCCGGACCTTCACAGCCGCAACTACTTCGTGCCCGGCGTGATCGCCAACATCATAATGATCGTGACTTTGATGTTGACGGCGCTGAGCATCGTGCGCGAGAAAGAGATCGGCACCATGGAGCAGTTGATGGTGACGCCGGTGCGTCCCATCGAACTGATGCTGGGCAAGACGCTGCCCTTCGCGTTGGTGGGCCTGCTGGACGTGACGCTGGTAACGGTGGCGGCGTTGCTGGTGTTCCACATTCCGCTGCACGGCAGTTTTCTGTTGCTGCTCTTCTGCGCGGTGCTGTTCCTGATGACGTCGCTCGGAGCGGGATTGTTCCTTTCCACCATTTCGCAGACGCAGCAACAGGCGATGATGGGGAGCTTCTTCTTTTCGACACCGGCGTTCATGCTCTCCGGCTTCGCATTTCCCATCCGCAACATGCCGGTGGTGGTGCAGTATCTGACGTATTTGAACCCGATACGCTACTTCATCGAGATCGTGCGCGGCATCTTCCTGAAAGGCGCGGGGGTGGACGTCCTGTGGCCGCAGATGGCCGCCATGGCGGTATACGGAATCGCGGTAGTGGGCCTGAGCGCGATGCGCTTCCGGAAGAAACTGGATTAGCAGCGTCAGAGCGGCAATTTGGCGAGCGCGTACACCGCAGAGCCGCTGGTATGGTTTCAATAGCCATACAATTATGGCAGAATTGGATGTATGAAGAAAACCTTCAACGTCGATGACAAACTCTTCAAAGAGGCGAAGACGGCTTGCGGTGCAACAACGGATACCCAAACCGTACGTCTGGGCCTGGAGGCCCTGGTACGCCGCGCGGCTTACGAGCGCCTTCGGGCTCTGCGCGGCGCGGAGCCTCACGCAAACGACGTGCCCAGGCGTCGCGAAGGACCGTCGCCCAAACGAAGGGTGGCCTGATGATCCTGGTGGACACTTCCGTGTGGATTCGGTTCCTTGCCAACCGCGCGCCCTGCGCGGCTGAGTTGGACAGACTCCTCGGTCTCAACGAGGTGACGGGGCATGAGTTGGTCTACGGAGAACTCCTCATTGGCGACCGGGGAGGCCGGAGGAAGCTTCTGGCTGCTTACGAGCAGATGCACCAAGCGGGCACGGTCCCTCATCACGACGTAGTCGCGTTCGTCCGCGCTCGCGACTTGCATGGTCGCGGCGTAGGTTGGATCGACGTTCACCTCCTGGCATCGGCTGTTGTGGGGAGATTGCAACTGTGGACGGCCGACCCACGGTTCGCCTTGGTGGCTAACGAACTCGGTGTCGGTTACGAGGTGCCGGCCTCGAAACGGGAGGAACTGTCTTGACGACACGCATCCAGTTAGATGCCGATTTCACGCCCGAGATCGGGCGCAGAGATCGCCGGCATCCCGCGCGGCAGTTCAGAGAAGCAGATCTTCGGCAATTGCGTCCTTCCCGAAAACCGCGCGAATCAGATCCTTGCCCGCCTCCTCCTTGAGAGCAGGTTCCTGCTCCTTCATGAATCTCCGGTAGGTGGCTTGCAGATTCTCCTTGGCATCGTGTTCCGCCCGCACTCCCCGTTCCGCCAGAGCGACCAGGGCACGGCTCATCGTAAGATGGCGCTTTTTCGCAACGCGCCGGACTGCGCTCGCGAGCGTCGCGGGAATGGTAACGCTCTGACGGATCGCGTTAGACGTGGCGGAGCGGGGCGGTGTCTTGGTTCTGCTCGGCACACTTCCATGTTAGACGATACTGCACCTGTGTGGTGCAGACTGGGTCAAATGCGGAGTTGGCAGGCGGACCCAGAGGGTACCCCGCCTGCCCCACGTGGGGCAGGCGCTTTCGTCTGTCAACCCTTTCGCTTCAGAGCAGCAATTTGGCGAGCGCGTCCAGCGGTGCGGAAAGCGAAACATGCACCACTTGTTCCTCCCGGCCGATCCGGATGGATTCGAGCAGGCCGGCCGTCGCGGCTTGACGCGCGTTGGTGGCGGCCACCAGCGAGACCATGGCGCGGAAGCTCTGTTCGAAGCGCAGCGCCGCCTCCGGCGTAGGGCATCGCGCCACCACTTCGAGCTGCGTGGGATCGCCAGGTTGTACGGCGAGCGTAACGTACTCCGTGCCGCGCAGCAGATTGTTCGCATTCGCCAAGTTGCCTTGCAGCGGAAGCGCCACGCCGCCGCGAACGGCGATCCAGATGGGACTCCCGGCGGCGACCGATTCGGCGGGCGCGAGGATGCTCACGGGCGGGTGGGCGGAGGTGGCTGCCGAGATCAGGTGAGGCGCGCCGGACAGAGCGAGATCGGGCGCGATTTGGGTGGCGCCGGGGACAACGCCGCGGGCGATGGTGAGGAGTTCGACGCCGGTGGAGGCGATCAGGACGCGGTGGGCGTGAGCGAACGGCTCGAGAAACGCCCGCGCGGCGGGCGGAAGTTTCGCATAGAGAGGCGACGTACGGAGTCGGTCGAGGTCGACCCCGGCGAGCGCGACGGTGGCCGCGGGTACCCGTGCGGATAACGCGGGATCGATGGCGGCGGGAGGGGCCGGAGTCCGGCAGGCGGCGAGGATCGCGAGGGCTATGGACGCGGCAAGGCGGGCACGGATCACCATGTGTTATGATCGCAGAGGAGTGTGCCGAAAGGCGTGCTCCACTTCATTTTTTGCCCGGAAGGCCACCCTAGCTCAGCTGGTAGAGCGACTGATTCGTAATCAGTAGGTCGCCGGTTCAATCCCGGCGGGTGGCTCCATTCCAACCAACCACTTCCCAATCACTGGACTTGTGCCAGCCCGCCCCCGCCAGCAACCCTGACATTGCCGTTGGGTATTCACGCCGCTTTCTTGATCTTCAGATCGACGCGCAGTCCCGCGGCGGCAAGCAAGATGACGAGGTTATCAATGGAGAAAAGATGAATCTTGCCGCGAATCAGGTCCGAAATCCGCGGCTGGCTGATACCGAACACCTTCGCGGCCCGAGCCTGAGTCAGTTCGTTTTTCCGGATGAAGGCAACCAGAGCCCGCATCATGGCGGACCGGATACGGAGATTCTCCGCCTCGGCTGCATTGAAACCGAGATCGGCGAAAACGTCGGTGCCGTTCTTGGCCTTTGTCGCGCGCTGCATCATTTCTTGTATACCTCGATTTGAAGCACGGTTTGAAACCGGACCTTTGCCGCTGCGATATCGCCCTTCGATGTCTTCGCGGTCTTCTTGCGGAAGGCGTGCAAAACGTAGATCGCGTGCCGGAACTTAGCGACGTAAAGGACTCGGTGCTCGCCGTCCCCGTGGATGCGGATCTCGCAAACGCCCGGCCCGACCGTAGGCATGGGTTTCCAATCGCTCGGTTCCTCACCGAGCTGAACCGATTCCAACTCGTAGCCCACTTGCTGCCGAACGAGTTTGGAGAACGACCGCACCCGTTCCAGGCTGTCGCCCATCCATTCAACCGGCTTAAGCCCTTCTCGCACTGACTTCAGTATACAAGAACGCATATACCCCTTTGATCCCCTTTCGAGTCAGGAAGCCGCCAGGAGCGCGCAGGATCGCGGCGTCCAGAGTGGGCGTGGCCGCCGCACATCCGGATCAGGCCGTGCGAGACACTCACCAGCGCCCGCGAAAACTCGACATCGACGGACTGGACCGGGGCGTGAGCAGCACACCGAATCCGATCAGCAGGCATCAGGCGAAGATGAGGACGAAGCGGAGGGGGCGGATATTGGTCAACTTACAGTGATTGCAGAGGGCTCGATTCCGCGTCACTTCGACGGGAGGGCGGACCAGGGCCGGGTAGGGCCGGGTAGGGCCGGGCGCCTGCACGCTGCCCTACCTGCTTGCATGCATGCTTGGCTTGACGTAGTCTGACTGCTGATGACGGAATTTGCAACCAACCATCCGGACGCCCGCGCCAGCCGAAGAACTTTCGTGCAACTTGTGGCAGGGGGAATCGGCCTCGCCGCCGCCTCCCGATCTCACGCCCGCGCGCCGGCGAGCGACAAGATTCAGGTCGGCTTCATCGGCCTGGGCCGCCAGGGGACATCGCGTCTCAATGAATTCATGAAGCAGCCCGACGTGGTCGCGGCGGCCGTGTGCGATCTCGATGGGACGCACCTCGATGCCGCCGTGGCGGCCGTGGAGAAGGCGCAGGGGCACAAGCCCGCCCAGTACCACGACTTCCGCAAGCTGCTGGAGCGCAAAGACCTGGACGCCGTCATGGTGGCCACGCCGGACCACTGGCACGCTCTCCCGGCCATCCATGCCTGCCAGGCGGGCAAGGACGTATTTGTGGAGAAGCCGCTGGCCTATTCCATCGGCGAAGGCCGCGCCATGGTCGCCGCGGCGCTCAAGCACAAGCGCATCACCCAAATGGGGAACCACATCCACAACGATCGCCCGACGTACCGGCGCGTGGTGGAGGTGATCCGCTCTGGCGCCTTGGGCCAAATCCATCGCGTCGATTGCTCGCTGGCCACCGGAAACACGCCGCTGGGCAAGCCGGCCGATGCCGCGCCGCCGCCCGAACTCGATTACGCGTTCTGGCTCGGACCCGCGCCGAAACGCCCGTACAATCCGCTGCGCTCGCATTTCACTTACCGCTATTTCTGGGATTACTCCGGCGGCGCGCTGATCGACTTCTGGTGCCACTACACCGACGTCGTCCACTGGGCGCTGGACTTGCAGGCGCCCAAGAGCATCTCGGCCACCGGCGGGCGCTGGGGTGTGGATGACGCCGGCGAGACTCCCGACACGCTGGAAGTCCTCTGCGAATTCCCCAGCCTCATCCTCACCTGGACGCTTCACCCGCAGGGGCGCCCCGGCTTCGACTCCATGGGCAGCGGCGTCATCTTCGAGGGCTCCGCCGCCACTCTGGTGACCAACTACAACCGCTACGAAGTGTATGTGAAGGGCAAGAAGGAGGAGTCCTTCCGTCCCCCGCCGCCGACCATTGCGGATTCGCCTGGGCATATCCGCGAGTTTCTGGATTCCATCAAGTCGCGGCAGCGCTGCACCTGCGATATCGAGTACGGCCACCGCCTGACGAAGGGCGGACTTCTCGCCAACATCGCCTACCGTACCGGAGAGCGCCTCTATTGGGACGACGCGCAGGAACGCTTTACCGGCCGCACCCACGCCAACCAGTATGTGACACGCCGCTACCAGAAACCCTGGAAGCTGGCCTGACCCCGGGGACTGACAAGACTGACATGAATTTCCGGCGCAGTTTGCTGGAAATTCGCTGTCGGTCCTGTCTGTTGGGATGGGCGTTCCGCCCGCGAAAGCTCATGAAAAACTGCCATGGTGACTTCATCGCCACCCACGAGCGCCCCCGGGACTGACAAGA
>Ga0209014_10000519_pt1 | contig 22543 bp, 18 predicted proteins | sample BarGraNGADG00212_FD_184491 | JGI IMG/M metagenome (GOLD analysis project Ga0209014, IMG submission 184491) | Arctic peat soil microbial communities from Barrow, Alaska - Barrow Graham LP Ref core NGADG0002-212 (SPAdes) (version 2) | ecosystem: Environmental > Terrestrial > Soil > Wetlands >...
CGCCTCGATCGAGCCTACAGTTGCGAACTGCCCACTCGGCGCCACGAAGGGACCGCCCATGACCCACGAAGTGCAGGGAGTCGTCAGTTTCGCCAAGGCAGAGCCCGTGCGGCTCACGACCGTGCTCGTCCCCGATCCTGGCCCTGGCGAGGCGCTCGTGCGAGTGCAGGCCTGCGGCGTCTGTCATACCGACCTGCACTACCGCGAGGGTGGCATCAACGACGACTTCCCGTTCCTTCTCGGACACGAGGCCTCAGGTGTGATCGAGGCCGTCGGCGACGCAGTCACGGACCTCGTTCCCGGCGACTTCGTGATCGTGAACTGGCGCGCGGTGTGTGGCCGGTGCCGCGCCTGCCGGAGGGGTGAGCCCTGGTACTGCTTCGACACTCACAACGCCACGCAGCACATGACCCTCGAGGACGGCACTCCCCTGAGTCCCGCGCTCGGTATCGGGGCCTTCGCCCAGAAGACACTCGTCCACGCCGGGCAGTGCACCAAGGTCGACGCCGCTGCTGAACCCGCCGTCGCGGGCCTGCTCGGGTGTGGCGTGATGGCCGGACTCGGCGCGGCGATCAACACCGCGAACGTGCAGCGTGGGCAGAACGTCGCGGTGATCGGTTGTGGCGGGGTCGGGTCCGCGGCCATCGCGGGCGCGCGCCTCGCCGGAGCGGCGAGGATCATCGCCGTCGACGTCGACGACCGCAAGCTGGCCACAGCCACACGACTCGGCGCCACGAACACGATCAACTCGAGCGCGAACGATCCGGTGCAGGCGATTCGCGATCTCACCGGCGGGTTCGGGGCCGACGTCGTCATCGATGCGGTCGGCCGGCCCGAGACGTATCGGCAGGCGTTCTACGCGCGTGACCTCGCAGGAACGGTGGTCCTCGTGGGTGTGCCCACGCCGGACATGCGCCTGGACCTGCCGTTGCTCGACTTCTTCGCCCGCGGCGGCGCGCTCAAGTCGTCCTGGTACGGCGACTGCCTGCCGTCGCGCGACTTCCCGATGCTCATCGATCTCTACCTGCAGGGCCGACTGCCGCTCGACGCGTTCGTCAGCGAGACCATCGGCCTGGGCGACGTCGAAGAGGCGTTCGCGGCGATGGGACGCGGTGACGTGTTGCGCTCGGTCGTGGTGTTCTGAGGGCACGTCGGTAGCTGCGTGTGCGGAGCGCGCGGCATAGAGTCGACACGTGACCGGCAACTCCGCTCGCAAGGGCAAGCCGCGGGTCGGTGAGCCGAAATCCTCGGCCGCCGGGCTGCCGGGAATCACCCATGCGATGCGGTACGCATTGGGCGAGATGGGTGCGCGCCGCAGCATCCAGACGCTGTCCGCGATGAACCAGATCCACGGATTCGACTGTCCCAGCTGTGCGTGGCCTGATCCGGATGCCGAGCACCGCCACCAAGCCGAGTTCTGCGAGAACGGCGCGAAGGCCGTCGCGTGGGAGGCCACCCGAAAGCAGGTCGGTGCCGCGTTCTTCGCCACCCATTCGATCGCCGAGCTGCGGGCGCAGTCCGATCACTGGCTCGAGCACAACGGACGCCTGACCGAGCCGATGCATCTGGCTGCCGGCGCCACGCACTACACCCCGATCTCGTGGGACGGTGCGCTGTCGCTCGTCGCAGATCGGCTGCGCGCGCTGCCCGATCCCGATCGAGCCGTGTTCTACACGAGCGGTCGGGCCAGCAACGAAGCCGCGTTCGTGTATCAACTGCTCGCGCGACGACTCGGCACCAACAACCTGCCCGACTGCTCCAACATGTGCCACGAGTCCAGTGGCGCGGCCCTCTCGCAGACGATAGGCATCGGCAAGGGCACCGTCACACTCGACGACATCGCCAACCATGCGGAGCTGGTCGTCGTCGTAGGTCAGAACCCCGGAACCAACCATCCCCGCATGCTCACCGCGCTCGAACACGCCAAGCGACGTGGAGCCCGCATCGTGTCGATCAACCCGATGGCCGAGGCCGGCCTGGCGCGGTTCAAGAATCCACAGACCGTCCGGGGTCTTGCCGGGCGAGGCACGCAGCTGGCCGACCGGCACCTGCCGGTGCGGGTCAACGGCGACCTCGCGCTGTTCGCCGCGGTGAACAAGGCGCTGCTCGCCCGCGACGACGCCGAGCCCGGCGCGATCCTCGATCATCGATTCATCGCGCGGCACTGCGACGGCTTCGAGGCAGCCGCCGATGCCTGGCGCGCGCTCGACTGGCGGCGGCTCGAATCGATGAGCGGCCTCGACAGGAGCGACATCGAGGAGTTCACGACCGACGTGGTGGCCGCGGACAGCGTCGTCGTCTGCTGGGCGATGGGACTGACCCAGCACCGCAACGCTGTGGCGACCATTCGCGAGATCGTCAACTTCCTGCTGTTGCGCGGCAACATCGGACGGGCCGGTGCCGCGCCCATCCGCGGGCACAGCAACGTTCAGGGCGATCGCACGATGGGTATCTGGGAGCAGATGCCCGACACCTTCCTGGACGCCGTGCGCGACGAGTTCGGGTTCGACCCGCCGCGCAGGCACGGGTTGGACACGGTCGAGTCGATCCGGGCCATACGCGACGGCCGGGTCGACGTGTTCTTCGCGCTCGGCGGCAACTTCGTCGCGGCCACCCCGGACTCGGAACTGACGTCGGCCGTCATGGCGAACTGCGCGCTCACCGTGCACGTCGCGACGAAGTTGAACCGATCGCACCTTCATCACGGACGTGAAGCGCTCGTGCTGCCTTGCCTCGGACGTACCGAACGCGACGTGCGGTCGGCCGGCGAGCAGGTCGTCACCGTCGAGGACTCGATGGGCATGGTGCACGGCTCGCGAGGAATCCCCGCGCCCGCCTCGCCGGACCTGCGCAGCGAGGTGTCCATCGTCACCGAGCTCGGCCGAAGGTTGTTCGGTGACGACATCGGCTGGGGCGCGATGGGCGAGGACTACACGCTCATTCGGCGCCACATCGAGCACGTCGTCCCGGGATTTCAAGGGTTCGAGAGCCGCATCGCAGAGCCCGGAGGTTTCGCGCTGCCCAACGGTCCGCGCGACTCGAGAGCGTTCGCGACGCCGAGCGGCAAGGCGCGGTTCACCGTCAACCCGCCGGACGCGGTGCAGGTTCCGGACGGGCATCTGCTGCTGCAGACGGTCCGCTCGCACGATCAGTTCAACACGACGATCTACGGTCTCGATGACCGCTATCGAGGCGTCCGCGGTGGCCGCCGGGTGGTGTTCGTGTGCACCGACGATCTGCGCGATCGAGGGCTTCGAGACGGCGACGTGGTGGACCTGGTGAGTGTCTGGACCGACGGCGAGCGGCGCGCATCAGGGTTCCGCGTCGTGGACTACCCCACGCCGCGCGGCTGCGCCACCGCGTACTTCCCCGAGGCGAACGTGCTCGTGCCGCTCGACTCGACCGCGGACGTCAGCAACACGCCGACCTCGAAGTCGATCGTCATCAGGATCGAGCCGACGACCTGAGCGCCGTCCGAACCGGAGCCGATGGCGTCATCACGCTCCGCAGCCAGGTGCGGCTGCCAGCAACGCCGCGCGCATGGCCGCCAGCGGCGGCGCCTGCCCGGTCATCAGATGGACCTGCTCGGCGGCCTGGTGCAGCAGCATGAGCGCGCCGCTCACGACCGTCCCGTCCGACTCTCCGACCGCGTCCGCAAGCACACTGGGCCACGGGTCGTAGGCGACGTCGAGCACGGTCTGCCGCGCCGACCAGTGCCGGGCAGCCAGAGCGTCGGCCGCGCGGGCAGGCAGCGTCGAGATGACCAGATCAGCGGCCAACTCGGGAGCCTCCGGCGCGAGCAGGGCGACGGTCAACTGGACTCCGGCCCGTGCCGCCGTCGCCAGCACAGCGTCGGCTCGGACACGATCGCGCACGAGCACGGCGCAGTCGAGGACGCCTAGCTGCCGCAGCGCCACGACTGCCGCCTGCGCCGTGCCGCCCGCACCGAGCACCGTCACACGCCGCGGGCGTACGTCACGCTCCGCGAGTGCCGCCGCGATGCCGGCTACGTCCGTGTTCTCGGCCAGCCAGCCGCCACCGCCACGCGGAAGCAGCGTGTTCGCGGCGCCGACGATTCGCGCGTTGTGGCTCACTTCGGCCGCCACATCCAACGCCGCGTGCTTCAACGGCATGGTGCACGAGAACCCGGCGTAGTCGGCGTGGTCGGCCAGGACGCCGGCCAGCTCGCTCGCCCCGCAGTCGATGGCTTCGTAGGTCCAGGTCAGGCCCAACGCGGCGTAGGCGGCCCGGTGCAGAACCGGTGAAAGGGAGTGCGCGACAGGCCATCCGAGCACCGCCGCCCGGCGCGACGCGTTACCCACAGCCCCAGTGGTTGGCGCGGCACTTCTGGACAGCCTGCTCGAAGTCGGTCGCGCTGTTGGTGAAGTACAGGTCGCCGGTCTTGTCACCGTTCACGTAGTAGAGCCAGTTGCCCGAGGCCGGATTGACCGCGGCCGCCATTGCGGTGCCTCCGGGGTTGGCGATCGGGGTCGGGGGCAGGCCGTTGTGGGTGTACGTGTTGTACGGCGAGTCGATAGTCGCGTAGATGACCTTCGTCGGATCGAGGTTGAGCAGCTTCGCGGCGTACGCGCTCGTGGCATCGATCTGCAGGGGCATGTGGGCGGCGATTCGATTGAGGATGACGCGCGCGACCTTCGGGTAGTCGGCCGCCACCTTGGCCTCTTTCTCGGCGATCGACGCGATGATCAACGCGTCATAGGCCGACAGGTTCGCCGACTTGGCGTCCTGAGCGAAGTGGTTCGACCGATCCTCGTCGATGAACTTGCTGATCATCGCCTGAAGGGCGTCCGCGGGGCGGGTGCCCGGGTCGAACGTGTAGGTCGCCGGGTACAGGAAGCCCTCGACCGACGTGGGCGCACCGGAAGAGCCCGCGTAGCCGGCCGGCAGGCCCAGCGAAGCGACGTCCCGTATCGCGGCGGTGACCGCGGCCTGGCTCGCTCCGACGGCCTTCGCCAACGGCGCGGTGACGTCGATGACGGTCGCGCCTTCGAACACGACGACCTGGTTGCTGATGTGCGACGTGGGGTCGAGCAGCAGCGTCAAGGCCGCTTTGCCCGACATGTGCGTGCGCAGCCGGTACGTGCCCGGCGCGATGCTCGTCGCCTGGGCGTTGCCCGCCGCGGCGTTGGTGAACGCGCGAACGCTGGCGACCACCTTGTCGTTCACGAGCGTCCGGCCGATCGCGTCGGCACCGTCGCCGACGTTCACCTTCACGAGCACGACCGCTCCCGGTGACCCCGCGAAGTCCTTCGGGTGATAGCGATTCTCGTAGCGCTGATAGCCCCAGTAACCGATGGCGGCCAGCACGACGACGACCACGGCGACCATCGCGAAGAACGCGCGCCGATGCCGCCGCACACGCTCGTGGTGGGCCCTCTCGACCCGGCTTCGACGCGGGGAGTCGCCGGCCGGCTCCGGCTCGGAGTACTCGTCGTCGTGCCCGAACAGAAGCGAATGTGGGTCCGGCTCGGTCAGCGAATCACGCTCGCCCTGCACCACGCCTGAAAGCTCCGTCCATCTTCGCGGGGCGGGGGCCCCTCGTGCGTCGGCCTACGGCGATCGGTGCGCCGGCGACAGTCAACGCGGGTGGGTGTCAAGCCACTGCTGCAGCAGTTCGACCGCGGCAGCCTGATCGATCACGGCACGTCTGGCTCGCCCCCGGACGCCGCCTTGCAGGAGCTTACGCTCCGCGCTTACGGTCGTGAGTCGCTCGTCGAGGTAGTGCACCGGGACCGGCTCGATCGCGCTCGCCAGCGCCGCCCCGTACCGCCGCGCCATCACGGCAGACGCGCCTTCACGATCGGCGAGCGTGCGCGGCAGCCCGACGACGACACCGACCGCGTCGACTTCCGTCACCAACTGCGCCAACCGGGCGATATCGGCGTCGGTTCTCTCGTCACGCGTCAGCGTGACCAGAGGGCTGGCCAAGACCCCGTTGGCGTCGCTGCGAGCGACACCGACTCGGACCGTGCCCACATCGACAGCGAGCCAGACGCCGGCCGTCACCGACGCAAGGCTTCGCGAGCGGCAGCGAACGCGTCGGCCAGCTTCGCGAGGTCGCCGCCCGCGCCCTGGGCCAGGTCGGCCTTGCCACCGCCACGCGCGCCCAGCACGGGGGCAAACGCCCGGACGACATCGCCCGCCGAGACCCCCGTCGCCTGGCCGGCGTCGTTGACGGCGGCGACGAAGCTCACGCCACCACCGTCGGCGGGTGCCGCCAGAAGCACGACCGCGGGTTGGGCGGCCACCAGCCGCCCCCGCACGTCCAGCGCCAGCGAACGCAGGTCGTTGCCGCTCACGCCCGCAGGCGCGGTCGCCGCGACGAGCTGCACGCTGCCGACCCGCTCGACCGAGGACGCGAGTGAGGCTGCGCTCGACAGGACGGCCGCCGCGCGGAGCTTCTCGAGTTCACGCTCGGCCGCCTTGAGTCGATCGAGCACGCCGTTGATCCGCTCCGGCAGCTCATCGGGTTGGGACTTGAACTCGCCGGAGAGCTGGTGGACGAGGATGTGCTCGCGGGCCAGGTAGCGGAAGGCGTCGAGTCCGACAAGCGCCTCGACGCGTCGCACTCCGGCTCCGATGGACGACTCGCCCAGAAGCTTGACCATGCCGATGATCGAGCTGCGCGCGACGTGCGTACCGCCGCACAGCTCGCGCGAGTAGTCGCCGATCTCGACGACCCGGACGCGGTCGCCGTACTTCTCACCGAACATCGCGATGGCGCCGATTCGGCGAGCTTCGGCCTGGTCGGTGACGAACCACCGAACCTCGAGGTCGCGCAGCAACACCTCGTTTATCTCGTCCTCGATCTCGCCGAGCACGCTCGGCGCAACCGCGGACGGGGTCTTGAAGTCGAATCGCAGCCGGCCTGGCGCGTTCAGCGATCCGGCCTGCGCCGCGGTGTCGCCGAGCGCGCGCCGCAAGCCCGCGTGGAGCAAGTGGGTGGCCGAGTGGCTGCGCGACACCGCCGCACGCCGGCTGACGTCGACCTGCGCGAGGGCGATGTCGCCGGGGCGCACCTCACCGGACAGCACCGTCACTCGATGGGTGATCAGCCCGGGCATCGGCGACTGGACGTCGACGACCGTGAGCTCGGCCTCACGGCCCGGGGCGTTCACGGTGAGCCGGCCCCAGTCCGCCTGCTGTCCGCCGCCTTCGGCGTAGAACGGGGTGGCGTCGAGGACGATCTCGACCTCGTCGCCTTCTTGCGCAGCGGCGAGCAGCCCCGCGTCGCCGATCACCGCGCTGATGCGGGCTTCGCGGGCCACCTCGCGGTAACCGGTGAACTCGACGCTGCCCGCGTCCAGCGCCGATTTGTACACGGACAGGTCGCTGTGTGCCGTCTTCTTCGCCTTGGCGTCGGCTTTCGCCCGCGCTCGCTGCTCGGTCATCAACCGGCGAAAGCCCACCTCGTCGACGGCGATGCCTTGTTCGGCCGCCATCTCGAGGGTGAGGTCGATCGGGAAGCCGTAGGTGTCGTGCAGCTGGAAGGCCTTGTCGCCGGACAGCTGAGTCGACTCTGCCTGCCGGATGGCGAGGACCGCGTTGTCGAAGATCGTCGTGCCGGCACGCAGCGTGGCCAGGAACGCGTCCTCCTCGGCGTAGGCGTAGGTGGAGATCCGTTCGAAGTCGCTGGCCAGCTCCGGGTAGGACGGCGACATGCAGTCACGAGCGACCGGCAGCAGGTGCGGCAGCGCCGGCTCCTCAAAGCCCAGCAGCCGGATCGAGCGCACCGCGCGGCGCAGGATGCGGCGCAGCACGTAGCCGCGGCCTTCGTTGGACGGGGTGACGCCGTCGCCGATCAACATCAGGGCGGATCGGACGTGGTCGGCGACCACGCGCAGCCGGACGTCGTCAGGGTGTGATTCGTGGGCGGCGTGGCCGGAGTGGGCGCCGTAGATCTTGCCGGTGAGTTCGGCCGCACGATCCAGGACGGGGCGCGTCTCGTCGATCTCGTAGAGGTTGTCGACACCCTGCAGCAGCGCGGCCATGCGCTCCATGCCCATGCCTGTGTCGATGTTCTTGTCGGGCAGCTCGCCGCGGATCTCGTAGTCGGACTTGCCCGTCCCGGTGGACGGCCCGCGCTCGTTCTGCATGAAGACGAGGTTCCAGAACTCCATGTAGCGGTCTTCGTCGACCTCGGGGCCGCCCTCGGTGCCGTAGTCCGGGCCGCGGTCGTAGTACAGCTCGCTGCACGGCCCGCACGGACCCGGAATGCCCATCGACCAGAAGTTGTCGTCCATGCCGCGGCGCACGATGCGCTCGAGCGGAAGCCCGATCGTCTTGTGCCAGATGTCGATGGCCTCGTCGTCGTCGAGGTACACGGTGGCCCAGATGCGGTCGGCGTCGAGGCCGAAGCCGCCGTCGTCCACCGAGTTCGTCGACAGGTCCCACGCCAGCTGGATGGCGCCTTCCTTGAAGTAGTCGCCGAAGCTGAAGTTGCCATTCATCTGGAAGAACGTGGCGTGCCGAGTGGTCTTGCCCACCTCGTCGATGTCCAACGTGCGCAGGCACTTCTGGATGCTCGTGGCCCGCTTGTAGGGCGGGGTCTGCTGGCCGACGAAGTACGGCACGAACTGCACCATGCCGGCAGCGACGAACAGCAGGTTCGGATCCTCGAACGGCAGCGGCGCGCTGGGGACCACGACGTGCCCGTTGGCCTGGAAGTGACCGAGGAACCGACGGCGGATCTCGGCGGACTTCACGTGGGTTCGCCGACCCTGCCCAGCTTGCCGTCCAGCCCGGTGCTCTCGCGCAGCTCCGTCTCACGATCTGCCATCGCCTCGCGAACATCCGCGGCGAACTCGCGCAACGAGTCGGCCAGATCGGCGAGGCTTGCCGACAGGCCCTGAGCCATGCCGCTCGGCGTGAGTTTCGCCGCCGCCTTCGACAGCTTGCGCACGAGCAGGGCACCGATCGTGATGCCCATCGCGAGCCAGAACAGCCGGCGCATCAGGCTCCGCCCTTTCGCCTGGAACGGCGCTCGCGGCGCGCGACGCGCACGGCGTCGGCGTCGCGCCGGTCATTGACCGTCTTGCGAACGCCGTACGTGAAGGCGGCTGCCTTGATCAGCGGGCTGCCGACCGTGCTCGACACGATCGACGTCATCGCGGCGACGTTGGTGGTCACCGAGTTGACGTTCTGCGAGATGCCCTCGACCTGCTCGAGCTGCGCGTTGACCTGGCTGATGGTGCCCTGCGCGTCGGCGAGAAGTGGGGCCACCCCCTCGTGGGTCTTGCGGATCGCGAGCGTCGTCTCATCGAGCACTCGACCCAGCTTGAACAGCGGAATGGCGAGCAGCAGGACGAGCAGGACGAATGCACCAGCCGCGATGAGCGCGGCGATAGCCCCTCCGGACATATTTGGGGGCCTCCTCAGGCGTTGCGGGGCGGTCGAAAACCATCGTGGCGACCCTACCGGTTCATCGCGAACCGCTTCGGTGATCATCCGGACCGCGGATGGCGGCCCGTAACTTCGACAGGCGTTCGACCAGGTGGATCTCGGCGCCGCGCTGGGCGGGCCGGTAGTAGTCGCGCCCGACCAGCTCGTCAGGGGGGTACTGCTGGGCGAGGACGCCACCTGGGGCGTCGTGCGGATAGCGGTAGCCCTGGCCGTGCTCGAGCTTGGTGGCTCCGGGGTAGTGGCTGTCGCGCAGCGCGGGCGGCACAGACCCGGCCAGACCGGCCCGCACGTCAGCGAGCGCCGCGTCGATCGCGGCGACGACCGCATTGGACTTCGGCGCCAGAGCCAGGTGAATCGTGGCCTGCGCGAGGTTGATTCGCGCCTCGGGCATGCCGACGAGCGCCACGGCCTGGGCCGCCGCCGTAGCCGCGAGCAGGGCGCTCGGATCGGCCAGGCCGATGTCCTCGCTGGCGTGGACCACCAGACGGCGCGCGATGAACCGGGCGTCCTCACCCGCCTCGATCATCCGGGCAAGGTAATGCAGGGCGGCGTCGGCGTCAGAGCCGCGGATCGACTTGATGAACGCGCTGGTGACGTCGTAGTGCTGGTCGCCGTCGCGGTCGTAGCGCACCGCAGCCGTGTCGACCGCCTGCTCCAGGGTGGCGAGGTCGATCGCGGGCGTGGTTGCGGGCGTGGTTGCGGGCGTGGTTGCGGGCGTGGTTGCGGCCGCGGCGAGCACCGTTCCCGCGGCGGCTTCCAGCGCCGTCAGGGCCCGCCGGGCGTCGCCGTCGGACATCCGCAGCAGGTGGGCGCGCGCGTCGTCATCGAGCGTGACGGCGCCGGCGAGGCCGCGCTCGTCACGCAGGGCTCGGTCGACGAGGTGACCGATCGCCAGGTCGTCCAGCGGCTGCAAGGTGAGCAGCAGGCTGCGCGAGAGCAGCGGCGACACGATGGAGAAGAACGGGTTCTCGGTCGTCGCCGCGACCAGGGTGACGTGGCGCGCCTCGACGGCGTTGAGCAGCGAGTCCTGCTGGGTCTTGGAGAATCGGTGGATCTCGTCGATGAACAGCACGGTCTGGCGACCTGCGCGGCCCAGTTCCCGCTTGGCCTCTTCGATCACGCCACGAACGTCCTTCACTCCGGCGTTCAATGCCGAGAGCTGGACGAACCGGCGGTTGGTGGCGGACGACACGATCAGCGCCAGGGTGGTCTTTCCGGTGCCGGGCGGACCGAAGAGGATCAGCGACATCGGTGCGTCGCCCTCGACGAGCCTGCGCAGCGGCGATCCGGGGGCGAGCAGGTGGTCCTGGCCGACGACCTCGTCCAGATTCGCTGGTCGCATCCGGGCGGCGAGCGGGGCAGCCGGGTCGAACGCGTCGGCGACGCGCGACGGCTCGTCCGGCTCGAACAGGGTCACGAGGGCCAGCCTACGAACCGCCCCGGACGACCGACTTGGCCCCGTAGCCGGGCGACACGCCGCCGGAAAGCCTGCTCAGGGGCCAAGAGGGATCAGTCCTCGGGGACGGGGACGGGCTGGGCGTCGAGGTCGGGCTGGGCGTCGATGCCGGCCTCGTGACGCTGCGCGGCGGTGATCGGGGCGGGCGCCGCGGTGAGCGGGTCGTACCCGCCGCCGGTCTTCGGGAACGCGATGACGTCGCGGATCGAGTCGGTGCCCGACAACAGAGCGCAGATGCGGTCCCAGCCGAACGCGATGCCACCGTGCGGCGGCGCCCCGAAGCTGAACGCGTCAAGCAGGAACCCGAACTTCTCGCGCGCCTCGGCCTCGGCCAGGCCCATCACGGCGAACACCCGCTCCTGGACGTCACGGCGATGGATACGGATCGACCCACCGCCGATCTCGTTGCCGTTGCAGACGATGTCGTAGGCGTACGCGAGCGCGTCGCGGGGGTCGGTGTCGAAGGTGTCCATCGACTCCGGTTTGGGCGAGGTGAAGGCGTGGTGCACGGCCGTCCAGGCGCCCGATCCGACAGCGATCTCGCCGGACGCCTCGGCTTCGGACGTCGGCTCGAACAACGGAGCGTCGACGATCCAGACGAAGGACCACTGCGACTCGTCGATGAGTCCGGCGCGGCGTCCGATCTCGAGGCGAGTGGCTCCGAGCAGCGCCCGGGACGACTTGACCGCACCGGCCGCGAAGAAGACGCAGTCGCCGGATTCGGCACCGACGTGCCCGGCCAGGCCGGCCCGCTCGCCGTCGGAGAGGTTCTTGGCGACAGGGCCGCCGAGTTCGCCGTCCTCGCCGACGAGCACGTACGCCAGGCCCCTGGCTCCGCGCTGCTTGGCCCACTCCTGCCACGCGTCGAGCTGCTTGCGTGGCTGCCCGGCCCCGCCCGGCATGACGACCGCGCCGACGTATGGCGCCTGGAAGACTCGAAACGGGGTGTCGGCGAAGTACTCGGTGCAGTCGGTCAACTCCAGGCCGAGGCGCAGGTCCGGCTTGTCGGTGCCGAAGCGGCGCATGGCCTCGGCGTAGGTCATCCGCGGGATCGGCGTCGAGACGTCGTGACCGATGAGCCGCCACAGCGCGACGAGGACCTCCTCGGCGAGTGCCATGACGTCGTCCTGGTCGACGAAGCTCATCTCGATGTCGAGCTGGGTGAACTCCGGCTGGCGATCGGCCCTGAAGTCCTCGTCTCGGTAGCACCGGGCGATCTGGAAGTACCGCTCCATGCCTGCCACCATCAGCAACTGCTTGAACAGCTGCGGCGACTGCGGCAGCGCGTACCAGCTGCCGGGGCGCAGCCGCGCCGGCACGAGAAAGTCACGCGCCCCCTCGGGCGTCGACCGAGTCAGGGTCGGGGTCTCGATCTCGACGAAGTCGTGGGCGTACAACACCTCGCGAGCGGCCCGATTCACCTTGCTCCGCAAGCGAATTGCGGCACCCGGCGCGGGCCGGCGCAGATCGAGATAGCGGTACTTGAGCCGAGCCTCCTCACCCACCTCGGTGTGCTCGCCCACCTGGAACGGCAACGGTGCCGCCTCGTTGAGGATGTCGAGTTGCTCCGCGACGACCTCGACCTCGCCGGTCGCAATGGCCGGGTTCACGTTGCCGTCCGGTCGCATGCGCACCTGACCGGTGGCCGCGACGACCCACTCGTTGCGCAGGTCGTGGGCGACGTCGGCCTCGCGCAGTACGACCTGAACCGCCCCCGACGCGTCGCGCAGGTCGATGAAGGTCACCCCACCGTGGTCGCGGCGAGTGGACACCCATCCCGCGAGTGTCACCGTCTGGCCGGCGTGCGACGCGCGAAGATCGCCGGCTTCATGGGTGCGGATCACGCTGAACCACCTTGTTCTTCGACGACCACCTGCGGTCGCAGGTCTGCGGCCGCGGGCATCCAGACGGCGGGATCGGCCGCCACCTGCTCGCCGCTGCGGATGTCCTTGACCTCGTGCCCGGTGCCGCCGCCGGCATCGGCGGGAAACCAGACGAACGGGATCCCGCGCCGCTCGGCGGCACGGATCTGCTTGCCGTACTTCTGCGCCGACGGCGCGAGCTCGCAGGCGATCCCCCGCGCTCGCAAGGCGTCTGCGACCGCGTCGCTGGCGGCGCGATCGTCTTCGGATGCAAGCGCCACCAACACGGCGGACGGCACGGAACGCGAAGCCGTCACGACGCCGCGCTGGAACAGCGGCATGAGCAGGCGGGTGACACCGAGCGAGATCCCGACCCCCGGATAGGTGACCTTGCCGTCGGTGGCCAGCGAGTCGTAGCGACCGCCCGAGCAGATCGAACCGAGTTGCTCGAAGCCCGCCATCCGCGTCTCGAACACGGTGCCGGTGTAGTAGTCCAGGCCGCGGGCGATGCGCAGATCGGCCACCACGCTGACCCGCTCCCCCGAGATGCCGGCACATCCGTCGATGACGGCGCTCAGCTCATCCAGGCCCGCGCTGAGCAGTTCGTGTTCGACGCCGAGAGCGCGGACGGCGACGACGAACGACGAGTCCGGCGTACTAATCTCGGCCAGCTTCAGGCAGAGCTCCGCTTGGTCCTGCGAGAGCGATGCGTCCTCGACGAGAAGGGTGCGGACGACCTGGGCCGGAACCTTGTCGAGCCTGTCGACGGTACGCATGACCGCTGCGAGGTCGGGGGCGCCGAGGCCACGGAAGAACCCCTCCATCAGCTTGCGGTTGTTGACCTGCAGGCGAAGCGGCGGAAGGAACGTGAGCCGAGCGAGCGCCTCGGCCATGACCCGGGCCACCTCGACGTCGTGGTGGAACGGGAGCACGTCCCGTGCGACGACGTCGATGTCGGCCTGCGTGAACTCGCGGTAGCGCCCCTCCTGCGGCCGCTCGCCGCGCCAGACCTTCTGGATCTGGTATCGGCGGAACGGGAACTCGAGTCGCCCTGCGTTGTCGAGGACGTATCGGGCGAACGGCACCGTGAGATCGAAGTGCAGGCCGAGGCCGCTGTCGCCCTGGTCGTCGGCGGCGTGCAGGCGGCGCAGGACGTAGACCTCCTTGTCGATCTCGCCCTTGCGCAGGAGCGAGTCGAGCGGTTCGGCCGCCCGGGTCTCGACCGACGCGAACCCGTGCAGCTCGAACGTCTCGCGCAGCTGGTCGAGGACGGCGAGCTCGGCGAAGCGCTGCGCCGGCAGCAGCTCGGGAAACCCCGACAACGAAGCAGTCACTACAGCCCCTGCAAGTACGGGTTGGTGGCGCGTTCGCGGGCGATCGTGGTGATCGGGCCGTGGCCCGGGTGCACCTGCGTGGCGTCGTCCATCGGCAGGATGACCTCGCGCAGCGAGGTCTGCATCTGGGCCATCGATCCGCCGGGCAGGTCGACGCGGCCGATCGAACCCGCGAACAGGACATCGCCTGAGAACACTCGGGGTTCGTCTGACTCGGCAAGGCCGAACACCACTGAACCTGAAGTGTGGCCCGGGGCGTGGTGGACCGAGAAGTCGAGACCGGCGAGCGAGACCTTGTCGCCGTCGGCGAGGGTGCGTACGTCGTCGGGCTCGGCGAAGGTGAGCGTGCCGAACAGTGGCGTGCCGACCGGCAGGCCGACGGCCGACCACGGATCGGTGAGCTGCCCGCGATCGGCAGGGTGGATGTAGGCGGGCACACCGCGGGCCTGGCAGACCGGCAGCACCGAGAACGCGTGGTCGAAATGTCCATGGGTGAGCAGGACGGCGACAGGGTGCAGCCGGTGTTCGGCGATGAGTTCGTCGAGCCGGGGGCCGACACCGATCCCGGGGTCGATGACGACGCACTGCTCGCCTGAGGCGGGCGCGACCACCCAGCAGTTCGTGGCGGTCGCGTCCGACGGGAAGCCCGCAATGAGCACGGCCTGGCACTCCTGTGGGTCGGTTCGGTCCTTGACGCCTCAGCCTACCGAGAGCAAGTGAGGCCCTTCTCATTGCTGGCGCTGAGGCGGACTTCCGTAGACTGCCGTGGACCTTCACCGTCCGAGCCCATCCCGCACCTGGAGGACCGCTTCCGTGCCGACGAACAAGCAGCGCCGCGAGGCCGCCCGCCGCCACCTCGAACGTCAGCTCGAACGCCGGCAGGAACGCGAGCAGGCGCGGCGCAAGTTCACGTTGATCGCCTCGGTGGTCGGGACGATCGTGCTCATCGCGATCGTCGTAGGTGTCATCGTCGCGGTCGGACACGACAACAAGCACAAGGCGGCCGACAATCCGACGGTGTCGTCCCCGGCAGCCACGCCCACGCCGACCACCTCGACGGCAGCGGTGAAGCTGCCGCTCGGCACGTGTTCGTTCGTGGCCGGCGGTACGGCCGCAAAGAAGGTCAGCGTCCCGGCGAACAAGGCGTCCACCAAGGGCACGGTGCTCGCCACCGTCAGCACCACCCAGGGAACTATGAAGTTCACCCTCGACCGGTCCACGGCGCCGTGCGCCGTGGCGAACTTCGTCTCGCTGGCGCAGCAGAAGTACTTCAACAACACGCCGTGCCACCGACTGGTCACCTCAGGCATCTACGTCCTGCAGTGCGGCGACCCGACCGGCACGGGGTCCGGCGGGCCCGGGTACAGCTTCAACGACGAACTCACCGGCAAGGAGAAGTACACGACGGGTGTGCTGGCCATGGCCAACGCGGGCGCGAACACCAACGGCAGCCAGTTCTTCATCGTCTACAAGGACTCCACCGGCCTCGGCCCGAACTACACGATCCTCGGCAAGGTCAGCTCGGGCCTCGATGTCGTGAACAAGGTCGTCGCGAAGGGCTCTGACAACGCGAACGGCACCGGCGACGGCAAGCCGAAGCTGCCCATCAGCATCACGTCGGTCAGCATCGCCTGAGGTCTGCCCCGCTGTCACGATGATCTCGGGCGAATCCGCGCAAGACCGCGGCTTTGGCCGAGATCATCGGCTCGGACTAGTGGGTCCTGCCGTTAGTTCGTCGGGGGTCATGCTGCCTCGTGTGCGGCGAGGCGTTCGAGGAGCCGGTTGAGGGATTTGCGGGTGAAGCGCCAGTCGAAGGGTTCGGCGGTGGCGTTGTAGCGGTCTTGGAAGGCGAGTAGCCGGCGGGCGAGGGCGTCGAGATCGTCGAAGTCCTGCGGTTTGACGACTTTGCGTTGCACGATCGAGAAGAAGATCTCGACTTGGTTGAGCCAGCTGGCGTGCACGGGCAGGTGTACCAGTTCGGCTGTGGGCCACGCGTTGCGCATCCGGTCGACTGATCGCTGCCCGTTGTGGGAGGAGCCGTTGTCCACGATCCAGAACACCCGCTTCGCGCTGGCGTAGGGCTGGCTGGTCATGACCTGTTCGACCAGCGCGCTGAAGGGTTCGATCCCGGTCGTCGGGGCGCAGCGACCAATCACTCGGGCCTGGTGCACGTCGTAGCCGGCCAGGTAGGCCAGGGTGCCTTCGCGGCGGTACTCGAACTCTTGGCGGCGCACCCGCCCGGGTCCGGGTGGCAGGTCCGGATGACGGCGATGCAGGGCTTGCAGTTGGGACTTCTCATCGGCGCTGATCACGTACTCGTCTGGTCCGAGTGCCCGGCCGTCCCAGAGGCGGTCGTAGAGGTCGAGTACCCGGGCGGCCTTGGCCGCGAAGTCCGGGTCGCGGGGAAAGATCCAGGACCGGCACTGCCACGGTTTGATCGCATCACCGCGCAGCCAGCGGCGCACCGTAGAGGCCGACACGGTATCCACCACGCCGCGGGTGACCGCTTCGGCGGCCAGTTCGGTGGCCGACCAGCGGGCCAGCGGCACCCCGGTCTCGGCCGGCAACGCGCAGGCCATCGCCTTCACCTCCGCTGCCGCGACATCGGCGAAGGTGCGAGGTCGCCCACTACGGGCACGATCATCCAGGCCCGCTACCCGCTCGGCGGCGAAACGGGCCCGCCACCGGCGCACCGTGTCCTCGGTGATGGCCAACCGCCGAGCGATCGCGGCGTTGGACTGCCCGCCCGCCGCGGCCAACACGATCCGGGCCCGCAACACATCACGCTGCTCACCGCGGGCTCGACGCGCCCGCCCGATCAACACCCGATACTCCAACGCACTCAACACGATCGACACAGCACGACACACAGTCATGATCTTGTTTGTCCAATGCCACGCCGCCCGAGTCGTGGCGACACGCCGCGACCGCGCCATCAGCGACGATAGAAGCCATGCCGAGGATTCCGGACTCCACCAAGTCGTCCCTGCACCAGCGACTCACCACCCGCGCTCGCGAACGCTGGCCACAACTGACCGATCTCACCGTGCGGCACCGGGCCGGCTTCGCCTACATCACCGGCCACCTGCCCGACGGGGAACAACTACCACTCTGCCGACTGCGCTACGCCGGATCGGCCAGCACCTGGGGCTTCGCGATCTACCGCGCCAGCCACGAGGACTACGAACCCAGCGCCCTACCCACCGGCACCCTCGCCGGCACCCCAGAACAAGCCCTCGACTGCGCCTGCGGGCTCTACCTCAACGACCCAACCGCCTGGATCTAACTGACCCCCGAAGAACTTATGGGCGTGACCACTAGTCCCCGCCGCCCTGGCCTTTGCCGTGTCCTTTCGGCTTGGGGCTTGTCGGCGTCGTGTGTGGCGTCGAGGGCGGCGGAGCGGTGGAGGTGGCTGACGGCGTTGGTGTGCTGGTGGCGGTCGTTAGGTCGGTTTGGACTTTCGCGATGCTGGCGGCAATCCGTGCCAGGGTCGTGGCGTCGATGGCGTGTGTGCTGCCGGCGCGGAGGGTGTCGGTCTTCATGATCGTCAGCGCGCCTTGTTCCGCGGCGGTGTCGTGGGCGGCCGCTGCAGCGGCGAGGGCCTGCATGTCGTGGCGCAGCTGGATCGTCGCCGCGTCTGCGCTGGACAAGCCGCCGCTCGAACCGCACCCCGAGATGCTCACCACGAACGACGCCGCGCCGAGAGTGAGCGCGAGGACGTGACGTGTGCGGGTCATGGCAGGGTTCCTTCCAGCTGCCGCAGGTCCGAGCCGAGCTGCCCACTCACGCTCGGGAACGCCGGCTTCGGAGGTACCGGGAACGAGCTGCCGCCCGACACGGAGATAGCGATGATCACGACGAGGACGGCGGCGATCATCGCCGCCACCCGGGCAGGTGTCAGCCACCGCCGCGGGCGAGGCACTGACCAGTCATCATCGGCCGGCACCGGCAGGACCGATGTTGACGCCGGCGGTGCAACGCTCAGCACGGACGTCTGTTGCGTGGGTGACACCGTCGCGGTCGGGAATGTCTCGAACTCGAGGGCGGTCAGCGCCGCGGCGATCTCGCCGGTCGTCGGTCGGGCGGCGGGGTCGAGATCGGTCATCGCGGCGAGCAGCCGGCACCATCCTGGTCCGAGGCTGGTCGGGATGTCGGGTGCTCTGTGCAGTCGGACAACCGCTGCTTGAACCCCTGAGCCCGGGTAGACGACCTGTCCGGTCAGGCACTCCAGCAGCACCAGCCCGAGGGAGTACACGTCGCTTGCCGGACCCAGAGCCAGACCCTGCGCTTGCTCGGGGCTGAGGTAGTTCGCGGTCCCGACCGTGGTGCCGTGAGTGGTGAGCTGCGCCCTGTCCAGCACGCGCGAGATCCCGAAGTCGGCCAGCTTCACCGCGAAGGCGTCGTCTGTGGCGTGCTCGGTGTCGAGCAGGATGTTGGCGGGTTTGATGTCGCGGTGGATGACGTTGTGGGCGTGGACGTAGCTCAACGTCACGGCGAGCTCCCGACCCAACCCGGCAGCCTGGGCACGGCTGAGCGGGCCGGAGCGCAGCTGACGGGCCAGGGTGGGGCCGGCGATCAGTTCCATCACCAGGTACGGCGTGCTGTCCTCACCGGGACTGGGCAGCGCCCCAGCGTCGAAGACGGTGACCAAACCCGGGTGGCGCAGCGCAGCCAGGGTCCGCATCTCCAGGTCGATACGGACCCGGTCATCGGGCGTCGCGTCAACACGGAACACCTTGATCGCCACCGACCGACCCAGAACCTGATCCTGCGCGGTGTACACATCGGCCATCCCACCCTGACCGACCGACGCACCCAACAGGTACCGGCCCGCAACCACCAAACCCGGACCCACCGAGCCGGCCGGACCCAAGATGCCGCCCGCGGCAGTGAGCGAGCTGGTCTTGTCCCCGTCAGTCATCAGTTCCGATCTCGTGAGCACCCCGAGGGTGGCTGAACCCACGCTACCCGGGCAACCGCATGGTCCAGCTCCGGCCGAGCGCGGTGCGGCATAGCCGCTCGCTCCGGCACGGTCACCGACCCGACACACTGCTCACGATCGACACAATTTGGCGCGTCGTCGACGACCCGGGCTGCCGTGGCGAGGCTCGCCTGGGCCGCGCACACGCGGGTTAGCGCTCGTGCCTCCGCTGCTTGTGCCTGCCTGAGGCGGTCGCGTGCGCGCAGGTCGGTTGGTGTCCTGCCGAGTGATCGTGTGCGTGGTGCCATTGCGGCTGCCTCCTGTCTTTGTCCGCCGGGTGGGCGGGCTTCTACAAGTGAGGCGGCGGCGTCGGGGGCAACCGGCGAGGGTGGCTTGGCCGCAGGTGTCGTGACGAACGTCGATGACCAATAGCCAGCCCGGCAACGACACGGGCCAGCCCAGCCCAGCGCCATGCCGTCGAGCGTCTCCCTGAACCCTGCCCGCAGACCCATGCACCACTCGAACCTGCCTGCAGACCTAGATCATCATCTCCACGCGTCTGGCATTCCCCGGGCTGTACTGCCCGCTGGTCCACGACGCGGGTCCCTTTGGGTGTGACGGTGTCGATTCGTCGGATGAGCCTTGGGGCGGGTTACCGGTACCTGATGGATTCGGTGGCGCGAGGGGATGCGGAGCTGTCGGCGGCGACGCCGCTGACTCGGTACTACGCGGAGTCGGGCACGCCGGCGGGCCGATTCTTGGGTGCCGGCCTGTCGGGGTTGAACCGCGGCGCAGGCGTTGTCGAGGGCAGCGAGGTGACTGCGCCGATGTTGTTCAACATGCTGGGCATGATCGCCGACCCGGTGACCGGTAAACCGTTGGGTCGGACGCCGGCGCGCTGGCCGAGGTCGTTCGCGCAGCGCGTGGCGGAGCGGGTCGGGATGCTTGCGGCCGGGTTGAGTGCCGGGGAGCGGGCGGTCGAGATCGAGGCGATCCAGGTCGAGGAGGCGGCGCGGGAGCGGCGGGTGAGGCGTCCGGTGGCGGGCTTCGATCTGACGTTCAGTGTGCCGAAGTCGGTGTCGGCGGTGTGGGCGCTCGCCGACGCGGAAACCCAGGCGGTGATCTATCGGGCGCATCGCGACGCGGCGCGGTTCGCGCTGGGGTATGCCGAACGGACGATGATCTTCTCGCGGAGCGGGCGCAACGCCGCGCCGGTGCTGAGCGCGTCGGCGGTGGACCCGGTGGGTTTGCGTGACAGCGCGGTGGGTTGTCTGGCGGCGGTGTCGAACCGGCGGGCGACGTTCACCCGAGCGAACGTGCTGGCCGAGGACCATCGGCACCTGCACGGCGTGCGGTTCACGACGCCGCAGGACTGCATTGCGGTCGCGGAGCGGGTGACCGATCTCGCTCTGGAGCACGCCGTGCTGGTGTCCGCCCCGGACCTGCATCACGTCCCCCAGTCGCTACGCCGCACGGATGGCAGTTCCCCGTTGCGTCCCAAGGGCTCCGAGCGGTACACCACGCGGGAGCTGTTGGACGCGGAGTCACGCCTGCTCGACGCCGGCCGTGACCAGACCGGACCCGCTATCCGTCTCGACAAGGCTCGCGATCCGCAGGACACGGCCGGGCACGAACTGGGCGCGGACCAGCGTGCCGCGGTCCGCGCGATAGCGACGTCCGGGCGTGTGCTGGATGTGCTGGTCGGGCCCGCCGGCACCGGCAAGACGACGACACTCGGCGCGCTGCGCGCCCGGTGGGAAGCCGTACACGGCCCGGGGTCCGTGACCGGCCTCGCGCCGTCTGCCGTCGCGGCCGACGTGCTCGGGGCAGAGCTCGGCATCGGTACGGAGAACATCGCGAAGTGGCTGACGGAAGCCGATCGGCAGGACGTCAGGCGCAGCCAGATTGCGGAGCTCAGGGCCAGACTCGCCCGGTTCGGAAGCCCGGGTTCGGTGCTGGCCCGCCGCGCGTCAAGGCGAATCGCGGGCCTTGAACGTGATCTGCGGCGTTGGTCCGTGCAGCCCGGTCAGCTCGTGATCATCGACGAGGCGAGCCTGGCCGCCACCCTCGATCTGGATCGGCTCGTTCACCAGACACAAGCAGCCGGCGGCAAGCTGCTGCTCGTCGGAGACTGGGCCCAACTGTCCGCCGTCAGAGCCGGCGGTGCGTTCTCCATGCTGGTCCGCGACCGGGACCACGTCCCCGAACTGTGCACCGTGCGGCGATTCAGCAGCCGGTGGGAGAAGACCGCCAGCATCGCGCTGCGCGAGGGTGACCCCGCCGTCATCGACACCTACGACACGCACCATCGGATCAACTCCGGTGACCGCGAGCAGATGCTCGACGCGGTGTTCACGGGGTGGCGGCGAGACAGTCGCGGCGGGCTGGTGTCGCTCATGATCGCCGGTGACAGGTCGAGTGTTGCTGAACTCAATCAGCGGGCGCGATCAGCACGCGTCGCCGCCGGCGAGATCGACGACTCCGGTGTGCAGGTCGCCGAAGGCGGCATCGCCGGGATCGGCGACACGGTGATCACCCGCCGTAACGACCGCACGTTGAGCACCGGAACGGGGTGGGTGAAGAACGGCGACACCTGGACCGTGCGCGCGATCGCCGCGGACGGTTCGATGACCGTCCACCGCCCCGCAGGCGGGGGACAGACCGTGCTTGCTGCCGACTATGCCCGTGCTCACGTCGAACTCGGATACGCGACCACCGCCTACCGCGCCCAAGGAAGAACCGTCGACACCGCACACGCCCTCATCAGCTCGACATCGACTCGTGAAGGCCTCTACGTCTCTGCCACCCGCGGGCGCCACACCAACACGATCTACGTCGACACCACGATCGACGGCGACGCCGAGACAAGCCACGGACCCGATCAGCGCCACTCCGCCGGCGACGTCCTGCGGGCAGTCCTCGGCAACACCGCCGCCGACGAATCCGCCCACACCACCATCGAACGAGAACTGACCGAAGCCGAATCAACCCAGCGGATCACCGATGAGTACCAAGTCATCGCGTCGAGAGCTCGGTCCAACGGTGTCGACTACGACACTTCCCGTGCGCTTCGAGAGCGATCTCGTGCGATATCCGCCGACGAAACCGAGCGCCGCCAGCGTGCCAACACCCCGCGCCCATCCACCGCTCCACGTGAACCGATTTCAGCCCACGATGTCGGACACGCGGCGGGAGTCCCTTGGTAGCTGCGCGATTGGCCACAGAACAGATCGGTCCAACGCCCGAGGATCTCAGCCCTCCGACGACGCCCACTCCAAGGCCAAACAAGTTGCTGAGTCTGTGCGAACTTGGTTGTCGTCGGCGCGGCCCGCGGCGTCGTCGACATGCGCGTATCCCCGGACTGGCGAACCCGTCGACTCCTACCGCGAGCACTATCCCAAGCTCTAGCGACTTGGCCGAAGCCAGGCGCCGAGGAGCGCGGATGACATTTTCGGCACCCATGTGTGTCCTGAAAGGGGAGTGACGGCGATGTAGAAGGTCGTCGGTATGAACCGTGCTGTGCCAGTGATGGGGGTAGGCCCTCCGG
>Ga0209014_10000520_pt1 | contig 22531 bp, 22 predicted proteins | sample BarGraNGADG00212_FD_184491 | JGI IMG/M metagenome (GOLD analysis project Ga0209014, IMG submission 184491) | Arctic peat soil microbial communities from Barrow, Alaska - Barrow Graham LP Ref core NGADG0002-212 (SPAdes) (version 2) | ecosystem: Environmental > Terrestrial > Soil > Wetlands >...
CGCTCGGAACGGCTCCCGCGTCGCCGTCGCCGGGATGGTCGTCGCGCGCCAGCGCCCGCCGACGGCAAACGGCGTCACCTTCCTGCTGCTCGAGGACGAGCACGGTCAGCTGAACGTGATCGTGATGCCGCCGCTGTATGCCCAGAACCGCGCCCTCGTTCGCGGCGAGCCGATCCTGCTTGCGCGCGGGCGACTGCAGCGAAGTGGCGGCACGATCAACGTCATCGCCGAGGAGCTGGAGAGCCTGGTTCCGCTGGCGCGCCGGCTCTCTGCGGGCGCCGATATCCACGACTCGCTGCCGGGGATTCACAGCTTCCACTAGGCGGAGTTGCCGAGAACGATGTTTCATTCGGCTCTTCCGTGAGGCCGGCAGAAGCGAGAAGCGGAATAATCCTCAGATGGTCAGAGTGACTTGCCTACTTGCTGTGGCGCTGCTCCTCATCAGTTCCGGAGCGGCGTATTCGCGTAGCAATGCGAGCCCGACCACCCTCGTCTGGGCGAATCATAGGATTGCTGCCTTCGCCCAGGATGGTGGCCAGATCGCCTGGGCGGGCCTCAACAAGGACCCAAGTCGCCATGATCGTTCCAAGGGGTGCACGTGGCAGGTCTGGATACGCTTGCTCGGCTCGAAAAAGCAGAAGGCCTTGGTCAAGCGCGGTGGACCGACCTGCTACAGCTACTTCGGATTCGATCGCAATTATCAGAACTATCTCGCTCTTGCCGGAAAGCGAGCGCTTTGGACGATGTCGACGAGCAGCGAGTTCGGCTTTACTCATGTGGTTCTCGTTACCGCCTCGTACTCCGGTACCCGCGATGTTCAGCTCGAGGAGCTCCTGTCCGAGGGCGGGCACGGTGGGCCCGGCGACCAACTCGGCGGGATCTCCGGTGACTCTTCGACGCTCGTTTACGGGGTCGCGACAGTCGGAGGCACACCAGAGGGTTGCGATGATGCCGACACGATCTGCACGGGCGGTGTGATCTCGGGCGGAAGTGTTAAACGCGTAACCGGCGCCGGCAAGACCATGATTTCGGACGCGCCTACGCCCGCCATGATCGCTGCATCCGGCAACCGGGTTGCGATCGTCGTCGCCGAGGCAGCCACCAGAGATGGGGAGGTCGGCCCTGGCTCGCCGGCTACCGTGGTGATCGAGGACGCTGCGAGTGGAGCCGGTATCGGCTCGTTCTCGCCGGAGGGAACACCTCTCGCCGTTGCGCTCGCGCCATCCGTGGTCGCGGTGCTTGAATCCACAGACGGCGGAAGGCAAATCGAGTTCCGTACTCCCGCAGGAGCCCTTCTGCGAACAACGACGGTACCGACCAAGGCGACGGGTCTTTCGACCACTGATGAGCAAGCCGTATTCCGCGTCGGCCTATCGATTCGGACCGTTCACGTTGCGGCGGGCGGGAGCAAGACTGTCGCCGCCGCTACGAACACGCCGATCGGTCTCTCGATCGAGGGCACACGCGTGGCCTGGGCCGAAAACGTGATGATTCGCGGCGTTATTCGCGGACGTATTCGCGCGATCACCGTTCGCTAATAGCGATCGACGAGCCAGAAGCGCGACTCTTCCGAACGCCCGTCAGGCGCGTCATAATCGCGCGGGTTCGCCCGCCGCCTGGCAAACGCGAGCTTCGACCGCGCGAATCGCTCGATCCACACCCCAAGCTACGATGACCTCTCCGGCCTGGAGCAAGCGAGAGGAGCATTCCGATGGCACCCGAGAGTCTCGATCTCTACCGCTCGGCCGGTCTCGACGAGGTCGACCCGGACATAGCCGGCCTGCTCGGGCGCGAGCTCGAGCGCCAGCGCGGCACGGTCGAGCTGATCGCGTCGGAGAACTTCACCTGGCCGGGCGTGCTCGAGGCGATGGGCTCGACGCCGACCAACAAGTACGCCGAGGGCTATCCGGGCAAGCGCTACTACGGCGGCTGCGAGGTCGTGGACGAGATCGAGCAGCTGGCGATCGACCGGGTCAAGACGCTGTTCGGCGCCGAGCACGCGAACGTGCAGGCGCACGCCGGCGCGATGACCAACACAGCCGTCTATCTGGCCTGCCTCGAGCCCGGCGACACGATCCTTTCACTCTCGCTCGCGCACGGCGGCCACCTATCGCACGGGCTCAAGGTGAACATCTCCGGCAAGCTCTACAACATCGTCTCCTACGGAGTCAGTCGCGACGACCACCGCATCGACTTCGACCAGGTGCGCTCGCTGGCGCTCGAGCACAAGCCCAAGCTGATCATCTGCGGCGGCTCGGCCTACCCGCGCATCGTCGAGGCCGACAGGTTCCGCCAGATCGCCGACGAGGTGGGCGCGCTACTTCTCTGCGACATGGCCCACTTCGCCGGGCTGGTCGCCGCCGGATTGCATCCGAACCCGGTGCCCTACTGCGACTTCGTCACCTCGACCACGCACAAGACCCTCGCCGGCCCGCGCGCCGGCTTCATCCTCTGCAAGGCCGAGCACGCCCAGGCCGTCGATCGCGGCATCTTCCCCGGGCTGCAGGGAGGGCCACTGCTGCACACGATCGCGGCCAAGGCGACCTGCTTCAAGATCGCCGCGTCGGAGCCCTTCAAGGCCTACCAGCGCCAGGTGCGCTCCAACGCCGACCGGCTCGCCGCCGAGCTGCTGGCGGGCGGGCTGGAGATCATCACCGGCGGCACCGACACGCACCTCCTCTGCGTCGACCTGCGCTCGACCGAGTGGACGGGCAAGGACGCCGAGGATCGGCTGCACGAGGTGCAGGTGACGGTCAACAAGAACGCCATTCCCTTCGACGAGCGCCCGCCGACGGTGACCTCGGGCCTGAGACTGGGCTCGCCCGCCGTCACCATGCGCGGCTTCGACCAGGAGGACATGGCCGAGGTGGCCGGGATCATCGTCGCCGCGCTGGCGCAGAACGCCGATCTCGAGGCGCTTCGAGCGCGCTCGGCGGCACTGTGCGCCAAGCACCCGCTCTACCCGGGCTTCCGCGGCTATTGCAGCTATGTGCAGTAGTACGGTTACCGCGTGACTATGGCGCCTCAGCTCGTTGCAGCCATCCACATGCCCCGCGAGGTCATCTTCGGCTTCGTGCTCGCGCTGGTGATCGTGCTTGCGCTGACGCCGCTGGTAGGCTCGCTGGCCCGGCGCGTCGGCGCGGTGGACGAGCCGGGCGAGAGGCGCCTGAACGAGCTGCCGATTCCCAGGCTGGGCGGGATCGCGCTCTTCTTCGCCATCTTCGTGCCGGCGCTCGTCTTCGTCGATCTCTCCCGGCCGCTCAGGGCGATCCTGATCGGGGCGAGCATCGCGACCGTCGTAGGAGCGATCGACGACGCCCGCGATCTCCTCTGGTGGCAGAAGTTGAGCGGTCAGGTGCTGGCCGCCGGCGTGACCGCCGGGCTCGGCGTCTATGTCGATCACTTCACCTTCCCCGTCATCGGCGTGGGGGCGCTGCCGAAATGGGTCGGCATCACCGTCACCATCCTCTGGATCGTGGCGATCATGAACATGGTCAACTTCCTCGATGGGCTGGACGGGCTCGCTGCCGGGGTCTGCGCCATCTCCGCCGTAACCTTCTGTGTGATCGCGCTCTCACTCGATCGCGCTCAACCGGCGATCCTGTCCGCGATCGTCTTCGGCGCCGCGCTCGGCTTCCTGCGCCACAACTTCTACCCGGCGCGCATCTTCATGGGCGACTCGGGCGCGCTGCTGCTCGGCTTCGTGCTGGCGGCGATCTCGATCGAGGGCCTGCTCAAGACGGCCGCGGTCGTCGCTCTCGCCTTCCCGCTGCTCGTGCTGGCAATCCCGATCATCGACACCTCGTTCGTCGTCGCCAAGCGCATCAAGCACGGCAAGCCGATCTACTCGGCCGATCGCTTCCACCTCCACCACCGCTTCATCGATCGCGGCTTCAGCCAGCGCCGCGCCGTGCTGACGATGTACATGTGGTGCGGGACGCTGGCCGGAGCCGCGATCGCGACTCGCTTCCTGGCTCCGCACGCCCATGGTCACTGGCAACTCTGGTCGAGCATCGCCGACGTAGCCATCGGGCTGGCGGTGATCGCCGCCTCGGCCTACATCGTCTACGTGCTCGAGATCGTCAAGGTGGCGAGCCCGCGCACCAGGCGGCGAAGGCGGTCGGTCGAGCAAGAGCGCCGCTCGGCTTGAAGCCGTCGCGCCCGCTTACTAGAGTCAATGATCATGCCGCCGCGAGCCGCTCTCGGTTTGACCGCTCGCTTGGCTTTTGCCTTCGCGATCGCCGCCGCTCTGCTTTCCGGTTGCGCCAGCTCGGTTGCGAAGAAGAGCGCGAAAGCGGTGTCCGAGCCCGGCATCGCGAAATGGAAGGCGAAGGACTGTCAGCCCGCAGGCAGCCATGGCTCTACCTCGTATCTCCTTTGCTGGCAGCCGAACGATGATCAGCACGGCACCTTCCTTCGCGTAGAGGGAGGGAAGAAGACAACGCTGCCGCTCGAGCCTCAGGGGCCGACGCCGACCGCTTCGATGGCCGGGCGCGTCGGACACTGGGCCTGGGCCGCTCTCTCCCCCGACGGCTCGCGTTTTCTCGGCCAGTGGTCGGCGGAATGCGAAGTCCCGATCGCGTTTTTCGTTTCGCTCGACGGCGGCAAGACCGTTCCCGTTAGCGCTGAGAACGACTGGGTGAACAACCCGAACACAGAGGGTTTCGGCTGGACGACCGATGGTCGAGCGATCGTCTTCATCCCGACCAAACCGGCTTGCGGCGCGGGCGTTTTCCATCCGGGCATCTACCTGGTCGGGAGGAACTGCCCGCAGAAACTGATCTGGCGCGGCAACGAGCCTCCGCCCAAGCTCGAGCGCTCGCTCGAGCCGCGCAGCGTCGGTCAGCTGAGAAAGACCCTCGGCCCAAATGCCTCGTAAGCGAAATCGCAGCGCCAGAGCGGGTTTCCCCGTCCCCTTGTCGGTTCGAGCGCAGGATGAGCTCTGGTATCCTCGGCGCCGGCATGGAGCCTTCACCGCGCCCGTCTTTTGAGCCCGCGGGGGCCGGTGGACTCCTTGTTGCGACGACCTTGGTACTGGCGGGTATCGGCGCGCTTGTCGGTTGGGCGCTGGGCGGTGTCGGAGTCGGAGCGGCGGCCGGAGCGGCCGCAGGAATTCCCGCGGGCATCTTCGTCGTCTACCGGCGGTACCGGGGGTATTTCAACTGAGCCAGCGAGCGCCAAGTCAGATCACAGTCCCGCGCCCGCTGCCGAGCCGCAGGCTGCCCGCGCTGGCCGCCGCGCTCGTCTTCGTCCTGGCGCTGCCCTTCTTTCTGATCGCGGGCTGGCCGCTCGTGGCCTGGGCTCTGGCGGTCGCCCTCTGGGTAGGAGTGGAGGCCCTGGATCTCGTCGCGGCTCGACTCGCTTCCCGTGACGTCGACCTTCGAACCGCCGGGATGGCCGGTTTCGTGCGCATGTTTCGCCTGTTTTTGGTCGCGATCATGCTGGCCGCCACGGTCAAGCTGGACCGCGACCTCGCGCTGCCGCTGATCGCCGTCTTCGCGCTTGCCTACACGCTCGAGCTCGGGATCTCGCTCATCTCCTACTTCGGGAACAAGCCGCTGTGAAGAAGGCGCGCCCGATCCTGATTGCGCTCGGCCTCGTCATGGTTGCGGCGATCGTCTCGCTGACCGTCAAGACGCCGCAGACGTTCAAGGCCGAGGACGAGTTCACGCTCAAGACCTGGGTGCCGATCCACCTCGGCCCGCTCGATCTCTCCATCAACAAGGCCGTCGCTTACCTGGCGCTCGGCTCGCTGGTGACGATCTTCCTCGGCATCTTCCTGATGCGCAGCAAGCTTGCGCTCTTGCCGGGCAAGCGCCAGACGATCGGCGAGGCCATCTACGAGCTGACTCAGACCCAGATCGCCGAGCAGGGGCTGCCGACCAAGGCCATCGGCACCTGGTTCCCCTACGTCGCCTCGCTCTTCCTCTTCATCTTCACGCTCAACCTGATCGGCTTCATCCCGCTGCCGCTCACCAACGACAAGTTCCACCTGGGCGGAGTGGCGCTCCCGACCTGGGGCGTCTACGCAGTCACCTCGCAGCTCTCGGTCACGCTGGTCCTGGCGCTGATGAGCGTGATCTTCACTCACATCGAGGGCTTTCGCTGGAACGGGATCGGCTATCTGAAGAGCTTCGTCCCGGCCGGGGTGCCAAAGCCGATGGCGCCGATCATGGCCGTGCTGGAGACGATCTCGCACATCTTTCGCGTCGTCAGCCTGAGTGTCCGCCTCTACGCCAACATGCTCGCCGGGCACATGCTGATCCTGATCTCGATCGGCCTGATCTTCATCCTGAGCGGGGTCACGGCGTACGTTGCCGTGCCGCCGTTTTTGGTGATGGGAATCGCCTTCTACATCTTCGAGGTCGGGATCGTGGTCACGATCCAGGCGTTCATCTTCTCCATCCTCACCGCCATCTACATCGGCTCGGCGATCGAGCCGTCCCACTAAGGAGGAATCCGTGCTTGTAACGCTCCTAGCTGCAACTTCGGGAAGTGTCGTCAAGGCCGCGCAGGCGCTCGGCTTCGGTCTCGGCATGGGGTTGGGCTCGCTCGGCGCCGGCATCGGCATCGGCGTCGTCTTCGGCTCGATGATCCAGTCGGTCGCCCGCCAGCCCGAGCTGCGCGGCGAGCTGCAGGGGATCATGTGGCTCGGCTTCGCGCTCACCGAGGCTGTCGTCTTCTACGGTCTGATCGGCGGCTTCCTCGGATTCGTTCTCGTCAAGTGATGACGCAGCTGACACCGATACTGGCGAGCTCCAGCCCGCTGACCAAGATCATCCCGGGCTTGATGATCTGGACGGTCATCTTCTTCCTGCTCACCTTCTGGATCCTCAAGCGCTTCGCGTTTTCCCAGATCCAGAAGATGATCGACGAGCGCCGCGCGCGCATCGTTCGCTCGGTCGAGCAGGCCGAGACCGCTCGCGACGAGGCGGCCAAGCTGCTCGATGAGCACCGGCAGATGCTGGTCGAGGCGCGCACCCAGGCCGAGCAGATCCTCGAGGACGCGCGCAAGGTCGCGGACTCGCTGAGCGAGCGAAGCCGCACCGAGCTCGACGCCGACCGCTCGCGCCGCCTGGCCGAGACCGAGCGTCAGATCTCGGCCGAGACGCAGCGCGCGCTCGACCAGATCAAGAACGAGATCGCCGAGCTGACGCTGATCACCACCGCCAAGGTGACCGCCAACCTGCTCACCCCGGAAGACCATCGCCGCCTGATCGACAGCGCCGTCGAGGAGCTCGACTTCTCGGCCCTGGAGGAGAGCCGGAACTAGTGGAACTCGTCGCTGACACGAAACGTGGGAACGACCGGCGCGAAATCGGCACGGAATCGGCGCGGCCGCGTGACGTTCGGGTGGCATTTTGTCGTTACTTTGAACCGACCCCGCGGGCGGGTGGCTCGGTGGCGGGCAGAGGAATGTGGTGCCCAGCGCCCGGAGCACTGCGCCCCATCCGTCGAGATCGCGCTCGCGGAGGCGACCACTAGTGGGAATCCCCGAGCGAAAATACGCCCAGGCCCTCTACGAAGCCGCCTTCGACGGGGAGCGCCTGACCGAGGTGCGGGAGTCCCTGGCTGGCTTCCTCGCGGCCGAGCGCGAGGTCCCCGAGCTGCGCACCGTGCTGGCCAATCCCGAGCTCGACTCGGCCTCCAAGGTCGCGCTGCTCGACGACCTGCTGGCCGGGGACGAGCCGCTGGTGCACAACTTCCTGCGCCTGCTGGCCGAGAAGGAGCGGATCACCGCGCTCGAGGAGATCGTGCGCGAGTTCGAGGCGCTGGTGGCCGCGGGCGAAAAGCGCCTGCGCGTTGTCGTGACCACGGCCCAGGAACTGACCGACGAGGAGGCGAGCGCTCTGATCGGCAAGATCGAGGCCGCCACCGGGCGCCAGGTCGAGGCCCGGCGCCACGTCGACCCGTCGATGATCGGCGGTCTGATCGTCAGGGCGGGCTCGCTGCGCCTCGACGCCAGCATCCGCGGCCGTATTGAGAAACTTCGTACCGAGCTTGTCGAAACAAGGAGCTGAGGAGAGCCGTGAAGCTGCGACCTGAAGAGATCACCTCGATCCTCAAGCAGAGGATCGAGCAGTTCGAGATCGAGACCGATCTCTCCGAGACCGGCACTGTGCTGCAGGTTGCCGACGGCATCGCGCGCGTGCACGGGCTGGAGAGCTGCGTGGCGCTGGAGATGCTGGAGTTCGACCACGGCATCGTCGGCGTCGCCTTCAACCTGGAGGAAGACAACGTCGGCGCCGCGCTGTTCGGCGAGTGGGAGAAGCTTTCCGAGGGCTCGAGCGCGCGCCGCACGGGCCGCGTCGCCAGCGTTCAGGTCGGTGACGAGATGCTCGGGCGCGTGATCGATCCGCTCGGCAACCCGCTGGACGGCGGCGGCCCGATCACCACGAGCGAGCGCCGTTCGCTGGAGCTCAAGGCGCCGGGCGTGATCGCTCGCCAGCCGGTATCCGAGCCGCTGCAGACCGGGATCAAGGCGGTCGACTCGATGATCCCGATCGGTCGCGGTCAGCGCGAGCTGATCATCGGCGACCGAGGCACCGGCAAGACGGCCATCGCCGTCGACACGATCCTGAACCAGGCCGGCAAGGACATGATCTGCATCTACGTGGCGATCGGGCAGAAAGCCTCGACCGTCGCCCAGGTGTACGAGCGCCTGAAGGAAGCCGGCGCGATGCAGTACACGGTCATCGTCAATGCCGCCGCGCACGAGGCCGCCCCGATCAAGTGGATGGCGCCCTTTGCCGGCTGCGCAATCGGCGAGCACTTCCTCTACTCGGGCCGTCACGCGCTCTGCATCTACGACGACCTCTCCAAGCACGCCGACGCCTATCGCCAGCTCTCGCTGCTACTGCGTCGCCCGCCCGGGCGCGAGGCCTTCCCCGGCGACGTCTTCTACCTGCACTCGCGGCTGCTCGAGCGCGCCTGCAAGCTTTCCGACGAGCTCGGCGGCGGCTCGCTGACTGCGCTGCCGATCATCGAGACGCAGGCCGGCGACGTCTCCGCCTACATCCCGACCAACGTGATCTCGATCACCGACGGGCAGATCTTCCTCGAGTCCGATCTGTTCTACTCGGGCATCCGCCCGGCCATCAACGTCGGTATCTCGGTCTCGCGCGTGGGCTCGAATGCGCAGACCAAGGCGATGAAGCGAGTGGCCGGCCGCCTGCGTCTCGACCTCGCCTCCTTCCGCGAGCTCGAGGCCTTCGCACAGTTCGGCTCCGAGCTCGACCCGGCGACGCTGCAGACGCTGGCCCGCGGCCAGCGGATGGTGGCCACGCTCAACCAGCCTCAGTACCAGCCCTGGCCGGTGGAGGAGCAGGTGGCGGCGATCTACGCCGGCATCCACGGTTTCCTCGACAGCGTCCCGCCCAGCCAGGTCCCGCGCTTCCAGGAGGAGCTGCGCGAGCAGCTACGCAGCGAGGGAGCGATTCTGAAGGAGATTCGCGAGACGGGCGAGCTCTCGGACGAGCTGGCGGCTCGTCTGGAAACGGAGCTGCAGCGCTCAGACAAGGCCTTCAACGTAGAGGAGGAAACGGGCCTGGTGATCTAGCCTTCCGGGCCCCGACCTCATGCCTTCACAGCAAGACATCAAGCGGCGCATCCGCACCGTTCGCTCGACGCACAAGATCACCAAGGCGATGGAGCTGATCTCGGCCTCCAAGCTCAGGCGCTCGCAGCAGCGGATCATGGCCATGCGCCCCTACGCGAACCGCATGCTCGAGCTGATCACCAGCACGGCGGAAGCGCTCGGGAACGCGCACGGGCTGCCCTTGCTCGAGGATCGCGAGACGCGCACCGTTGCGCTCGTGCCGCTGAGCGGCGATCGGGGACTGGCCGGCGCCTTCAACGCTCAGGTGCTGCGCAGATCGTTCGCGCTGGAGCACGACCTCCAGGCCCAGGGCATCGCCGTCAAATGGCTGGTCGCCGGCAAGCGCGGCCGCTCTTCGCTGCGCTTCCGAAGGCGCGAGATCGACACCGCCTGGACCGGCTTCAGCGACCGGCCGGAGTTCGCCGACGCCCAGGCGCTGGCGCATCGCCTGGCGGAGATCTACGCCAGCGCCCAGGTGGACGCTGTGCTGCTCGTCTACAACCGCTTCGGCACCGCGATGGTGCAGACCGTTGTCGAGCAGGAGATCCTGCCGCTTCCCAGACAGGTTCTGGAGGGCTTCGACGAGGGAGCGATGCCGCCGCCCGTGCGCGGAGAGGTGCTCTACGAGCCCGATCCGGAGCTGATCCTCGCGCGGCTCATACCGGCATATCTGGAGACCGAAGTCTTCCGGGCGCTGCTCGAGTCGGCGGCCTCGGAGCACGGTGCGCGCATGAGCGCCATGCGCAACGCCTCGAAGAACGCCGAGGAGCTGATCGATCTGCTGACGTTGATCATGAACCGCGCCCGCCAGGCGTCGATCACGCAGGAGATTCTCGAGGTCGTGGCCGGGGCAGACGCCCTTTGAGCCGGCGAAAATCTTCGATTTTCGCCGGCGGACAAACGAAGCGATGAACCGCGCCTTTGGCGCGGCGGACAAGGGCGCCGTCTAGGGCGCGTTTCTTATCGTTCTCTAACAATCGGGCGGGCCGGCCGTCCTTATCGACGTGAGTCCGCTAAATGGAAACAATGCGTGCGCTGACGCCATGGCGCTGCTCTCGCTCTCGCTCGATCAGGATCTGGCGCCTCTGGAGAGTCGCAAGCTGGAGCGCCATGTCCGCGAGTGTCCCGCTTGCGCGCGCAGGAGCGCCGTGATCGAAGCGATCACGCGCGCGCTTAGAGGCCTTCCGCTGGAGGCGCCCACGGTCTCGTCGCTACCGCACCTGCCGTTGCGGCGCCGGATCGCTCGCACCGGCTTCCCCGCCGCGGCGGCGATGATCGTCGCCTCGCTCGGTCTGGTGGCGCTTCAGGGCTCGGTCAATGCGGGCCCTCGCGATATCAGCCCGGCCGCCACGGTCTCCAACGCGGTGAGGCTGTCGCCGGTCACCTACTCGCTCTCGCCGCAGCCGCAGCAGCAGTATGCGAGCGCGGCCGTGGTCTGGCTGCCCTAGCGTTCGACACACCGTCTTCGCCCGCCGCAGACCGACCGTTCGCCGGGCAAACGCGTGGGCTAGACTGGCGCGCGGTGCCTGTACAAGCACCAACCGCCTGTTACATCGAGTTTGCCCCGTCGTAGGAGAGAGATGACCGAGCCAAAGAAAGACGCCGCCAACACCGGCAGAGTGATCGAGGTCAAGGGCGTCGTGATCGACGTGGCCTTCGGGAGTCAGCTGCCGGCGATCTACAACGCGCTGGAGATCGAGATCGCGCCTCTGATCGAGGGCGAAGAGTCCAGGACGCTCACCGCCGAGGTGCAGCAGCATCTGGGCGACGATCGGGTGCGCGCTGTGGCCATGGAATCGACCGACGGGCTCGCGCGCGGCACGCTTGCGCTCGACACCGGCGCTTCGATCACCGTTCCCGTGGGTCAGGAGACGCTGGGCCGGCTCTGGAACGTGCTCGGGCAGGCGATCGACGAGCGCGAGGCGCCGCCGGCCGATATGGAGCGCTGGCCGATCCACCGCGATCCGCCCTCCTTCCGCGATCTCTCGCCCAAGCTGGAGATCTTCGAGACCGGCATCAAGGTCATCGATCTGCTCACGCCGTACATCAAGGGCGGCAAGATCGGCTTCTTCGGCGGCGCCGGCGTGGGTAAGACGGTGCTGATCGAGGAGCTGATTCACAACATCGCCAAGCAGCACGGCGGCGTCTCGGTCTTCGCGGGCGTCGGCGAGCGCACGCGCGAGGGCAACGACCTCTGGCTGGAGATGAACGAGTCGGGCGTGATCGACAAGGTGGCGCTCGTCTACGGGCAGATGAACGAGCCGCCCGGAGCGCGCCTGCGCGTCGCTCTCTCCGCGCTGACCGTCTCCGAGTACTTCCGCGAGAACGGTCAGGACGTGCTGCTCTTCATCGACAACATCTTCCGCTTCGTCCAGGCCGGCTCGGAGGTCTCGGCGCTACTCGGCCGCATGCCGAGCGCCGTCGGCTACCAGCCGACCCTGGCCACCGAGATGGGCCAGCTGCAGGAGCGCATCACCTCCACCCGCACCGGCGCGATCACCTCGGTGCAGGCGATCTACGTGCCCGCCGACGACCTCACCGACCCGGCGCCGGCAAACACCTTCGCCCACCTCGACGCGACCACCGTACTGGCCCGCTCGATCGCCGAGAAGGGCATCTACCCGGCGGTCGACCCGCTCGACTCGACCTCTCGCGCCCTGCAGCCGGGCGTCGTCTCGGACGAGCACTACCGCACGGCGACCGAGGTGCAACGAATCCTCCAGCGCTACAAGGATCTGCAGGACATCATCGCCATCCTCGGTATCGACGAGCTCTCCGACGAGGATCGTCTGATCGTGCAGCGCGCCCGCCGCATCGAGCGCTTCCTCTCGCAGCCGAACTTCGTCGCCGAGGTCTTCACCGGCATCCCGGGCGAGTACGTCAAGGTCTCCGACACCATCGCCGGCTTCCGCGCGATCATCGACGGCGAGTGCGACGAGCTGCCCGAGCAGGCCTTCATGCTCAGCGGCACGATCGACCAGGTGTTCGAGAAGGCCGAGGTCGAGCGCAAGCGAACGCCGGCCGCCGCGACGGCCTGAGGCCGAGCGCATGGCCGAGCATCCTCCCTTCAGCGTCTCGGTGGTCACACCCGAGCGAGCCGTCTTCGACGGTGAGGCCGAGCTGCTGATCGTCCCGGGCGAGGCGGGCGAGATTGGGGTACTGGCCCGGCACGTGGCACTCGAGGCGCTGCTCGAATCGGGCCTGACCCGAATTCATCTTCCGAGCGGCGAGAAGCTCGAGCTGGCCACCGGGCCCGGGTTTTTCGAGGTGCACGCGAACCGGGCGCTGGTTCTCGTCGACGATGCGGTCGACGTGCGCGAGATCGATTCCAGCCGCGCGACCGCCCAGCTCGAGGAGGCGAGAGCCGAGCTCGGACACCTGGAAAGCGGCGAGGGCGAAGGCGACCGCTGGCGCATCGAGCAGAAGATCAAGCACGCCGAGAATCAGCTGGCCGTACGCGGTCGCTAGCGACAGCAACTCGGCTGCCTCGCTGGGCCGGCCGTACTGACAGCTATGCTGACGGCCTCGAACGCGCGGATGCGCGTCTCGCTTTTTTCGTATGCGGACGACGCTAAAGAGAAGGATCGGACGCTGGGAGCAGGTCACGGGTAAGGGCCGTGCCGCTTCGGCTCTTCCCGCGCGTAGCAAGATCCGCCGCTACGAGCAGCCGCGCGCGAATGGGCGTGTCCTGCGCGGCATCGGGCGCTTTCTGTTCAACTTCGCGCTTTTCGTCGCCATTGTCGCCGGCGGCGCCGCCGGCGGTCTCTACCTCTGGGCGAACGAGAAGATCGGCCAGACGGCGGCCAAGACGAAAGATACGAAAGTCAGCGAGAAGCACCTCGATATCGTGGTCCCGAACCAACCGGTGATCGCACTCGTGGTCGGCTACGACAAGCGCCGAGGAACAGTCGGAGACCGCGGTCGCACCGACACCGTGATGCTCGTCCGCCTCGATCCGCGCAAGGCCTCGCAGAGCATCTCGCTGCTTTCCTTCCCGCGCGACTTGAGCGTGCCGCTGTACTGCGATCCCAACTCCCCCTTCGGCACCGGCAAGATCAACGCGGCATTCAGCCAATGTGGGTTGACGGGCGCTGTGCTGACCGTGAAGGCGCTGACCGGGCTGCCCATCAACTACGACGTGGCCGTCAACTTCCGCGGCTTCAAGGACATCGTCAACAAGATGGGCGGCGTCTGGATCGACGTCGACCGCCGCTACTACAACCCTCAGGGCACCGGCTGGGCTGCGATCAACCTCCAGCCTGGCTACCAGCGCCTGCGCGGCCAGCAGGCGCTCGACTACGCCCGTTACCGTCACGGCGACTCCGATCTCTACCGGATCATCCGCCAGCAGGCCTTCATCCGCTCCTTCCGCCAGCAGTTCTCCAAGCTGTCCCCCTTTGATTACCCCAGCATCATCAACACGATCGCGAAGAACGTCGAGACCGGAAACAAGGGTGGAGGTTCGATCCCGGCCACGACGCTGCTCGGCTACGCGCAGCTCATCCACGGCCTGTCGGGCGGAAGCATCATTCAGACCAAGCTCGGCAGCGTCACGAACGCGTCCGACGGCTCTTCCAACCTGGTCGCCTCGCCGACCACCATCGCCAACGCGGTCGATCAGTTCACTAATCCGGACCTGACCGTCAATGGGCTCGCCGCTGCGCAAAACAAGGTCGGTCACGCCAGCTCGCCGGCCGAAGCGGCGCCCGCACCCGAAAAGACGACCGTGCTCGTGCTGAACGCGGGCGACACCGGGGGGATGGCGGCCAGCACCTCAACCGGTCTTGCCCTGCGCGGCTACAAGACCGTCTCGCCCGCCGGCGGCGTGGCGGCCAACTACCCCGGTAAACGGCTCTGGCACACGATCGTCTACTACGACCCGGCTCAGGCCAAGGCGAAGGCGGCGGCGGAGAAGCTGTTGACGTTCTTCGACGCCGGGACGGTCGCGACGATGGTGCCCAGCGTCGCGTCGCTGGCGAACGGCGTCATGCTGGTCGCGGCGGTCGGCCAGACCTTCGACGGCACGCTGCCCGCGATCAAGCCGAAGATCGAAGTTCCCATCGTCCAGGCGCCCATGGTCACGACCAATCCCGGCTTGACGTCGGCCAGCGTACGCGGCTATCAATCTCGCTTCCGCTTCCGGCTCGAATACCCGTCCAAGGTGGCGAGCTCTTCGTACCTGCCTTCGGATTCGCCGCCTCGCGTCTATCGCATTGCCGCCAAGCAGACGGCGCTGCGCCTGACCTTCAAGCTGCCGGGCTATCTCACCGCCTACTGGTCGATCGAGGAAACCGCCTTCACAGACGCGCCGATACTCGGCGAGGCGCACGTCACGCAAGTCAGGGGTGGGCGCACGTTCGACTACTACTACCAAAGCGGTTTGCTGCACATGATCGTCCTGCGCGAGAACGGCGCCACCTACTGGGTGACCAACACGCTCGACAATTTCCTCTCGAACGAGACGATGATCGCCATCGCCAGGAGTCTGCGCCCGACCGGCGGCTCGCTGCGCTAGTGACTCGCGCTTGTTTCGCGCTTGAGCAGTTTTGTCGTGCGAGCGGCGCTCGCGCTTGAGTAAGCTTGGCCGCGCATGAGCTCTGGCGGCGAAACAATCGGGATCATCGGTGCGGGCTGGGTGGGGCTCGTCACGGGCGCCTGCTTCGCCGATCTCGGCCACCGCGTGATCGTCCGCGACGTCGTGCCCGAGCGAATCGCGCTGCTCGAGGCCGGCAAGGTTCCGATCTACGAGCCCGGCTTGGCTGAAGTGCTCGAGCGCAACAAGGAGCGCATCAGCTTCACGCTCGAGCTCAGCGACGTTACCGACCAGGCCGACTTCCTCTTCATCTGCGTTGGCACGCCTCCGACCTACTCCGGCGACGCCGATCTCTCGGCCGTCTGGGCGGTCGTCGACGAGCTGCCGCTGCTCGAGCGGCGCGCGATCCTGATCATGAAGAGCACCGTCCCTGCGGGCACCGGCGAGAAGGTGCGCTCTGCGCTCGAGGATCGCGGGCTCGGCCACCTCGGCTACGCCTCCAGCCCGGAGTTCCTGGCCGAAGGCCGGGCGATCGAAGATTTCCTCCATCCCGACCGCATCGTGGTCGGCTCCTTCGATACCGCCGACGGCAAGCGCGTGGGCGCCCTCTACGCGGGCATCGACGCACCGATCGTCTACAGCGACGTGCCCTCGGCCGAGATGATCAAGCTGGCTTCGAACGCCTTTCTGGCAACGCGCATCAGTTTCATCAACGAGATTGCCAACGTCTGCGAGCTGACCGGCGCCGACGTGGAGCAGGTCGCCGAAGGTATGGGCCTCGACCGCCGAATCGGGCCGCACTTCCTGCACGCCGGCATCGGCTACGGCGGCAGCTGCTTCCCCAAGGACGTAACAGCGCTCAAGCAGCTGGCGGGTAACTCCGGCTACCACTTCCAGCTTCTCTCGAGCGTGATCGAGGTGAACGAGCTGCAGAAGCGGCGCGTGATCGGCAAGCTCGAGAAGCATCTCGGCTCGCTCGCGGGCAAGTCGATCGCCATTCTCGGGCTCACCTTCAAGCCCGATACCAACGACATGCGCGAGGCCGCCTCGATCGTGCTGGGCTCTCGCCTGCTCGCCGAGGGCGCCGAGGTCAGGGCCTGGGATCCGCTGGCAGGTCGCGACAGCTATCTGCGCGGGGCGCGAATCTGCGACAGCGTGCTCGAAGCCGTCACGGGCGCCGACGCCGCCGTTATCGTCACCGAATGGAAGGAGCTGCGAGAGCTCGCTTCCGAGACGGTGCGTAGCGCGATGCGAAATCCTCTGATCATCGACGGTCGCAACCTGCTCGATCCCGATCAGGTCTGCGCGGCCGGGTTTGCTTACGACTGTGTGGGGCGGCCGGGACACTGCACCGATTCCGGTAAAGCCAAGACCTCCGAACCCCAAGCGGAGTGACTCCTCGCGAGGCGATCATCCTCGCTGGCGGCAAGGCCGAGCGCCTCGGCGAAGCCGCGAAAGGTAAACCGAAACCGCTGGTAGAGATCTGCGGGCGCCCGCTCGTCGCCCATCAAATCAGGCGTCTGGGCGCGGCCGGGGTCGAGCGAGTGATCCTCGCCTGCGCGGCCGGAAGGGGCGCCGAGTTCGCATCGGCGCTGGGGGGGCTCGGGCTGGAGATCGTTCCCGTCGAGGAGCCGGAGCCGCTTGGTCGCGGCGGCGGCATTCGCTTCGCGGCGAAGGAGCTGAAAGAGAGAAGCGCGGTGTTTGCCATGAACGGCGACGAGCTGCTCGACGTCGACCTGAGCCGGCTCTATGCGGCGCACGCCGCCTCGGGAGCGGCGGCGACGGTGACCGTGGCGCCGCTCGTCTCGCCCTTCGGCCTGGTCGAGCTGCGCGAGGACGGCTTCGTCTCGGGCTTCAGCGAGGAGGCGCCGCGGCTGCCGCACTGGATCAACGTCGGGCTGTACGTGCTCGAGCCCGAGGCGCTGGAGCGCTTCCCCGAGCGCGGCGACCACGAGCGAACGACATTCCCCGAGCTGGCGCGCGAGGGGCGCCTGTTTGCCTTCCGCCACGACGGGATCTGGCTCACGGTCAACACGCCCAAGCAGCTACAGGCCGCCGACGCCTACGTGGCGGCTCATCCCGACTGGCTCGCGTGAGCTCGGACGCCGCCGCACGACCTAACCCGCGCCCTTTGCTCGCCAGGCTCTAAAATGAGCGCGCCCCGAAACTCGCCGACCTGGATGTGAGCGCCGATATGACGAACCTCTCCTCATCAAACTTTGAAGGCCTCGACGCATTCGCATACAAGCAGGAGCGGATCGAGAAGCCGTGGGGCTGGGAGCAGATCTGGGCCAAGACAGATCAGTACGTGGGCAAGATCCTCTTTGTTCGCGCCGGTAATGCGCTCAGCCTGCAGTTCCACAATCAAAAGGACGAGACGTGGTATTTCCAGTCGGGGCGAGCTGAGGTCGAGCTGGCCCTGGCCGGTAGCGCCGTGACGAATCGCGAGATCATCGGACCCGGCGTTGCCTTTCACCTCAAGCCGGGAACGGTGCATCGCCTGAAGGCGATCGAGGATACGACCGTGTTCGAGGTCTCGACGACGCAGCTCGACGACGTCGTTCGGCTGGAAGACCTCTACGGGCGAGAGGGCACTTCAGAGCGCTGAGCCAGGTCGAACTTCGACTAGGCTCGAGGGCGCCGCAATCACAAGCTGGAAGGGGAGCGAGTTGACGAAGGTAGAGCACGATGTCAAGGACCTCGGGCAGGCCGCCGAGGGTGTGCGCAGGATCGAGTGGGCCGAGCGGGAGATGCCTGTGCTGCGGGCGATCCGCGCGCGCTTCGAGAAGGAGCGGCCGCTCGAGGGAAAGCGCGTGGCCGCGTGCCTCCACGTCACCACCGAGACCGCCAATCTGATGCGCACGCTCAAGGCCGGCGGCGCCGAGGTTGCGCTCTGCGCGTCCAATCCGCTCTCGACGCAGGACGACGTCGCCGCCGCGCTCGTAGGTGAATACGGAATCTCGACCTACGCGATCAAAGGCGAGGACAACGACACCTATTACGCGCACATCGAAGCGGCCTGCGATACGCATCCCGAGCTGACGATGGACGACGGCGCCGACGTGATCAGCTTCCTGCACGGCAAGCGCCCCGAGCAGCTTTCGGAGGTCATCGCCGGCACCGAGGAGACGACGACCGGCGTGATCAGGCTGAAGGCGCTCGAGAAGGAGGGGCGGCTCGCCTACCCGATCATCGCCGTCAACGAGGCGCTCACCAAGCACCTGTTCGACAACCGTTACGGCACCGGCCAGTCAACCCTGGACGGAGTCATCCGCGCAACCAACGTTCTGCTCGCGGGGCGCCGCGTGGTGGTGGCCGGGTACGGCTGGTGCGGGCGCGGGGTCGCCATGCGCGCCAAGGGCATGGGGGCGCACGTGATCGTCACCGAGATCGATCCACTCAAGGCGCTCGAGGCGGTCATGGACGGCTTCGAGGTGATGACGATGGAGCGCGCGGCCGAGACGGGCCAGCTCTTCATCACGGCGACCGGAGACAAGAGCGTGATCACCGGTGAGCACGTCGAGCGGATGCGCGACGGAGCCATCCTGGCCAACACGGGCCACTTCAACGTCGAGGTCGATATACCGTCGATCAGGAAGCGAGCAAGCAGTACACGCGAGGTCAGGGAGTTCGTCGAGGAGTTCGCGCTCTCCGACGGCCGCCGCGTCTATGTGCTCGCCGAAGGGCGTCTGATCAACCTCTCGGCCGCCGAGGGGCACCCGGCGATGGTGATGGATATGTCGTTTGCCAACCAGGCGCTCGCGTCCGAGTACGTGATCCAGCATCAGGGCGAGTTCGAGCACAAGGTCTACGACGTGCCCACGCCGATCGACGAGGAGATCGCGCGCCTCAAGCTGGCGACGATGGATATCGAGATCGACGTGCTAACCGAGGAGCAGGTGCGCTACCTCTCGAGCTGGAACGAAGGAACCTGACCCGGCGGCGCCGGACGGCGTCGGGGTCGAGTGGAGGATCTAGACGATGAAGGCGCTTGTACTGGCAGCCGGCTACGCAACTCGCTTGCGTCCTTTGACCGACGAGACGGCCAAGCCGCTGCTCGAGCTCGCCGGCCGGCCGATGATCGACTACCTCTGCGATCGAATCGACGAGACGAGTGCGGTGAACGAGCTGCACGTCGTCTCGAACTCGCGCTTCGTCGCCGACTTCGAACGCTGGGCGAGCGCGCGCCAGGGCCGGCTGCGCCCGCTCGTCCACGACGACGGCTCGCGCTGCAACGAGGAGCGCCTAGGCGCGATCGCCGACCTGCGCTTCGTGCTCGAGCAGGCGGGCTTGAAGGGAGAGGACCTGCTCGTGGTGGCCGGCGACAACCTGTTCGACTTCTCGCTGGCGGCGATGGTCGAGTTCTGGCGCTCCAAAGCGGGCGCGAGCTGTGTGGCCGTTCAGCGCTGCACCGACTCAGAACGGATCTCTTCCTACGGCGTCGTCGAGCTTTCGCCCGAGGGGAGGGTGATCGATTTCGTCGAGAAGCCCGAGCACCCCGCGAGCGACCTGATAGCTACCGCCGCCTACGTCTACGGGCGCGAACATACGGCGCTGATCGACCGCTATCTCGCGGAAGGTAACTCGCCCGATCAGCCCGGGAACTTCCTGGCCTGGCTCTGTCCGCGCGAGCCGGTCTACGGCTTCGTGTTTACCGAGACCTGGCTCGACATCGGCAGTAGCGATCAGCTGCGCGAGGCCGATGAGCTGTTGCGCGGCCGCGCTTCGCTCGGCGACGATTGACGAGCCCGAACGAGGCGAGCCGTCTCGATCTACCGAGGTAGCTCAGACGCGGAGTGGGCGCGGCGCGGTAGCGCCCTGTCGCGCAGATTCGTCACAGAGAAAACTCAAAGGAGACACGCCCTTCGCTCTAGCGTAGGCGCGTGTCTCTGCTCGAGCTCTTACTTCCCCTGCGCTGCGCCGCCTGCGGCGAGCCCGGAAGCGAGCTCTGCGAGCGCTGCCGCGAGCGCCTGCCGCGTCTGTGCGGCCCCATTTGCGAGCGTTGCGGCGCGCCGACCGCCTGGCCGGTGGCCCGCTGCCTGGAATGCGCCGGCCGGCGAATCTCCTTTGCCAGCGCACGCTCGGCGCTTCTCTACGCAGGCGCCGTTCCGCGGGTGGTGGGAGCCTGGAAGGAACGCGGCCTGCGGCGTCTGGCTGTCGTGTTGGCCGAGCTGGTCGCCGAGGCTGTCCCGCCCCCGCAGGTTCAGGCGCTCACCTGCGTGCCCGCGCAGCACGAGCGGGCTCTCTCGCGCGGCTTTCACCCGGCGCGGTCGCTGGCGCTCGAGTTGGCGCTCATCTGGGAGTTGCCGTTCGTTTCCCTGCTCGATCGGGTGGGCTCGCCGCGGCGCCAGCGCGGCCTTGCGCTCAGCGAGCGCAGCCGAAATGTCGCCGCCGCTTTCGCGCCCCGGCGCGGCGCCAGTCCGCCTCCTAGCGTCTGCCTGATCGACGACGTTTACACCAGCGGCGCCACGACCTCGGTCTGCGCCGGCGCTCTGCGCCGGGCCGGTTGCCGTCGTGTCGAGGTGATAGCCCTTGCGAGGGCTGTTCGAGAAAGCTAGAGCGGGGTAGAGTGAAAGCAAGAAGAGCGACCGTCCGGATTAGCGGCAAGTGCTTCGAACGAAGATCAGACACATAGACCGGACGCATGAGGTGGCGTCAGTTGCCGCCGTCGGCTGTTGCTCATGGATCGGACGGGCTGCAAGCCCGCCACATCTCGGAAACTAAGGAGCGCCTGATGCAGCTTCAGATCAAGGGTAAGAACGTCGAGATGGACGACACGATCCGCAGCTATGCGGAGGAGAAGCTCGGCAAGCTCGAGCGCCATCTCGCCGATCCAACCAAGGTGGAGCTCGAGCTCTCCCTGGAGAAGAATCCCTCGATCGCCGACAACCACGTCGCCGAAGCGACGATCTGGACAAAGGGCCCGACCCTGCGCGCTCGTGAGAGCTCCGTTGACTGGCGCGCCTCGATTGACGAGTTGGTCGACAAGCTCGAGCGCCAGGCCAAGCGCTACCAGAACAAGCGCCGCAACCATCATCCGCACGCGGGCAACTCGGCGCTGTCCGAGGACACGCCCGTGGTGCCGGGCGAGATCGAGCCGCTGATCGTGAAGACGAAGCAGTTCGCCGTCAAGCCGATGACGCCTGAAGAAGCGGTTCTCCAGCTGGAGTTGATCGGTCACGACTTCTTCGTCTTCCGAAACAGCGAGGCCAACGAAGTCGCGGTTGTGTATCGTCGCCGCGACGGCAACTTCGGGCTGATCGAGCCGCAATTGTGAAGTGGCACCGAAAGAATGAGGAAGAGGGCCCGGCCGAGACCACGCTCGATCTCGGCGCTGACGCCGAGCCGACGCTCGAGCGGCCGGCCGAGCCGCTGCCTCCGACGGAAGCCGGCCTCGCCGGGACGAGCGTAGAGCGCGGCGGCCTCTCCTTCGTGGGGATTCCGCGCACGCGCGGCAACTGGGATCTGGTCGTGACCGGCGAGGCGCCCGATTTGACCGGCGCCGACGAGCTCGGCTTCGTCGCTGTCGAGGACGGCGACATCTTCATGGACTCGCAATTTCCCGAGGGCGACGTTACCCCGCTCGCCGAGGCCATCGAGCTACAGATCCAACCTCCCTATCGCGCCTTCGGCGCCCGCCAGGAGGGCGATCTGTGGGCGATCGCGGCGCGCGGAATCGATCTCGGGCGCTTCCAGGCGACCGGCGACGAGATCGAGCTGACCGTGAGGGGTGGCGAGCACGATCTCGTTGTAGACGGAAGAAAGTCGCTCGCCAGCGTCCCGGAGCTCGAGCGGATGGGCAAGGAGGAGTGCGCCGACTTCTTCGCCCGCGCGGTCCGCATCGAAGACGACCTCTGGGAGCTGACGATAAGCCCGCTTTAGGTCGCGCGGCCGAGGCGATTCGGAAAGCGCCGGTAGAGCGGAATCGGCGGCCAGCCGGTCGCAGCTCGCTCGGGCTCGCATCGGTCCTTCCAGCCCATGGATGGGCGAGCGGTTGACCTATGAGACAAAGGTGCCAATACTGTCTAGCGCTATGGAGTTCGAGATCGAGTGGCTTGACCCGACGCTGGTCGTCTGCCGGACCTCGGGCCTAGCCTCGGTCGGGGGCTACGAGGCCATGCTGCGGGCTCTGGCCTCGGATCCGCAGCTCCGGCCGGGCGTTGACCTGATCGTCGATCACACGAACGCTGACGTCTCTGCGCTGACGGGCGCCGAGATCGAGCAGGTCGCCGACCTCCGGGCGCGGTTCGCGGGCAACGTCGTGGGGCGCGCGGCCGGAGTCGTCGGCGCCGACTCGCCGCTGAGATATGGGCTCGGGCGCATGTTCAAGGCCTATTCCGATATGCAACCGGGCACTCCGATCAGGGTGTTCGCGACGCTCGAGCAAGCTGTGGCCTGGC
>Ga0209014_10000522_pt1 | contig 22506 bp, 23 predicted proteins | sample BarGraNGADG00212_FD_184491 | JGI IMG/M metagenome (GOLD analysis project Ga0209014, IMG submission 184491) | Arctic peat soil microbial communities from Barrow, Alaska - Barrow Graham LP Ref core NGADG0002-212 (SPAdes) (version 2) | ecosystem: Environmental > Terrestrial > Soil > Wetlands >...
GGAAACTCCCGCCGCGCGACCCCCGGATCGAGGAGGCTCAGACGTTCGCGGACGCGGGTTTGCTTTCGCCGCTCGACGATCGCGCTCGCAAGGTGCTCGCCGAGCCGTGGCCAGGCGGTTTCGACCCCGACGCGAAACTCGCGGCCACGATCGAGGCACTGCGCGAGGCGCGACCGAGCGAATAGAAGCTAACCCGTCGAGAGGCGCCGCATCGTCAGGCCGGGTGCTTACTCGCTCCAGTGCGGATCCAGCAGCCAGGCCTCGAGCCGGTCGAGCGCCCGGGCAAACTCCTCGGCGCCGAATTCGAACGGGCGCGCGTACGGAACCGGAACGTGGTGAGCGTGAAACCCCTCGCCGGCCGACGCCTCGCGCAGGAAACTGACGGCCAGGCCGTGCGTAACGACGAGAATGACGGGCTCGGCGCGAGCGAGGACTATCCGAAAACCGCGGGCAAACCGCGCCGCTGACTCACTCCGGCTCTCGCCTCCTCCCGGCGACCGATCCTCGGGACCGTGCGTGTGCGCCCAGGACGTGTACTGCTCGAGCGGGCCCTGCTCGAAAGCGCCAACGCGAATGTCGTTCAGCTCGGCCAGCTCGAGCCAGGGCGGCTCGCGCCCGGCCAAGGCGATCTCGGCCGTCCGGCGCGCCCGCGGGAATTCGCTCGTCGCGAAGAGATCGATCTGGCGCCCCACCAGCGAGCGACCGAGCGCGCGAGCCTGTTTCTCCCCGCGCTCGGTCAGGGGGCAGCGACTGTTCGGCTCGCCGTTGACGATGCCTCGAGCCGAGCACTCACTCTCGGCGTGGCGGGCTACGAGGATCGTCTGCATGGGATCACGCTAGCGCGATCCGTATCGTCCGGTCTTCGAGCGGCGTGCGAGCCGGAGTCGGCCGTACGAGCACCGCCGCAACCGCGAGCAGGGTCGACAACGCCAGAAACGGCATAGCGCGGAAGATTTCGCAGCCGAAGCGCTCCTTCCTCCATCGCCACCCAGCTGCCGATTCGCGAGGCGCCGGCCGGATCGCTCGCCCTACAGAACGATGCTGCGAAAGAGCCCGACCTGCTGCATCCCGATCGATTCGTAAAGCCCGATCGCACGCTCGTTCTCGGCGCGCACGAAGAGGCAGACACTCGGCGTGCTTTCGAGTAGCAGCCGGCAGAGATCGCCGAGCGCCCGGCGTGCATAGCCGCGCCCGCGCAGCTCCGGATCGGTCCAGACCTGTTGGAGCTGAATCGCCGACGGAGTCCAGGCCGAGGCCTCGGCCTTGAACCGGATGCGCCCGTCCTCGCTCCAGAGCCATGAGCGGCCGGACACGATTTGAATGCGCGTGCGCTGGCGAAATCCGACCGGATCGTACTCGAGCGGATTCACGCTCAACTCCTCCTCGTGCGCGGCGGAGCAGGCGGGCAGCAGTAGATCGAGATCCGAGCTCGTAGCCAGGCGCAGGCCGCTGTCGCCCGGGGCTGGCTGCTCTCGCAGTTCGTAGACGGGCTCCGAGGGGCTGTCTCGGCGCGGAGACGGGCGATGCCTCGCAATGCCGCCCCACAGCTCGTTCACCGAGCTTTCGGCGCCGACGATCATGCGCGCCCCACTCGCGAGCGCGCGCCGCGCGAAGACGCCACATTCGAGGCCGGCCGGCCCGATGTTCATTCCGAAGTGACAGAGAGCCTGGAGAGAGCCGTTTTGAGGCACGGCAAGAAAGCGCCCCAGCCCACGCCGGGCGAGATCCTCCAGGAAGACGCGCTCGACCGGATTCTCGGCGCAGAAGGCAAGAACCTGTTCCAGCGGCGGCGTGCGAAGCTTCGCCACCTCCCTATCCTGCCAGAGTGGGTCTCGTACTACGCTTGAACCCGCAATGAGCGAGACCGTCTTCCTCGTCAACCCCGCCTCGGCCGGAGGCTCCACCGCCAGGCGCTGGCCCGAGATCGCGCACCAGGCCGCCAACGCCGGCCTCGTCGGCGATGCGTACTTCTCCGAGCATCCCGGGCACCTGGGAGAGCTGGCCCGCGAGGCCGTCAAGGCCGGGGCCCGCCGGCTCGTGCTCGTGGGCGGCGACGGGTCGCTGAACGAGATCGTGAATGGCCTCGGCAAGCACACGAGCAAGATCGAGCTGGCATTGATTCCGCGTGGCACGGGCTCGGATTTCGTCCGCGAGCACGCGATTCCGCACAGTGTGGAGGAGGCGGTTCAGATAGCTCTCGAAGGAGAGCTACGCCCTGTTGACCTGGGCAACGCGACGTTTCACGCCTGGGACGGGAAACAGGGCGAGCAGTACTTCGCCAACGCCGCCGGCGCCGGTATCAGCGGGGCGATCGCCCGCCGCGTCAACGACGGAGCGAAGGGGCTCGGAGCCAAGGGCAGCTACGCCTGGGCAGTGCTCTCGGTCTTTCCGCGCTGGCGCAACTGCAACGTGCGCCTGCGCGTCGACGCCGAGGAGCGCGAGGGAAAGATGCACGAGGTGATCGCGGCGATCGGTCGCTACCAGGCCGGCGGCATGAAGCTCTGCCCCGATGCCGTCCCGGACGACGGGCTGTTCGACGTGCTCATCCTCGGCGACCTGAGCAAGGCCGACCTCGCCCGCAACCTGCACAAGACCTATCGGGGGACTCATCTCTCCCACCCGAAGGTGGAGGTCCTGCGCGGTACGCGCGTCTCGATAGAGGCCGACGAGCCGCTGCCGATCCAGCTCGACGGCGAGCAGCCGGGAACGACCCCGGTTCAATTCGAGTTGATTCCAGGCGCGCTGCGCCTACGCGTGCCTCCGCGCCACCGATAAATGGCGGTTACTTCGCGGGCTTCTTCGCGGGCGCCTTGCGGGCGACCGGCTTTTTCGCGGCCGGCGTGGCCGGCTTGCTCAGGGCCTTGACCTGCTTCTCGAGATTCGCGACGCGCTTTTCGAGCGCCTCTACCCCGCTGACGCGCCGTTGCAGCTCGTCCATGCGGTCTCGCAGTCCAGTCAGAGCGTCGAGCAGCTTCTGCGCGGCCGGCGTCGAAGCGATCTTCTGCAGAGCTTCCTCGCCTCTATCGGCGAGCTTGCTGACGATTTCCGGTGTACCTTGAGGCACCTGGCATCTCCTCCTAGATTCGGTAGTGAGCGCTAGGTGGAGCGTAGCTAGCTCGAGGCAGTAGCGAAAGGGGGCCGGCGACCGGGCGCCAGAGGCGATTTCGCTTGGGGGGTGCACAGCCCAAGTGGAATCGGCTCTTATCCGACGATGTCGACCGGGGTGCCTACCTGCACCCGTTCGAACAGCTTTTTCAGGTCGGCGGCGCCGAGCCGCACGCAGCCGTGCGACGCGGCCCTTCCGATCGAGCCGGGATCGTCCGTGCCGTGAATGGCGATGGGCCCACCTTGCGGCCAGTAGATCAGCTTTTCGGAAAAGCCGGAGAGAGCGATGGCGGCGGCCCCGTACGCGCCGCTGGTATCGGTGATGCGGATGCGCTCTCGCACGATGAAGCTCCCGCGCGGAGTGGGCGTCGACGAAGCCCCGACGGCGGCCGCGGCGCGCAGCACGGGAGCACCGTCCTCGTACAGCGTCAAGCGACGCCGGGAAAGGTCGACGAGCACGCGCGTATGCACCTCCTCCAGCCGGACGCTGCGCGCGGAGATGTAACCCTCCCTCCCGCCCGAGATTCCCGGCCTGCCGGAGAGCCTGACCCTGTACCAGAGCGCTCGGCAATCACTTGCTCGCACCTCGCCGAGCGCGGCGACTACTGTCGGCACGCCGCGACGACTCGTCTCGACGAAGCTCTTGCTCGAGCGCGACAGGATGCTCAGCCGGTCGCCGCCCGGGCGCCCGTAGACGTTCGCCCGAGTGCGCACAAAGGCGACCACCGAGACGCGACGCGAGCCGAGAGCAACCTCTCCCGCCCGGCAGCGGCGAGTCGTCTCGATCACCCGCTTCGCCCCGTCGCCCACCGACCGCCGCGTATCGTCGCCGGAAAAGCCGCGCACCAGCAAGCCGATCGCCAGCACGGCGAGCCCAGCGAAACCGAGAAGCAGCAACCTGCGCAGAGAAGTGATTCTAGTTGCGAGGCGTAGCTAGGGCTCCTTTCAAAACGAAGCACTCCCCCATCCGGCCGCGCTCGGAGGCGCGCTGCGTCGTCCTCGGCCTCGCCCGTAGCTTTGGTTACGACCGAGGCGCTGCATCCTAGCATCGCATCCACCGATCGCGCCCAGCCGGCGGGTCTTCATTCTGAAATGAGCCTAGGCGACTTGCCTGAGCGGGACTACGTTCTCCGCCGACTCTGAGCTCTTAGTTGCCCTGGAGCTCTTGTGCGCGCCGCGATTGATGTCGGCGACGAGTGAGAAGTAGCGCCAGCGAAGCTGGCTGAACTCGATGAAGGCGCCGATACGATCGCCGATGACGCGCACCGCCGACTCGATCGCCTGGTCGGGAGCAAGCGGCAAGCGCCTTTCAAGCTCGATCACGCCGAGGGGTGCGCGCGTGCCGCTGATCGTGAAGGCGCAGACAGTGCGCAGGTTGTCGTCCTCGAGCAGCATGCCCAGCTCTTTCTCCGAGACGGAGGGAGCGTCGTCGCTCAGGAAGACCTTCCGCTCTACGTACACGCGTCCCGCGATTCCCTCGTTCAGCGCCAGCTGCGTGGAGCGAATCCTCGCCTCCAAGAAACGTGCCCTGCGGGTCGGAGCCGAGCGGTGGGCGAGGGCGCAAAGCTTGCCGTCCTCGGGATCGAGCAGCCAGAAGGTCGCTGTGTCGAACTCAAAGGACTCGCAGAGGACTTCGAGCACCGAATCGGCAACTTCGTCGATCTGCTCGGCCTCGGCCAGCGCGCGCACGATGCCGTCCTCGGCCGAGAATGCCGCCCGCGCTCCATCGAGCACGCCGTAGAGTTGCGCCCGAACCTGCTCGAGCTCGGCCTTCGCGGCGGCCAGCTCATCGCTCTCCAGCCGCGGCTCGTCGAGTCGCGCGTCGTCTTCTATTGCGTCAGACGAAAGTAGAGGGGATGTGGCCACGGTCTTCATTTGAATCGCTACTCAGGTGATCGATGGCAGCGCTCTCGTTTCGATCCCCGTTTCGCGGTGCAAACCCTCACCACAGCGAACCGTCTATACAAGTGGGAACCCAGGCTCAACAACGCAACTTGTCCCGCCGATACTAAAAGTAATCTGGAAGAACGCATGAAAGCTCCGGCAAAGAAGAAAGGGCACACCCACAGGCAGGTCACGGTTCGCGTGCTCGGTCAACAGGGCGGCGTGCCCTACGAGGTCGAGCGCACCTTCTGCGGCGAATGCCACGAGACCCTCTCGGAGCGGCCGCTTCGGCGCGCTGCTGCGTGACGCTCGTCTCGAGGCCTAGCTGCGAGAGCGAAGAAGCCCGTGACCCGCTACGGCGAGCGTGGCGAGCGCGAGCGCCGTTTCGCTTTAGCCGGGAATAGCGGTCGAGCCGTCTATTTGTCTCGGCGCGGGCCCGAGCCGAGGCGATTCGGTCGCCCGAGAGACGAACCACATCAGCCGAGCCGGTTCCCGCAGGCGGTACCGCCACAACTCTCCTGGCTCTAGAGTTCCTCCACCTTGCCCTTCCACTTCTCCACCGAGGTGATCGTCCGCTTCGCCGAGACCGACGCGGCCGGAGTCGCTCATCATTCCGCCTACCTCGTTTGGTTCGAGGCCGCCCGTGTCGCATATCTCGCCGAGCATGCCGGCGGATACCAGGCATTGCGCGACAAGGGAATCGAGTCGCCGGTGGTGGAGATAAGCGTTCGCTACTTTTCCCCGGCCCGCTTCGACGACAAGTTGCGTGTCTACGCTCGTGTCTTCGATATCCGCGGCGCCCGCTTCCGCTGCCAGTACGTCGTCGAGCGCGACGGCGAGCGCCTGGCCGAAGGCTCGAGCCTGCATGCGCTGGTCGATGCGCGCACCTTCCGACCGACTCGTATGCCGGCTTGGTTGAGAGAGGCGATCAAAGAGGCCGAATCCAACAACTCCTCGATTGACGAGTCACAGTTGAGTCGGAAAGGACTGATGAGATGAACTGTCCCGCTTGTGGCCGCGAGTTGACGACGATGACCGCCGGCCCGATCGAAGCCGACGTCTGCGCGAACGGCTGCGCGGGGATCTGGCTCGATCACTTCGAGCTCGAGAAGGTGGACGAGCAGAGCGAGACCGCGGGCGCGACCTTGCTGGCGATACCCGGCGATCCCTCGCTGACGGTTGACGCCGACCGGCGGCGGAGCTGCCCCAAGTGCGGGCCGGAGACGGTGATGATGCGCCACTTCGAGAGCGTCGCCCGCAGGGTCGTCGTTGACGAGTGTCCGAGCTGCGGCGGAATCTGGCTGGACGCAGGCGAGTTGAACGTGATTCGAAGCGAGTTCCCGAGCGCGGAAGCTCGCCACGACGCGGCCAGGAAGGCCTTCTCGGAAATGTTCGACGCGCAGCTCGCCGCGGAGCACGCAAAAAGCGAAGCCGAGCTCGAGCGAGCGAAAAAGGTCGCGGGTGCGCTGCGCTTCATCTGCCCCTCGACGTACCTGCCCGACAAGCAGGACGGAGGCGCCTTCTAGCTTCGATCAGTGCGGCTAGCCGGTACTGGTCGTCGTTGTACCGGTGGTCGTGGTGCCGGTCGTCGTCGTGCCGGTGGTCGTGGTGCCGGTGGTCGTGGTGCCGGTCGTCGTCGTGCCGGTCGTCGTCGTGCCGGTCTTCCCCTTCCCCTTGTCCTTCTTCGGCGCCTTCGTTCCGACACGCACGATCTTGGGCGTAGACCGGTAGCTCGAATACCAGGTGTTGTCGTGCAGCAGTTTGCCGTCCGCGCTGTAGACGAGCCGGTGAACGCTCGTCGAGCTGGAGGATTGCCCCGGGTCCTCGATCTCTTTCGTTCCGACGGCCAGGTTGGGATCGAGGATCCTCTTCACGGGCGGCCCGCCGGTGATGCGAAGCGGAGTCGCCGCTGACTCGACCCTACGGTGCTGGGGCTCTCCGTAGAGCGCCACGAGCAGCGTGCTATAGCTCGAGAACGTGCGAATCAGAAGCCAGTGACCAGTGTCGTTTCGGAACTTGAGATCGGGGCTGGGCCAGCTCACCGTGGCGTCTCGCCCGAGCGGGTAGTGGCTGATGTAGAGAGCGTGATTCGTCCGCTCGAGGATGTCGAGGCCCGCTTCGAAGGCGGCATTGAAGACGGTCGTCGAAACCTGGCAGATGCCCCCACCCAGCGCGTCGACGAGTTGGCCGTTGGCGATCTGCGGTGCGGTCAGGAAGCCCTTTGCCGCGCTGCGCTCGCCGGTGGTCTTGTTGAATGAGAAGGTCGAGCCCGGAGCGATGAACTTGTTGTCGATCAGCTTGGCCACCAGCTGGACGTTGTGAATGCGGTTCGCCGTCCCGCTGAACGACGTCTCGTAGGAGCCGACGAGCCCGGTGATGCCCATCGCCTTGGCCTGCTCGGTCGTCCGTCGCGGCTGAGTGCTCTTCATCACCAGAGAAGCGGTTCGACCGAAGGAGCGGCGCGCGGCGCTCAGAATCGCGCTCGCGGTTCGCTCTCGATCGAGCACGCGACCGATGCGCGCCGGAACGACGTGGATGCTGCGGCCGGCGATCCCGAACGCGGCGTTCTTGGCGGGCCGGTCGAGCTGCTTGGCGAGGGAAGCCAGAAAAACGTCGGCGTCATGTCCGCCGATGCTCAGATTCCGCTCGCCGTCTTGCGGAAACTCGAGCATCTTCTTTATCTGCGCCGGAACAATCGTCCAACGTACCGCCCCCAGCTTGAGCTGCACGGGCGCCGAGACCACAGTCCGAACCTGGCCCTCGACGCGCACGAGATCGCTGCGGCGAACCCTCGGAGCGACGACGCGCACGGGTAGCACGACCGTGCCGCGAGTGAGCGAGCCGAGCGTCCTGACGATCATCTCGGCTGCCCGCTTCTTGTCCAGCGCTCTACCCTTGTGCCCCGGAACGACGCTGAGCTGCGCCCCGTTGACGACTAGCGCCGGCTCGAGCGCGGGCTTGTCCACCCTTTTCGCGATCGTCGCGAGAAGCGCCTTCAGGGCCGGCGAAGAGAGCTTGACGGGCGGCTTGATGTGACTGCCGAGGAGACGCATCTCCAGGCGCTTGAAGCCGCGCAGGGGGCCGGTTCCGTCGCCGTCGCGACGAGCCCTGGCGATGGCCGCGTCCCAGTCGACGGCGATTCCAAGCTGCGCGGGGGCGACCTCGAAGCGCTTGCCCTTGGCAACGAGCTTGACCGGTACCCAAGTCAGCTTCCTCGAAGCCTTTTCCAGCTTCTGGTGCGCCTGGGACGAGGTCAAGCCACCCACGTTGACACCCGCGATCTCTACGCCGGCCGCGATGCGATCGGACGATCCCGCAAAGGCGTAACCGACCATGACGAGCACGGCGAGTGCGGCGACGGCGGGTACGAGCAGCGCCAACGAGCGCCTTGACTTGCGCTTCCGGTGCCGGCTGCGCGGATGACTGGTGGGCCGGGAGGTGTGCTGGGAAGGACTCATATTCGAAAGACGAGACCGCGCTTGCCGAGAGCACGCAAGTGTATCTACGCGTATCGACCGTAAATCACCCGTGCGGTCGGGCCGCTTGCGCCGTTGACAACAGGTCATCGATTTATGCAAACCGCTGAGATAAGCTCGGAGACATGGGGACGGCGGATCTGCTCGGCCGGGACAACGAGCTGGCCGTGCTTCGGCAGTTGCTGGACCGGGTGAAAGCTGGTCCAGCCGGTCTTCTCCTGAGCGGCGAGGCGGGAATTGGCAAGACCGCGCTCTGGCGCGAGGGTATCGAGCTGGCAGGCGAGCGCGGCTTTCGTGTGCTGGCCTGCGAAGCCACTCCGACCGAGACACCGCTTGCCTTCGCAGCCCTGGGAGACCTGCTCGACGAGGTTCCTCTCTCGAGTCACAAGCGCCTGCCGCCGCCGCAGCGCAGGGCGCTCGAGACCAGCCTGCTTCTGATCGAGCCCGGCGACGGAAAGGCCGATCAACGAGCCGTCTCGGTTGCGGTGCTGACGCTCGTCCGGTCGCTCGCGGCGAAAAAGCCGATCCTGATCGCCATCGACGACGTGCAATGGCTCGACGCTTCGTCGGCTCGGGTGCTGGCCTTCGTGTTGCGGCGCCTGCGCGAAGGCCCGATCGGCCTGCTCATGACGCGCCGGAGCGACGAGGGCGCCGGCGGGAAACCGCCGCTCGATCTGGATACGAGCGACGGGCTGGGGGGCGCTACCAAGAGCCTCACGATCGGTCCGCTCAGCCTCGGCGCGATCCGGCGTCTGCTCACCGAGCGCACCGGGCACCGCGTTCCGCGCGCCGTGCTCAATCAGCTTTACCGCGCCGCGGGCGGCAATCCGCTGTACGCACTGGAGCTCGCCCGCTCCGGGCTCGAAGACGCGCCGGCTGCGCCGGGCGAGCCGATTCCCGTCCCGGAGTCGTTGCGCGCGCTCGTCGCGGAGCGCCTGGTCGCACTGCCCGACGCTACTCAAAAGACGCTCCTGATCGCGGCGGCTCTCGCCGAGCCGACCGTCGAGCTGGTGCAAGCGGCGGGCGGCGGAAGCTTGAGCGAGGCGATCTCCAGCGGCGCTGTCGAGCTGGACGGGGACCGGATCCGCTTCACCCACTCGCTGCTCGCCTCTGTCCTCTACGCCGAGGCGACTCCAGAAAGCCGGCGCGAGCTACACAAGCGCCTGGCCGCGGTCGCGCTGGGCGCCGAGGAACGCGCACGGCACCTGGCGCTCGGAAACAGCACGCCCGACTCCGAAGTAGCCGGGGAGCTCGACGCGGCAGCCGCGCACGCGGCCTCGCGCGGAGCGCCCGAAGCGGCCGCCGAGCTGTACGAGCATGCCGCTCGACTGACGCCGCCCGAACAGTCCGGCGAGATCCACCGCCGTCGCCACGAAGCCGCCTCTCACCACTTCGCGGCGGGCGACATCGAGCGCGCCCGGGCCATCGCCGAGGAGGCGTTGAACGAGCCCGGCAGCGGTCCCTGGCGAGCCGACACGCTTGTTCTGCTCGCGAATATCGTCGAAGACGAGCAGCAGGCGACCGAGCTCTGCCAGCAGGCGGTAAAGGAGGCCCAAGGCGACGAGGATCGTCTGGCGACTACCTATATCGCTCTCGCGAGAACCCGCTCGATAATGGGCGACTTCTCCGGCCAGGTCGATGCTCAACACGAGGCGCTCGCTCACGCCAAGCGGGGCAGCGACAAGCGCCTGCTCGTCGAGGCGCTGCAGGGCGTCGGGATCGTGACCGTCCTGAGCGGCGGCGCGATTGACGAGAAGCTCATGCAGCAGGCAATCGCGATCGACCGCGAAGCGGTGACTCTTCCTGCCTTTCACTGTCCCTTGCTCTGGTACGGCATGCAGCTTTATTGGCTGGACGAGCTCGAGCGCGCTCGGCCGCTTCTCAGCGCGGAGTTCGAGCGGGCCCAGCACGAAGGCGAGCTGATCGACAGTCTTCAGATCCTCGCTCCGCTGATCGAGGTCGAGATGCGCAGCGGCAATTGGGATCTCGCCGAGCGGATGGCCGGCGAGGGGCTGGAGCGGGCGATCGACATCGGCTACGAGTACATCATCCGTTCGCTCGGCTTTCAGCACCTCCAGTTGGCGGTGTTCCGCGGAGATGTCGCGAAGTCGAGGCCGGAGCTTGCGGAACAAATGGCCGAGGCCGAGCGAGCCAAGGCCCACTGGCAGACGCTCGCTCTCACATCACTGGCGGGCTTTTTCGAGCTCTCGCTTGGCGACGCGCAGGAAGCCTGGCGCTGGCTGGAACCGGCGCTCGGGCTGCAGGACAAGCTCGGCCGCGACATCTCGATCTCGTTGCCCCTGTTCGGGATCCGCCCAAATGCGATCGAGACGTTGATCGCTCTGGACGAGCTCGATCGAGCCGAGAGCCTGCTCGAAAGCTTCGAGCAGCACGTCGCCGCGACGAAGCGCCCGAACGCGATCGTCAGCTCGGCGCGCTGCCGGGCGCTCGTCGACGCCAGCCGGGGCGAACTCGACAGCGCCGCGGCCGCGATCGAGCGAGCCATCGCCGGACACGAGGCGCTGCCCGATCCCTTCGAGCTCGGTCGCACGATGTTCGTTGCGGGAGTGGTCAGACAGAGGGCAAAGCAGAAGCGGACGGCGCGCGAGGCGCTTGAGCAGGCGGTCGACATCTTCGACCGGCTGGGGGCGCGCCTCTGGTCGCAAAAGGCGCAGGCGGCGCTCGAACGAGTCGGCGGACAACGAGGCGGCGAGCTCGGGCTGACGCCGACTGAACAGCGGATCGCCGAGCTTGTGGCCAAGGGCCGTTCGAACAAGGAGGTCGCGGGCGCTCTGTTCGTGAGTGTGCGCACGGTCGAGGCGACACTCTCCAAGATCTACCGCAAGCTCGATATCGAGTCGCGTTCTGAGCTTGCCGGCCGCTTACGCGGCGACGCTGAAACAGCGCCATAACCCCCGAAAGCCCGCGAAAACGTTTCCACAATCGTTTTCCACGGGTTCCTGGGCGTTCGACCACGTATTCGCGCCCGAGAAAGTCTGAGGGAATCGCTGATTTCGGTTTTGCAGGCAGTTTCCTAAGGTGTCAGTGTCGGATAGATCCCCTGCGCGCCGACAACACCTCATGCCTACCTACGTCGTTGAAAGATACGTCCCCCGATCGACCGCAAACGAATTGCGCTCGGAAGGTGAGCGCGTCACGCAGGCGGCGAGGGGCCTGAGCAGTGCGGAGGAGGGCGCGGTCGCCTACTTGAGCTCCATCTACATGCCCGCCGACGAGGTCAGCTTCTGCCTCTTCAACAGCGATTCGGCGGACTCGATCGCGGCGTGCTTCGAGAGGGCGCAGATCGCCTTCGATCGCATCCTCGAAGCAGAGGTTCTCGAGCCGTGAGCGTCCTACTGCGAGACGACTGCGAGCAGCGCGAGCTGAGAGCGAGCGCAACGCCCGCGCGCGTCGGCCCGCCCGCGCCGGTCAACGAGCTCGTGGAGCAAATCGTCAGCGCGCTCGACTTCTTGGGCGATGCCGGCGTCGCCGTGCGTCTCTGCCTGGTTTGCGACCGCTGGACGGGCGTGAGAGCCGAGCGCGCGCTGATCGAGGAGCTGCTGCTCGGCCTCAGCCGGCGCGCCTGCGACCACATGCACCAGGGCGGGCTTCTCTCGCTCGAGACGTCGCGGGTCAGGCTCGATCAGAAAGCTTGCGAAGAAATCGATTTACCACCGGGTGAGTACGTCCGCGTCAGCGTCTCCGACACAGGGGGCTGGTCGGAGGGTGCAGAAAACGCGTGGACCACCCGGATGGGATCGTCGCAACGACTCGAGCGGCCGAGTCTTGCGGCGCTCCGCCTTACGGCGGAGACAGTGGGAGGCGCGCTCGTCTGCGCTCGACACGCAGGTTGTGGCGAGCGCGCCAACCTCTATCTACCGGCTGCACGCCGGCACATTCGACCGGTAATCACCTCCACCTGATACCGAGTTCTAGCGACAGGGCGCCCGCGCTTTCCCGGAGTGTGGGCGCCAGTTGTCGTACGACGAAACGCAGTCTCCGCGGCGGCCTAGCGCAGGCCCAGCGCGCCGGGCAGCTCGTCCAGCCCGCCCAGCCTTCCGGGCGAGTCCGGGTAGTCGCCGCCTCGATCGAGCAGGAAGGCGCAAAGGCCCAGCGCCCGCGCTCCGGCGATGTCGTCCTCGGGCGAGTCGCCGACCATCGCCGCGTGCTCCGGCAGGGCGGCGAGCGTCGCGAGCGCCGCCGAGAAGATCGACGGATCCGGTTTCGTCTTTCCGTGCACGCGAGAGTCGATCGCGACGTCGACGTCGAGCCGGTGATGGACGACGAAGGCCGGCAGATCGCGGGCCGTGTTCGAGACCAGCCCCAGCTTGAGCCCGTGGCTGCGCAGCTCCGCGAAGACCGGCAGCACATCGTCGTAGAGCTCGAAGTGCTCGGCCTGCTCCCAGGCCAGCACCATCGCCTCGGCGAGCGCGCGAACGCCCTCCCCTCCGCCGCCCATGCCGCGGATGATCTCCTCGCTGAAGGCGATCCAAAGCTCGTCCTCGTGCACGAGCTCCGGATGGCGCTGCAGCTCGGCCAGCGCCGCTCGCCGGCTCGGCTCGAACAGATCCGGGTCGAGCCGCAGACCGAAGGCGCGACCGCGCTCGGCGTAGGCCTCGGGTCGCAACTCCGGCCCGGGCCGGCAGATCGTGAAATCGACGTCGAAGAGAACGGCCTCGATGTTCACTTCGGCTCGAAGCGGCGGTAGACGTCCGGGCGCCGCTGGGCCAGAACCGGCAGGCTCGATCGAACCTCACTCACGCGCCGGCGCTCGAGCTCGGCCACGACTACGGTCTCACGATCCGGCGCTTCGGCAATCACCGTTCCCCAGGGATCGACAACGAGCGAGTGCCCGTAGCTCGGCCGGCCCGGCATCGGCTCGCCGAGCTGGCCGGGCGCCGCCACGTAGAACGCGTTTTCGATCGCCCGCGCCCGCAGAAGCGTCTTCCAGTGAGCCATTCCCGTGCGCAGCGTGAAGTTGGCGGGCACCGCGACGAGCTCCGCCCCCGCCAGCGCGAGTAAGCGATAGAGCTCGGGAAAGCGCAGGTCGTAGCAGATGGTCAGGCCGATCTTCCAGCCGCCGGCTTCGGTCAGCACGACCTCGTCGCCCGGCTCTTCCGACTGCGACTCGCGATAGACGTGACCGCCGACCTCGACGTCGAACAGATGGAGCTTGCGATAGCGCGCGATCAGATCGCCGCTTGCGTCGAAGACGAGGCTCGTGTTGGAGAGCTTCTCGCGCCCCTCACGCCGCTCCGCGATCGAGCCGCCGATCAGCACCACCCCGTGCTGCTTCGCCCAGCCGGCCATGGCTCGCACGGACTCGCCATGCTCCAGCGTCTCGGCGCCTTCGTGAAGCACCTCCGGGCCGCCGACGAGATTCCACTTCTCGGGCAGTACGACCAGCTCGGCGCCGAGCGAGACCGCGCGGGCGACGAGCCTCTGAGCGTTCTCGAGATTGGCCGCCTTGTCGGCGCCGGCCGTGAGCTGCACACAGGCGATACGGACAGAATCGGGCACCTGCGCAGGATAGCCCCACGAGTGCTCGATGCTCACAACGATTCGCTCCACGACCGACATGACGGCCGCGGCTCACCGCACTGCCGTCCCCAACACGCCTCGGGCCCCGCAAGACGCCAACGGCCAGCCCGCCCCGTATGTAGGAGCAGAGTTGAGCAAGCGCCTCCAGGCGCGCTCAACTCCACGAAGCTCTCGCGGCCGGAAATCATAGATTTCCGGCCGCCTAATCGGGGTGCCCAGATTTGAACTGGGGACCTCTCCGACCCGAACGGAGCGCGCTACCAGGCTGCGCCACACCCCGAGCGCCCCATACGTTAGCTACTCCGCCGCGAATCCGACACGAAGCCGCGCGGAAGCGTGCGCCTCTCGTTTGAGTTTGACCGCTACGTTGCCTGTACTGACAACGAGAGGAGGAGAAGTGAACTGCGTGACCCTGGTAGGAAACCTGGCGAGCGACGTGGAGCTGAAGGAGTTGGCGGAGGAACGCAAGCTGGCCAGCTTCCTGCTCGCGGTCGATCGCGAGAGCGCGGACGGAGGCGCCGACTTCGTTCGCGTCACCTGCTGGAACCGGCAGGCCGAGATCTGCGCCGAGTATCTCGCCCGCGGTGACCAGGTGGCGATCGACGGCCGCCTGCGTAGCCGCTCCTGGCAAGACCCCGACGGCAAGCGCCGCAACGCGATCGAGGTCGTCGCAAGCCGCGTTCAGTTCCTTTCCAAGCCGCGGCACAAAGAGGCGGGCGCCGCGCCGGGGAAGAACAAGGAGGCGGTACCGGCCTGAACGGAAACGCCAGCAGGTCTGGATGACGAAAGCCTAGAATCGCGGGGTGGACTCGAAACGCCGCTGGCTCAGCGCAGCAACCGGGGTCTTGTCCGCCCTCGCGATCGGGCTCCTCGCTTTCGACATATGGGGTTGCAGCACTACGAAAGTGGGACACGTCGGCCCCTATCCCACCGATCCCTCTGGCGCACAACGCGACATCCAGCGCACGTACGACCGGATCGCGCCGAACAAGGTGTCCGTCACGGGGTGCAAGAACCGCGGCGACGGCATATACGCCTGCCGGATCGAGATTCTCGCCAGTTGCGGGGTGGTCACCTTCGAAGTGCCACGCTACGGGGCATACATCAGAGAAGATCGCGATCCTCGCGAACTGGCTCGAGACAAACCCCTTACCGTGCCGCACTGTCCCTCACGATGATGGAGCCATAGAATCCAGGCGTGGCCAAGCGTGACGCGATAGTCGCCTTTGCGAGCGAATTGCTCCAAGTAGACCGCTTCCGCGACTACGGACCGGTTGGGCTTCAGGTCGAAGGAGCGAGCGAGGTCGAGAAGATCGTCTGCGGTGTCTCGGCCTCGCGCGAGCTCTTCGAGGCCGCGAGCGAGCGCGGCGCCCAGATGGTGCTCGTCCACCACGGGCTCTTCTGGGCGAACGAGCAGCTCGTGATCGACCGGCGCCAGAAGGGGCGGCTGAAGGCGCTGTTCGACGCCGACCTCTCGCTCGTCGCCTATCACCTGGCCCTCGACGCCCACCCCGAGATCGGAAACGCCGTGCTGCTGGCCCGTGAGCTCGGCATCGAGCCCGAGCGCGTCTTCGACGAGTTCGGCACGGGCGGCCGGCTGCTCGAGCCGCTCTCGGGCGAGGAGTTCGCCTCGCGTGTGGAGGAAAAGCTCGGTCGCAAGCCTCTCGCCTTCCTGCACGGTCCCGAGGTCGTGCAGACGGTGGCGATCGTCACCGGCGGCGGCGGCCCGAGCCTGCTCGCCGCGGCGCGAGAGGGTTACGACCTCTTTCTCACCGGCGAGCCCAAGGAGCCGAGCCTGCATGCCGCGCGCGAGCTTGGCATCCACTTCCTGGCCGCCGGCCACTATGCCACCGAACGGCTCGGAATCCAGGCTTTGGCCGCCAAAATTGGCGAGCGTTTCGGCATCGATTGGGAGTTCGTCGAGCTTCCGAATCCCGTCTAGCCCGGTCCGTTGCTTCCGTCATCCGAACGTTCTATGCTGCAGCTAATGAGTGTCTCGGTTCGGCGGTGCGCCTGATGGCCGCCACACATAATTTGCGGAGGAATGGATAGACCCGCTTGCTGCGTTTGCACAAGCGGGTTTTCTTTTTCGAAAGGAGCGAGATGGCAAACCACCTGACGCCCGAGGAGATCGCCAAGGAAATGGGGATCGACCGTGACGAAGTGATCCGCGTCTGCATGAAGGAAGGCGTGCCGATCTATCACGGCAAGATCGACAAGTACCTGTTTCAGGCGCAACTCGCGGCGCTGGGCGCAGCGGCGCCTCGTCGGTAAAAAGCCAGATCGCCTCACGGCCGGGCGAATCGCCCTGCTCGACCGTGCTTTGACGTAGACAAAATCAGGAACGCCGGCACACTTACGCCGCTGCGTCTCTTACCCTAACGACTGGAGCGTTGGCTAGCTGTAACGAACGGCGGCGGTGACAGCCGAGTAGGAGCCCAGGCTCGCCACCTGGACGACCGTGCCGGTATGCGGCGCATGTACGAACTGTCCGCCGCCGATGTAGATGCCGACGTGGCTACCGCCGTAGAAGAAGACCAGGTCTCCCGGCTGGAGATCGCTGGTGGAAACCGGGCTTCCGCCGGCCATCAGGCTGCCGGTGTAATGCGGCATGCCCGGTCTGCCGGCCTGGGTGAACGACCAGACCACGAGCCCTGAGCAGTCGAACGTGGTCGGACCAGCGGCGCCCCAGACGTACGGGCTTCCCAGCCTCGACATGGCGGCCTGTACGACAGCCGCCCCGACCGACGACGCGGGAACGGGAACGTAAGGAGTGGATGGACTGGTGGGAGAGGAGGCCGGCGCGTTGTAGCTGGCGACTGTCCGGCGCGCCTGTTCGGCTGCCAGCCGGGCCTGGCGCTGCGCCTCGGCTTGCAGCGAAGCGATCTCCTTTTTCACTCTCTTGTAGTAGGCCTCGCGCTCGACCTGCTTCTGCTTGAGGGCGCTCAACTGCGACGAGATCTGGTTCGAGTAACTCTGCTGTCTCGCCTGTAGCTTCTCGAGCGACGCGGCCTCGGCGGCTGTCTGATCGCGCAGCGTCCTGACCTGCTTGACGACTCGCGTGTCGTGATCGGAGATGCGCTGAGCCGCATCGACCCGATCGATCATGTCCTGGATGCTCGTCGCCTGGAAGAGAATGGCGACCGTGGAATCGCTCGCATCGCCCTGCTCCATGTAGACGGAGATGAGGCGCCGGGCGAGAGAGTGGCGCGCGGCGTCGAGGCTCTTGCGCGCGAGATTGAGCGAGACTCTCGTTGTGCTCAGCTTGTTGGTGGTCTGTTTCAGGTGGTACTGAGCGCCCTGCCACTTGTTACCGACTACCTCGATCTGCTGGTCCATCTGGTTGATCTGCTCCCACGCCCGCTGCGCGTCGGCGCGCTTGGAACTGACCGTGGGAGTGGCGAAAGCGCTTCCGGCCAGCGCGAGTATGCCGACCAGAACCGGTACGGCTACGAGGAACGCGGTGAGCTGTCTTTTAGTTAAGCCGTTCACTGGCTGCTTATGGGACAGCGGGGCCGGAAACAACGGGCCCGGTCAAGTTCAGCACCCTAGCAAGCGGTCCGGATGCGTGCAACCGACAAGGGGAGCCCGGAAAGCTTACCTACAGCGCCGAAAACCCGGTCGCAGTGGGGCGACTGTGCTACGGTCCGCGCCTCGTGCGAGCACGCAGACAGACGCTGCGATTGGTAGCGCTCGCCTTCTGTGCGTCGGTACTGATCGGTATTGCACTGCCGGCGGCCGTGACCGGCGCGCCAGGTGGTCAGCGTGCGGCATCGCTCAGCGCGCAGCGCGCTCAGCTCGGGCAGCGCTCTCACAACGCGTTGCTCGAGCTCTACTCGATCGAGACTCGACTCGAGCGAGCGAGGGCTCAGATCGCACTTTTGGACGCGCAGAGAAGCCAGCTCGAACGCGAGAGTGCATCCACGCTGACGAGCTTGCGCCTGGCTAAGCGCGTGATTGCCGCCACGCGGCGCACTCTCGGCGCTCGAGCGCGAGCGCTCTACGAGTCGGGAAACGTAAACGATCCGATCGCGATCATGCTCGGCGCCGAGTCGATCGACGGAGCCGTTACCCGTCTCGAGAACATCCGGCAGATCGTCAACCAGCAGAACGTGGTCTTGCGCCGGGCTACGCAAACGCAGAGCAAGCTCCTGCGCCTGAAGGCCGAACTGGCCGGACGCCGGGCGGCGCTCGATCGGCTTCGCGCCACGGCGCTGGCCAACACCCGCAGCCTCGAAGCCGCGCGCTCGACGAAGGCCGCCACGATCCACCGACTGACGAGCGCGCGCGCCCTGACGAGCCGGCAACTGACCAGCCTCTCCACGCAGGCTACGAAAGCTGCGACGAAGTCGCTCCAGACAGAGAGTCAAGCGGCCCCCGCTCCCCCGACCACCACGACCGAGTCCGGCACGCCACCGCCTCCTCCCTCGGGCGGCTCGCTCGCAAAAGGGCAGCAGCTGACCGTGTCCGCCACCAACTACTGCCTGAAGGGATCCACCGCCAGCGGCCTTCCGGTCGGCCCCGGCATCATGGCCAGCGATCCGTCCGTGATTCCACTGGGCACGCGCGTCTCCGTACCTGGCTACGGGAACGCCGTCGCCGCCGACACCGGCTCCGCCGTGAAGGGGCTGACCATCGATCTCTGGGTGGCAAGCTGTGCGAAAGCCGCCGCATACGGCCGACAAACGCTCACCATTACGATCCTCTAGCGAGCCTCACGCCGGAAGTCGGGGTATCCTCTGGCGGCGAATGGGGACGAGGCCGATCTTTTCTTGCCTGGCCGCTCTGGCGCTCACCGCCACGCTTGGTCTGGCGCTCTGTGCCAGCTCGACCGCCCTCGAGCTGGCGCCGCAAGCCGCACAGTCCGCCGGCAAGAGCGCCGCGGCGCGAACAGAGCTGGTCCGCGAGCTCAACGCCGCCCTCGCAAGCGCCAAGATCCCCTCGTCGCAGCGGGCGGCCGAAGTGATCGACCTCACGAACGGTGAGGTTCTCTTCTCGCGGCACGCGACCGGACCCCTCGCGCCGGCCTCGAACGAGAAACTGCCGATCACGCTGGCGGCGCTGACGCTGCTGGGCCCGGGGTACCGCATCCCGACCGAGGTGCTGGGCGAGGGCGAGCAACAGGGGAGCGAGTGGATCGGCGACCTGGTGCTGAAGGGGTACGGCGACCCCGGTCTTTCGACGAGCAACCTGAAACAGCTCGCGCGGCAGGTGCGCGCCGCGGGCATCCGCTCGGTCTCGGGAGGCCTGATCGCCGACGAGAGCTATTTCGACCGAAACAGGACCGCGCCGGGCTGGAAGAGCTCCTTCCTGATCAACGAGTGCGCGCCGCTGTCGGCTCTCTCTGTCGACCGCGGGCACGTCACCAGCGCGTCGCCGCCGCTGGTCGCCGCGCGCGTGTTCCTGAGACTGCTCGCCGCAAACGGCGTGAGCGTGAAGGGCGATCCGCGCCCGGGCGCGGCCTCCGCCGATGCGCTTTCGATCGCTTCGGTGGAGTCGCCTCCGCTCTGGAAGCTGCTCCGCTTCATGGACCGCGAGAGCGACAACTACAGCGCCGAGCTGATGCTCAAGCAGATCGGGGCGTTCGAAAACGAACAGGGAACGACGGCGAACGGTGCCGCTGCGGTAAATACCGTACTGAGCGATGCCGGGATCTCGCTCGCCGGGGTGCGAATCGTCGACGGCTCCGGGCTGTCGCGGAGCGATCGGCTCACCGCCACAGCTCTTTCCCAGCTCCTCGTCGCGGCCTGGGACGACGCGACTCTGCGAAGCCCGTTCGTCGGCTCGCTCTCGATTGCCGGCCGCGTGGGCACGCTCAGTCACCGTCTACGCCTGCGCCCGGCGTTCGGCAACGTGTTTGCGAAGACCGGGACTACCAACTCGGCCTCGGCGCTATCGGGCTACGTTCGAGATCGCTACGCCTTCGTCATCCTGCAGAACGGAAGCCCGGTCGCGGCCGCCCGGGCGCGTGCGGCACAGGACCGCTTCGTGACCGTCCTAGCCGCGCAGTAGCTGCTCGAAGCCCTGCTCGTCGAGGATCGTCAGGCCCAGCCGCCTCGCCTTCTCGAGCTTCGAGCCGGGGTTCTCGCCGGCTATCAGCGCAGTCGTCTTGGCCGAGACGGAGTTGGCGACCTTAGCGCCCTGCTCCTCGAGCGCCGCCTGCGCCTGGGCGCGGCTGATGCGCTCGAGCGTGCCGGTTATCACGTAGGTCGCGCCCGAGAGCCGTCCCTCGGCCGGTCGTTCCTCGTCGCCCAGCTCGAGCCGGAGCCCCAGCTCGCCGAGCTCGACCACCAGCCGGGCATTCTCCTCGTCGGCGAACCATTCCCCGACCGCCTCGGCGACGACCGGGCCGATCCCCTCGACGGCCTGGATCTCCTCCTGGGTCGCCGCGGCCAGTTTCTCGGCCGAGCCGAAGTGATAGGCGAGCGCCTGCGCGGTGACGAAACCGACATATGGGATGTTGAGCCCGAAGAGAACGCGGAAGAAGGGCTGCTGCTTGGAGCGCTCGATCGACTCGACGGCGCTACGGGCCGAGATCTCGCCGTAGCCTTCGATCTCGGTCAGCTGCTCGGCGCGCAGGCGGTAGAGATCGGGCATCGAGCGCAGCAGCCCCTCGCCCCAGAGCTTGCGCACGAACTTCTCGCCGATGCCCTCGATATCCATCGCCGACTGCACCCAGTGGATCAGCGTCTCGAGCCCGCGCGAGGGACAGGCGCGATTGGGGCAGCGGTGCATCGCCTCGCCCTCGGGCTTGACGATCTCGGCGTCGCAGAGCGGGCAGCGCGCGGGCATTCGGAAGGGCTCGCTACCGGGCGGATGGGGAAGCACCGGCCCAACCACCTGCGGAATGACGTCGCCGGCGCGTTGCACGATCACCGTGTCGCCCTCGCGAATGTCCTTACGGTTGATGTCCTCCTCGTTGTGCAGCGTCGCCGTAGAGACGGTGACGCCTCCCACCTCCACCGGCTTCAGCTCGGCCCAGGGATTGAGAGCTCCGGTCCGGCCAACGCGAACGTGAATCCCGCGCAGCTCGGTCTGCGCCGTCGTCGGCGCCCACTTGAAGGCGCGCGCCCAGCGCGGGCGCTGGTGCAGGGAGCCGAGACGAGCCTGCTGAGCGAAGGAATCGAGCTTGATCACGAGCCCGTCGATCTCGTAGTCGAGCTCGGCCCTGCGACGCTCCCACTCCGCACAGGCGCTCATCACCGACTCGATCGACTCGTGCCGCTCGGCGCCGGGATTGGCGCGGAAACCGTGCTCGCGCAGCCAGGCCAGCGCCTGCCAGTGCGTCTCGAGCGTGAGCCCTTCGCTGGCGCCGATGCCGTAGACCCAGATCGCCAGCGGGCGGGCGGCGGTGATGCGCGGATCGAGCTGGCGCAGCGAGCCGGCGGCGGCGTTACGGGGGTTTGGCGCGGCTTTTCGGCCCTCGGCCGCGAGCTGCTCGTTCAGGCGCCTGAATCCCTCCAGCGGAAGGTAGATCTCGCCCCGCACCTCGACCAGCGGCGGCGCCTGCTCGTCGGAAGCGAGGCGCATCGTGAGCGGGATGGAGCGGATCGTACGCAGGTTGCGGGTCACGTCCTCCCCCACCTCGCCGTCGCCGCGGGTGGCGCCGCGTACGAAACGGCCGTTCTCGTAGACGAGCGAGATCGCGGAGCCGTCGATCTTGGGCTCGGTCACGAAGGCGACCGGCTCGTCCGAGTCGAGGCGGCGGCGTACATCCTCGGCCCACTTGAGCACGTCGTCGCTCTTGTTCACCTTCTCCAGCGAGCCCATCGTCTGCAGGTGCCGCAGCTTCTGGAAGCGCTCGGAGGGAGCCGCACCGATGCGCTGCGTGGGCGATTCGGGGCTGGCGAGCTCGGGGTTGGCTTGCTCCAGCGCCTTCAGCTCGTCGAAGAGGCGATCGTACTGGGCATCCTCCAGCTCGGGATCGTCGAGCACGTAGTAGCGGTAGTTGTGGTGCTCGATCTGCGTCCGCAGCTCGCGAACGCGCTTTTCGACAGACGCGTCTTCCATGAGGGAAATCTAGCCGCGAGCTAGGCCGGAGAAACTTCCGAGGGCTCGTTTCACCTGACGACCGGCCGACGAAGGAGCCGATTCCGCCAGGCCCGCACGACCGATGCGGCCGATTCGCGGCGCCAGTGACCACCCGGTCCGCTTCCCGCACCACCGGTGCGCCTGCACGGACCGTGCGGCCTCTGGCATCCACGCCTCGGCCACTTCGACCGCACGTTCCTAACGGAATCGGCTCCCGGGTGCGATCGGCGGATGCGATGCTAGGACGCAGGGAGCGTTCGTAGCGGCGCTACGGGCGCGACTGAGGACGACACAGCGCGCCGCCGAGCGTGGCCAGGCGGCTGAGTGCTTCAGTTGGAACGAGCCCCAAGCGCGGTCACAAGATCGGCCGGCGTCGCCACGATCGCGTCCGGCCCGGCGGCGAGCAGGCGTTCTTCGGGGTGAATCCCGCCCCAGGTGACCGCTATCGAGCGCAGGCCGGCCGCGTTCG